>VTLG01001117.1_pt1 | contig 18330 bp, 36 predicted proteins | sample 4694571 | NCBI WGS metagenome assembly VTLG01 (sample SAMN12604809, study PRJNA352737) | marine metagenome | biome: ENVO:00000447; feature: ENVO:00000209|ENVO:00000569|ENVO:01000036; material: ENVO:00002151; isolation source: viral sequences binned using virsorter ... | reverse complement strand
ATAGATCATGAGTATATTGAGTCTCAGGATGTTTTTGTGGCATGTGGTCCTATCATATATATAATTATTCTTTAAAATTTAAGTAAAGTTTAAGCTGTCATCCAGTCAAATTGTTCAGATTTTGTAAAATGCTTCGTTTTCGTCTCTTTTTCCTGTCCTATTTTATGAAATGGAGCATATATCTTCTTCATGGCATAATACATTCCATCGAGGAGGTCATCATGCTTTGCTCTGGGATATAATAGCATCTCATCCTTTATTTCAAGCATATCTTCTTGGATATAAACTTTTTTCTGTGCAAAATAAGGTTCAAGCGTTTCTAATCTAGATGATTTGCTATTTCTAGGGTTTTCTCGTATCTCTAATCCCGATATAAAGAGATTTTCCTCATCACATCTTTGTTTTACGTACTCTCGTAGCATCTCCTGATAACCAACAGACTCAATTCGTACTTTTACTGGCTTATATATTTTAAAGTACTCAATAATGTGGTCTGCTAGGTTCATGGGGGTTGCACGTTTACGATAGTAAGGTAAGAGGAATCGATTGTTGTCGTTATCAATAGCAACTGCGACTATTGTTGAATAATCAGCAGTACTTTTGGTAGACGATGCGGGATCAACCCCCATAAACACATTTACTGGCACGGTTTCCTCTACATCCTTGCCATTTCTTTTTGTTATCTTCAAATATGCTTCATCATCATCATTATGATGTAGCGTTCCTGCATAATATTGAAAATATGATTCTTTAAACAGTTGGTCCTCATCTCCAATGATCTTACATAAATATTCTCTGTAGAATACAGATACTCTGTTAATAGATTCTAATTCTTCTTTCTTTTGCTGAAGTTTTTCAATAGGATGCCATTCTTCCCATAGAGATATCTTTTTATCCAAGTCTGGTGCAAAATAAAGATTCTCCCATCCTTTCATCTCTTTCAGCGTTTCTACCATACATCTTTGATGTTGAGGTGTACCGATAATAACTATCCTGCCGCACTTAGGGTCTAGGGATGGAACGGCAGACTGCAGCAGCCATCTGAGGTTTACTTCCATTGCTTCTGCTGTTTTGGTGTTATTTTCGTCTTCCGGGTCGTCTACTATTATCATTGTAGGTCGCTGATTCCCCTTTTTAATCCCCCTTAACTGCTGTCCTGTACCTTTACAGATAATCATAGAGCCATCTTTCAGTTCAATCTCTGATTTAGCCCATTGTCTTGCCGAATGTTGTCCCCAATATCCGAATAAGGACCTAAAATTAGAGGAAAAATCAAGGGTATCCTTAATTGTACCTAATAATTTAATAGCATGGTCCTGTGTTCTGGATACTAATACGATAAGTTTCTGCCCCCCGTGAAACATTAGATGGTAAAGAGGAAATACACCACCTACTATGGAGGATTTGGCATGACCACGAGGGGCTACAATATTTATCTGAGAATGATTCCTATTTAATAGCGATTCTGCTATTTTATAATGGAAGTCTGGCGAAGGCACAGAGAACATATTTGGCATTGTAACCTTTCCAAACAGGACCAAATTGTCTTTTAGTTTTAATTTTATATCATCCTGCGGGTTCATCTTCTTCTACCTTGCGTGACATTGTTAATGATTTCTCTTCATTCGCTATCAGGTCCCCAATATTACTAGCAACATCTAGCTGCAGCGTATCGGTTGTTATCTTTTTATTAGGTTTCATCTCTAATAGTTCCATAAAAGCATCCGATATCTTAATCATATTGGTTACATCCTGTTTATTGCGAGCAATATGTAATCCTTCAAGCATCGTATCTAGTACTGATGAACTATTTATCCCCTTTTCAGATAGAACTTCTCTTAGTTTCTTCTCTACCATCTTCTTTATTACCTCCTGTTTTAGTACCCTGCGAACTGTTGCAGCAGGATTCTGTTGATCTGGGCGGTATATGTACCCTAATTGCTTATAATCGACTTGCTTAGTAGAAGTTAGTTGTCCTACATAAGCATTTACAAGGTTCTTAGTCCGGGTTTTCTTAGCTTCACGCTCTGCCCATCCCGTAGGATTAGCCTGCGTATAAACACCATGGGACCTGTTTACAAGATATTGTATCTTATTGGTATTACCCGCCCAGTTTGCACCATAGGAAAGTTTAATAAACGTCTTAACCCGACCTTTTTTGTCGGTATAGGTCTTTCTGCCTATACACTTTCCCACATATCCGTCATCAGAAAGAGCATAATCCCCTATGTGTGCCTCTTTCCAATGCAGATACGTTATATTTAATTTATCTGCTTCTTCAATCGTGTATATTTTATATACCTGATTTCTATTATTTACTTTTCTTCTTAAAGTATCCATCCCTACTTACCTTCTAGTACTAGAAGTAATATATACTTACTTGTATATATTACTTAGTGTTAATCCCTACTCTCCCAAGTGTCTGGGTCATTTAAATATTGTTCTATAATAGTATTTATTACATCAAGCTCTGCGTCTAAGATCTCCTTCTCTACGTCTAGTTTACTCATCTCTTCAAGATACTCGTCTTCATTTACACGCTTCTCTTCCCACGATCCAGTATCTCCGTTGAAAATATCATATGTTAGCTTCTTTGACATAGCTGAATATAGGAGAGTTTCAATTAAAAAAATATATCTAGAGTGTATGTGAGTGAGATGAGTTAGACCCACCCCCCGTTAATTACGGTTAGGGGTTGGTTATTACGTTGAGTTGAATACGGGGGTTGGGTTAGATGTGCTCGTGCCTCGCTCAGTACTTCTCACCCACCCGAGCTTAGCTGGCGTGCCCTATGCTACGCATACCCCACACACCAGTAAGCTTACTCACCACCTTATCCACTCACATCATACACACATACACACGCATAGTACTTATACTAATCCCTACTCTTACATCAGAGTACTTACCCTTATCTATCCTATGGTGTACATTAACATAGGCACGTTAGTGACAACGTATGGTCCTTGTGATCTAAGAGCTATTACCGATACATATAGTAAAGGTAACGCTCTATCGGTTCGCCTTGAGGGAACTGATGACGGATACTGGTGTCCATACGCCACACTATCAGTTAACCTACCAGAGCACGCACATATGCTAGAAGAAGACGAGTTCTTCGTCAAGCTATGGAGCGAGAACTCTGAGCTAGTGGAACTACTAGACATAACTGATGTCTTCACAGACACAGGTAAGTCAGTACTACACGGCTTCGAGGATGTTCCGGTATGGAAACTGAACGTGTCCACCGACTAAGACTCGGAGCATTGGGGACAGGCTTGGCAACAGAACTGTCCCCACCTATTTTATTACCCTTTTTTATGGTTTGATATATACCTTACGTGTTGCAGAATATATCATAGATAGCAATCGTGCCTATCTATAATTAAAGACACTCCAAGCTATCATTTTCGGGCAGTTTATGATAGATGGATTAAGGAGTCAAAACTGCCCAATCTATTTTTTTACCCTTTTATTTGTTCTTCACAACTAATCATAGGAGTAAACTATGAACACAATAACAAAAGCATTTGATAACCTGAAGTCACGGGTAATCAAAGCTCATAACGGCTATGTTCTTAGCACAGCCATAGTTCAGTCACTTAAAGAATTGAACCTTGACTATATTGACAAGTTGTCTATGCTGAAGACTAAGCTCATTAGAGAGTCCGAGGCTACAAGTCATCTTGTTACAATTCTTCGTCAACAGGACATTCTAACATCAGAGCCTGTTGCTGGTAGGAATGTCCAGTACACGATTCGTGGTCAAGTAGATGAGAAGTCTTGTGCATCTATACAACTAGCAGATGGTCACCATCCAGCTGGTTATGGCTTCTTCGACCATAATTGTGATGCAGATACAGATACCACCACTTGGTCAAGAATGAACAATTGTGATTGATTATCAGGGGCTAGGTTTATCACCTAGTCCCTACCCTTTTATATGACGTAAGACCACATAAAAGACTCCCATAATTGGGTTGTGGTAATCACAGGGGTAGGCTAATATAGCTTACCCCTATTTTTGTTGTCCATAAATAACACACGGAGGTGTAATAATGTTAGATGTTTTAATGGTAACTATGAGCTTAATAGCGACCTTTGCTATGATGTTCCTTGCTTATTTCTTGTATGAGTATCATATCAAGATAACAGAGCTTGAATCTGAAATAGCAAAGTTCAAACAGATATGTGCTAATCTCAATACAAAGAAAGATGCTCTTGAGACTGATATACGCAGAATGCGTGGTAAATATCAAAACCTATGGGTTAAATACAATGAATCAGAAGAGAACTCTAGAGTTATATCTAAATTACAGATGGAGGCTAATGATACTGCTTTAACTTATATGAAGATGGTTGATGAACTGGTATATATAATTGATTGGTATTGTGAAAATCAATCTATCTTTAACAAAGATGGAGTTGATTATAAATCAGCTAGACCAAGTCTCTTATTATACCACAAGCTGAAGAATAGAGGCTGGCTCATAAATACACCAGTCGTAACAGAAGAATAATCATCAGGGGTAGGTCAATGTATGGCTTACCCTTTTTTATGATGTTTATAACTAAAATATGGAGTCTTTATACTATGGATGAAAAAGAATACTGTTTCAAATCCTATAAAAAAGCTACTATTCAAAAGAATATAGAAAAATACGGAAATAGTGATGATGCTATCTTTGAGATGGATGCTTTAGTAGCATCTTTAAAGATAGAGAATGACACACTAAGAGGTATGATAGATTGGGATGAAGAAGAATAATACAGATAAGGGTAGGCATTAGCTTACCCTTTTTTATCATTCTTTAACAAACAAAGGAGGACATATGCATAAATGTCTTAATTGCGGAACACTAAGTGATACAAATCTTAGAGGATGTTGCTCTATAGATTGTCTCAAGTTCTTGAACAATGAAGTGTTCGCTAATGATGCCCACGTGACTATAAAGAATATTATGCAGTATAATGAGGATGAAGTACCTGAACTAGATACGATGGATAAATGTAGAGATTACGCTGAGTACAAAGCACAATTTAATTAGTTGTGGGCACGCAGAGGGATTAGAGAAATCTAGTCCCTCTTTTTTAGTCAAATGGTCTCTTTCAAAAAACCTATTTTAAAAGGCTTCTTTCAAAAAAGGTGCTCGCTCACGCTCGCCCGTTATTTGCCAAAGGCACCTTCTTAAAAAACATTGTGCCCCATCCTCACATCCAGTACCCTTTTTTTTCATTTCATAACTAATAAACAAAGGAGTAACTATGTTACATATAAGTGAAATAATGGGAAAGTTCTTTTCAACGATATCTTTCCAGAAATCCGAGCAGGATGGCGATGAGTGGGTTAATACACCAATTGAGATGAAAGATGTGAAAGCATCTGTATTACCTCAAAGTGAAGATGATGAAACACCACCTGTTTTCTATAATATGTGGGTTAACGCTAGTGCTAGTACTAACGATGTAGAGAAAGTTCAAGAGTCTTTAGAGACAAAGGGCTTAACGATATCATCTGGTAGTAAGTCTACATACGAGAAGAAAGATAAGAGTGGTAATGTTACCGGTTATCGCTTCTTAATTGTGGCTAACAGTTAAGTATATATGGGAAAGGGCTAGCACCCTTTCCCTTTTTTTTAGTTTTCTAATTTGTCTTCAACCGTAGCATATAATGATGTTTGATTGGTTGCAGAACCTCTGCCGACATCAACATATATGTGATGAAGACAATGAATAGTGGGGATTGTTTTAAGAGTTCAGTCCCCACTTAAATTTAAAAGGAGTACAAAATGAAAAAGTTAAGAGCGATATCATTTGATAACGCACAGGAGATAAATACTCTTGTGCATGTATTAAATCAATATGTAGAGAACAATATGCTATATAATGATCACGTCAAAAAACTTCTTTCAGTAGCGATAGAAGTACAAAATATGTTTATAAACCCTACAAAAACTGTTAGTATAACAGAAATCAACCAACAAATATCAAAGGAAATGGAGGATAAATGAAAACACTAAATGAAATGGAAGATTATGAATTTTCACCAGTTATATTACATGATAATGGAGAGATAGAACACGCTGCTAGAATATGTGATTCCTGTGGCGATGGTATGATGACAGGATATTGTTTCGCAGGAGGCAATCAATATGCTTGTAGTGATGAATGTTTAACTAGCTTACCTGCTTATGGTAATCAAAAGAATGATAATTGGACCATGGAAGAATGGTGTAAGCATTATGATGAAGATGACGGAGATAGTTATTGGACAGATTGGGTAGAATGTGATGCAGAAGAATGTCATATATGTGAATCAATAGTAGGAGAACGAGATAATGAGTAAAAATAAATGTCAAGGTCATATAGATGGTACAAATCATATTATAAAATATTATGGTAACCATCTACCTTTAATTGCTTTTAGTTCTATAGATTATAGTTTAAATAAAACTATTAACTGGACAAAATCAACTTATACATTATTGTCTGAAAAGTTTACTTTTTATGACAAATTAATTATTATGTATTTATACGTATTGTTTAACGCAAGGATAGGAATAAAAACATCAATATTTAATATTAGTGTACCTAAGTTTATAACAAAGAGAAAATAATATGGCTAATCAAATGAGCTGGAATGATTTGTTGCAAGATATGTCAAAAGAGTTGAATATTGCACATAACAAAATCGAGGAATTGCAAATGCAAAAAGAGAGAATAAAAATCAAAAAACGCAAATATACAAAAAGAAGTAAAACCTTTATGCAACAAGTAGAGAAAGGATTTTATAACTTTTTAAAGTCACCATTTAAATCTTAAAGAGGTAATCCACATGCCAAAAGATGTATTTGAAAAACACGATAATGGTATCACTATCGGTGATGCTATTTTAATATATAAAAGAATGATCGAAGACCCTAAGTATAGAGGTGTATCTCACGGTTCTGCTGCATACAAAAGGATGAAAGAACTACAGATACTATATAATTCAGGTCTTAGATACTTTCCCAAAAAGAAAAGAAATAAGTAGGTGATTAAAAGGTAACGATTAGAGATTCGACCTTATTGAGAACACAGACCAGACTGTATAAAGGATGTATGGGAATCACTTACCCCTTTTTTCCTAATTATTGGGTGCTGACGCGTATAAAACTAGCGTTGATAACAAGTTGCAGTCTTAGACATTTATATGCAAGATTGTAGACGCTGACTCCAGACGTGGTTATATCAGCTTTAGAACCAAGAAGACGATTGCGTCACGCAAGGTTCGCCCAAAATGTTATAACAGACGCTGGGATGGACTAGGCGAGCATAAGAGTCGAGACTTATCGAAACGTGGATATTGAGATCCCGTCACCACGAACATCCCAGAAGAATTAAGGAGTAATTATGTATAATGTAGAAATATGCACTAAATGTAATAAGCCACTAACGTGGTCTGAAAGTGCAAAACAAGAGTATGATCACAATCTAGGCGAATATTACGAAGTATTTGAAGACGTACAATACTGTGAAAGATGTGATTATGCACAAAATGAGGAAGAAGAATGAGTAAAAGTAGAACAATAGCTTACGTAACGTGGGCAGTAAGTAATGCACTACGCATTGCTAAAGACTATACAAATAAAAGTATAGATTGGGTAGCCAGTAGAAAAAGATTCAATGTAGAAATAACGCTGCAAGGTGTTATTATGGAATCTAGAATTGGCTTAACAGCAACAGAAATAATAACATTACTCGATACAATGAGCCATTTTGGTAATGTACAAATACACGTAACTAACTCAGGAGACAACGATGAGAACATCAATACCAGTAAACAGTCAGGAGTTCATTCAGAATCTCAAGACAGCCCTGATGACGCACATGCCGAAGACTCAGAAGAAGAAACCATACATACCTACTAAATATTCTATATTTGATGACATACGCAATATGGAAGAAGTAGAATTATCAACATGGTATACAGAACACAAACACTTCTATAATAAAATCGACAAAGGCGATAGAAGACCTTTTGTGTTAAGAATGGTATCTAAACTAACGTACGCTAACTTACTAAATAAAAAAATTATTAATCTAGTATAGCGTACTCTGGATAAATAGAGCAAGGGAAAAGTAACAATGACGATTGTTAGGGAAGTAGCAATACCTCGAAGCCTTGTAACGCTTGGAAGCATAACCAATTCCTATCGGTAGGTGCTTTTTCCTTCGCTCTTAACAAGGAGATAAAATGGGATATAGAAGTGAAGTAGTAATAGTAGTACCCAGAGATAGTAAACAAGCTATCTTAGATATTATACCATTAGAAGACTGGAATAAAGTACATGATAACGAACATGACGATTATGGTAATGATATTAAAACAACATTATTTTATTTGTCAGCAACAAAATGGTATCCAAAAACAGTTTCATCTGTTAATGGAGAAACAATACTAAATGGATACGATGAAGTAAATAAAGTAATGGATTATCTTACACTACTAGACGAAATAGAAGGAGGTAGTAAATATGCTTTTGTACGTTCAGGAGAAGAATTCGATGACGTAGAAGAGCTAGGAGATCCATATAAATATGGAATATACATTAATAAATCAATAGACTTTTAAATAAAGGAGTAACCTAATGATAAGTCCAAAAGATAAAAAAGAAGTTAGACAAGTATATAAAACAAAAGACTATCAGGCATTTAAGTTTATTACTGGAAATAGACCTGTAATAAAAACACACTTAGCCAAATTAATATTATCTATGAAAGAAGAATATATACCCGTTCCAATTATTGTAAATGAGTATTTAGAAATAATCGATGGACAACATAGATATTTTGCATGTAAAGAACTAAATCTTGATATGCATTATATTCAAATTCAAGGTCTTAGACTAAAAGATGTTCAAAGATTAAATGAACTAATGAAAGCTTGGACAGCTGATGCTTTTATGAATTGCTATTGCGATCTTGCACTTGATTCTGATTCAGGAGAATACGATGATTATGTAGAGTATAGTGAATTCAAAAGAGAATATGGATACGGTCATAATGAAACACAAACAATGTTAGCAGGTAAAACAATGTTCTCTGGAAAATTATCTGATGACTTCAGAAAAGGAGAATTCAAAATAGACAACATTAAAAAAGCAAAACAAATAGCAAATCAAATACGTGAAGTAAGTGAATACTACTCAGGATACAAACGTAGAGGATTTGTTATTGCTATAATGAAATGTCTATCTAACCCTGAATATGACCATAAAAGGTTTATAGCAAAATTAAGCTATCAAACAGATAAACTAACTGACTTCAGACATTGGCAGCAATATCTAACTGTAATACAAGATATATATAACTATTATGCCAAAGAAGAAGACAAAGTAATGTTAATGTCACTATAAGGAGAAAACATGACTGAAACAGATAAAAGATATTTTATAAAAAGAATCAATGAAATTAAAACTGACTTGATTAATAATGTACCAGAATCACCAAATATCACATTTGATGAATACAAAGAAAGATTTAGTGAAATGGTAAATGATGTATATAAGAAATTAGACAAAACAAAAAGAGATAACCTTATCAGTAACTTATTTTCTAAAACAAGAGAAAAAGTACAAGATACTGGATATTATGGAGAACATTCTTTTGATGTAAGTCACATAAATCTATATGTTAAAGATTTAATTCCAGATTTTAATAGAATCAAAAGAGAATTAAATGTAATAGTTAACAAAAGAAAAGACGAAGAAAAGGATGTGGCTACACAATTGAGAAGCAAAACTAATGAGATATGTGATCATATTCGTTTTGGAGACGTAGAAGAGTTCTATGGAAAAACAATGAGTGAAATTATGGAAGAATTCAGTAATTTCTACTCTATAAAAAAAGCAGCATAAGGAGGATAAATGGCACATCAATTATTAGATGACACTATGTTCTATGTCGGGGATACACCTTGGCATAAACTAGGCATCAAACTAGAAAAGCCACCAAGTATAGAAGATGCATTAGTTCAAAGTAATTTGGACTGGGCAGTACAAAAAGTAGCTACTGTTTACCAACTATATGATAATGTTGGAGAATATAAAGAACCTAGTGGAAATATAATGTTTACTTTATATAATACTGGTCATTATGTAACCGTTAAACAGGATACCAATACACCACTAGGTAATGTATCTGCTAAGTATGAAGTACTCCAAAATACTGACGCATTTGAACCTTTTGAAGTTTTACTCGATAAAGGTTATACGTTAGAAACTGCTGGTGCTGTAGACGAAGGCAAAAAAGTATGGATACTTGCCAAGAAACCATCTTCTGTTAAGATAGGAGATGATGACTTGCTGCAATATGCATTACTAATGAATTCACATGACGGCAGCACTCCTGTATTTCTACAACCTACAGATATAAGAGTTGTCTGTGCTAATACTCTAAACTGGGCATTAGATAAGAAATCAGATATGAGATTCTCTATCAGACATACAACTGGTGTTAATGACCGATTAAAACAAGTTACAGGTATCTTAAAAGATGCTGATAGTAACTGGTCCAAAGCACATGAGATAATGAATAGAATGTATGAGCATAAACTTGATGAGAAACAAGCTGAAACATACTTTGAAGTTGTTATACCTTATTTACGAAATCGTGGATTAAGTGGTAAGAACGAATTAGGACAGCTACATAGAGACTTTGCTACTCCAGTATTTAACCAGCTAAATGATAACTTTAAGCATGGTCGTGGAAACAAAGGAGAGACTCTATGGGATGCTTATAATGCAGTAACTGAATACTTTGATCATCAGAAAAATCATAAAGATTGGGTCAAAGGTACACAGTTTGGAGCACCATCAAAATACAAGCGTGATGCGTTCTTGTATGCAAAGCGAATCGTAAGCGAAAAGGTTTCAACAGGAATCACAGTAGCTTAAATAATCAATGGAATTGGGGGTTAGTACATCGTGACTTATCTAACATAGTCCTCCTTCTTGGCTAATCCCTAATTCCTGATATTATTCAACTTCCAAGGTTGAGTAATTCTAGTAAAATTCGTAAATTAATCGGTTAAAAAAGAGGAAAATAAATGAAAACATTAGTAGAAAAACTAAACTATATCCAGACCAATCTAAAGGTCAAGAAAGAAAAGATAAACAGCTTTGGTGGATATAAATACAGAAATCTAGATGATATTTTTGAGGCACTTAAACCATTACTTAAAGAAACTAAATGTATAGTAACTGTTTCTGATGAAATTAATGAAGTAAATGGGTTTAATTATATAGAAGCAACTGTAAAACTGTCTGATGGAACAGACTCAATTGCAGTTACAGGCTGGGCTAGAGAAGCCGTAAGTAAGAAAGGTATGGATGATAGCCAGATAACTGGTGCAACATCATCATATGCCCGTAAATACGCAGCTAACGGCTTATTTGCTATTGACGATACAGAAGATGCTGATAGTATGGATAATAGACCAGAAACACTAATAAATGGTAAACTTCCAAAAGCTGGACACATTACTGTAGATCAAAACGTAAAACTTGAAAGATTATCTCGTGATCCTAAGTTTAAAGGAGCAGATATGCAGAAACAAGTAAAAGAATTCATCAACTCTAATCCTACAACGGAAGAGGCTGATGCTAAAATTCTTAAACTAAACACAATAATAAAAGAGGGTAAATAATGAGCGAACAAAACAATAAAGGTATCTTCACTAAAAATGTCAAAATAATTGACGCTAGTGTACAATATACCCCACCAAAAGAGAGCTGGCAGAAAAGAGGAGATGATATACTTCTTACATTAACATTAGATGTAGGAAACGCTGAATTTCAACCAGAACTCGTACTTCGTGGATACTTTAATAAACAAGAAGATGGTTCTTGGAAGAATAACGGAACTGCTACAAAGATCAAAATATTATTTGATAGCGTAGGAGTTAATTGGGATAATTCCTTTATTAAAGAAGACTACGAACTTACCGACTCTTCCTTAGAAGAATTGTCAGGTAAGGAGTTTTGTAAACTTTCTTATGTTTGGGGAGTCAAAGATAATGGCAAATCAGGATGGAATGACTGGACAGAAGTTGCCAAAGTCGGAGACGACCAGAAACTAAAAGATAAGTTTCTTGATGCAGTAAAAAACAAATGGGTTAGAGATTATAGACCAAATGCATCAGTACAACAAGATTCATCTGAAGAATCAAAAGTTGGTAATGATTTCCAACTTTAGCACGCTCTAATCCTAAGGGGAGTTAGTTAATCTGGCTCCCCTTTCTTACTAACTAACAAAGTACGGAGTAACAATGAACTATGAAGACTATTATGTCGAAGTAGCAGTAGGAGATGTATCATCTAGGAATCAAGTAGTACCATATAATGAAGTAGGAAAAGTAGTTGATAGTAATATTGGTAAAGAAGTATACAGAAGTATGTTTCTTTATCAAAAAGACATTAAGGACCATATCGAAGATACTGGAAGTATCAAAGGATATCGGGGAGTACAAGCCATTGATAAGATTGTCTTTGATGTTGATAAAGGTACAGATGAAAGTACCGATATAAAACAACAGACAAATAAGTTAATGAAAAAACTAGTGGAACTAGGCTGCAAAACAGAACATATAAGTATCTGGTTTAGCGGTAGAGGATTCCACGTTGTAATTCCTGACCTATATGGCTTTAGACCATCAGCGGATATTGCAAGAGAAGTGAAAGCTACGATTGCAAGAGACTTCGGAAAATCAATAGATTTAATCTATGATTCAAAGAGACTAATTCGTTTACCCTTCTCATTAAATAAGAAAACAAATCTATACAAAACATACTTAACTCATACACAATTCCTAGCACTATCATATGATGATATAATGGATTATTGTAAAGAGGTTAGATTTGACAGACCACCAGTAGTTAACGGAGTAACAACTATCTGGAAACCAATGGAACATACTAAAGAACAAGTAAAAGAGGAACGTACTGTCCTTGAAAACGCCACATATCAGACTAATGCAGATGTAACCTGTGGTCAGCATATCTTCAATAAAGGTGCTGCCGTTGAAAACAGACACATAACATTATTAAGACTGGTATCTATTTGGCGTAGAAAAGGATTTACTCAAGATCAATGTATGTTACTTGGAGAACAATGGATTGATACATATCCTGATAACTTTGAGAAATCAGAAATAAAACGCATTGTAGTAGATACATTTAGCAGACCATATGAATTTAATTGTCAAGATGAAGTACTTGAGGCACATTGTGACCCTAAGTGCAAATACTTTAAATCAAAAGATTATGGTTCCAATATTAAATTAAAGAATATTGATGAAATTATCGAAACATACAAGCAATACATAGAAGACGCAAAGTATAACAACACATTCAACTTTAAAGATTTAGTTGACATACAAGACGATTATATCTTTAACGCTGGAGACCTTGTTATTCTTGGTGGAAACACTAAAATAGGTAAAACAGCATTTGTTCAATGGGTTGTATCTCAAATTCCAGATGTAAAGACAGCATTTATGTCCTTAGAAGTTGGTGAGAATCTAATAAACAGAAGATTCTTCCAATGTATTATAGGCTTAAATAAAGATAACTTTAAAGAATGGAACGAGGAATACGATCAATACTTAAAAGAGGGAATGAATCACATAAGTGTAACTGATGAATCTCCCGATATGAGAGATTATCACAAGATAATAGAAACATATAATCCTAAAATGCTGGTAATAGATACTATAGATACTATTCCAGTTAAATACTACCAAGAAGAATATGAAAGACAGAACTTTATCATTAAAGAATTAAAGTCTTTAGCAAATAAATATAAGATTATCATCTTTGGTATATCTCATATTTCAAAGTATGCTGCACAGCAACTTGAGAATGGCGAAAGACTTGGTATTCACAGCTTTAAAGGTAACTCTGTTATCGAACAAAAAGCTGATAAAGTAATCGGCTTTGAGCAACAAAGCGATAACGAAAAGATAAGGATTATCACTACTCTTGGAACGAGGGATGAAAGCCCTTTTGAAGTAAGAATGACATTCAATTACGAAACATTCTCATTTGAACAACTATAAACTAAGGGGTGTCGCTTAAATGTCACATCACATGGACTCCGTACCCAAACTGACTGGACTATTGTGATACCCCTTATTTCCCTAATAATTATGGAGGAAACATGGGAGCATGGGATAGATTATACATAGAAGTAGGTAGATATAAAGATGCATCAGAAGCATATGACCAACTTGTTAAAGAAGAAATATATGAATATGGACATGATGGTTATAATGGTACAATATCTACAGCAGCAGGATTCTTTATGAGAAAAGATCATCCAAGATATGGAACAAAGAAGTGGAGTGATTTCTACGAGAAAACATTAGATGGAACAAAATTCTCTAATTGGAACTGTATAGAAATAAAAGGTGCTTTTCTAAAACATTTAAAGGAGATCAACGGATACAAAGGAAAAAGAAATATCAAAGCATTTGCATTTTGGGGATTGGCAGCAACTTAATGAATATAAGATTATTCGGAATTCCCATATTTAGATATGCACTTATTAAAACAAATAGCTACAGAGGTATTAAGACAGTATTCTTTGGTATATTACTGCTTACATTTGGTATAGGTTATCAAGAAGGATATCATCATCATATGTCACTTGGTATACTAAATACTGAAGTCTTCTTTGGCTTTACATTAAAAGATAGGATGTTACCATGACAACAAAAGATAAATGGACCAAAAAAGCAGAAGATATATTGTTAAATAGAAAAATAGTTAAAATAGAATACATGTCAGAACGAGAATCTGATGAAATGTATTGGGACAAAAGACCTGTTTGTATGTTATTAGATAATGGCGTATGGATATTTCCATCTCAAGATGACGAAGGAAACGATGGAGGAGCATTGTTTACTACAGATAATAACGAACCTTGCTTACCAGTACTATGAGTAAAAATCAAGTATATACAAACTTAGCTACTGAAAGAATGCAAAGGTTAATTAAAAACATAGCACTCTTAGAACAAGCAGATAGACAACGTATGTCACAAAGTGGAAAAGAATATCTAGATGAAATCTGGAAAGCTTTAGGTATGCCTACATATGATGAAGCTATCAGAATGAGAGAAGAAGAAGAATGAAGTGGGACTTAGAGTTTAGAAAAAATGGATGTGAAATATATGTATCTAGTGCAACGGATTCTATTTATATAGGAGATATGTATATGAATACTCCAAAGCATATAAAAGATAGAAATATAACACATGCTAAAGTAATCTTAGATGCTCTAAACAATCACTATAGCGAGGAGGAAGAATGAGCGGCAAAGCACCTAAACAGAAAGGTAACAGAATAGAACGTGAGTGTGTGAACTTAGCTAAAGAATTTGGCTTTGAATCTAAACGAGCGTGGGGTTCTGATGGTAGATCACTTGGTTGGCATGAAGAAGTAGATATGACTATTACTATAGGAGATAGTCTAAAACATGATTTATTCAAGTTTCAAGTCAAAGGTCGTAAAAAGATTGGAGAACTGTATAAACCTTGCGATGATGTATACGGACAGATATTAAAAGAAGATCGTCAAGAGCCACTTGTTACGATACGATACAAAGACTTGTTGATGCTCTTTAAGAGATTAACAGGCTAACTTTAACAAAATTAAACTTATGAAAGGACCTCTTTTGTATGTGGTTTAATTGAATGTTAGAGACTGACAAATGATAAGGGTGTTTGGTTGGCGTTAAGCACCCTTATGTTGGAGGATATATGGAATTAAGCAATTGTTGCTATTACCAAATAATATTAACAGATATATGTAGTCATTGCAAAGAACATTGCGATGTATGTGAGGAAGAAGAATGAAATATCAATGTAAATGTGGACATGCAAAGTCCTCAAGTAAGATACTTTTAAATATATGTAATAAATGTTATAGTGATATAGACATTAAAATAGAAAAAGAACCATTAATGGATGAAAATTATCCATCTGCTAGACAATTAAGATATGGTCAATATGAGGAAAGAGAATGAACAAATATACAATAAGTAAACCTATATGGGATGGAGGATTTAGTGAAAGATGTATCGGTATAGCCGAATTTAGGCTGCCGTGCATTGTAAGTATCTCCTACAAAGACAAGTTTGATAATCTTGTTTATCCAGATAAATACATTATTAAAAAATCTGAGGCAAAGAAGTACCCAATTAAAACTATAGGAAGCGTGTCTTTACGCATCATTCCTATCAGTAAGTTAACCAGACATAGCAATATAGAAGATCCCTTGATTAAGAGCATTGTAGACACCTTAAAAGGGATGATAGAATATCAGTACAATAACCAAGATACAGATAAAGTAGTATTTCATGATGGTGCTTGGCATGGATACGTAACAGGATTGGAAGACGCTCTAGAAAAAGTAGAGAAGATCTATGAAACAAAATAAGTACATAAAAGAACTTGAAGGTATGCTGAATACAGCCATAGATTGTTTAGATAACATTATTACTACTCAAGCAAATAGTGCTAAGTACAGAAAAATGGCTCAAGAATCATTAACTAAAATACTGGAGAATCCACATGCTCAAACCAGAAACAGTAAATAGTATAGAAATAGTATTGGCAAGATACGGAAATAGCTTAGACCTTGGAAAAGCCTTAGAACGTGAGAAATTAGCTACAGAAATATGGGCTAATCTTATTAAAATTCTAAATAGAGAAGATAATTACAATTATCGAAGCATACCGGGAGTAGTTAATACAGGAGATGATATAGAGTATAACTTTGTATCTCCTCGTGATCCCGGTGACGAACACCAAGAAGAAGAATAAAGAAATCAGGCTCCTTTAACCGGGAGCCCTTTCTTTTTTTTCCACGCCTGACGCTTATACTTTAAAAACTCTGCACCCTCGTAAGGATTGAATATAGTAGTTATGAGTTTGTTATCATCATCTTCGTGATACGGGTCTATAATGGTGACAGGAGCATTGAATATATTCTTGTCATCCAACCCTAACTTATCAGCATAGCTATCCATTATCTTAAATGATGCTACCTGTATAGCATGACTAATTAAACCACTAGCAGCGTCTTTTAAAACTTGATAACCTGAAACGTGAGTGTGACCACATGTTAATATATGGTCCTTCCAGCCCATCTGTGCTGCTTTAGCGACACCGTGAGCAGTATTCCACATTGAATTGCCTTTAAACATATGCCTAGCATTTACTCTAATTTCTTTCCCATTTGGAAATACAAGATTTAATCTCGCTCCCCATTGCTCATAAACACCACTATGCTCTCTCATAATAAATTCTAACGGGTCACCATCCCCGCTCCAAACATCATGATTACCAGCAACTAAATATAACCATTCAACTTGATTTACAAAATGCTCTGTTAATCTCCATGACTCTTTAGCTGAAGTAGATTGCTGTCCATACAATGCTTGTAGTCTACCTATCCAGTTGTTTTGAATATCACCTAAATTACCACCAAACAATCCTTCTGTACCATTTACTAAATTACATAAAGAATATATCTCGGCTAGATCAGTACCGTCATCGTCTACGTGAGGGTCACCAAAATGAAGTATTCCAATGGGACCTTTAATATTAATATGAACATCAATAAGTTTTTTAGATTTCTTAGCTTTACGCTTTTGATTGTATTGTTTTTTTCGATGTTCTATAATATCATCGATAGGAATGAAATCAACTTCTTCAAGTTCTTTTGTAAAAGGAGATTTCTCAATAATTTTAGGTGCTATTGTTTTGCCGTTACAAGCATAACACATCCATCTTTGACGTTTTCTATTGTTTTTCCAATATTGAAAACCATCTTTTCTAAGTCTTCTTGAACCACATTTAGGACATGCGATAATATCGCCGCCATCGTTTTTAATTATACTCATGGTATGTGGAACCGAGTTTAATATTTCTTTTTGGGTTTACTAGAAGTCTTTTTCTTTTTAGTAGTCTTATATTGTTTTCTACGACCTTTATCTAAGTCGCTCATGTTTTTACGTGTAGCCATTCCTCTTACCTTTATTTTTCTGTATATGGATTAAAGTAATTATTGTTGTTTCCAACTAAATCTAGAAGACTGTTCTTATATTTCTTACCTTTATTATTTAATTCATTCCAATCTATATTATTATAAATCTGTTCAGAATATGATTTAAAATTTGGATCATTGTGAAATCTAGTTGGTCTAACATATATAGAATCTTTATTTATAACACCTATTGGTTCTTCATTTCCAATGTTATAATAACTAGATAAGTGTTTTGTCTT
>VTLG01015017.1_pt1 | contig 18332 bp, 25 predicted proteins | sample 4694571 | NCBI WGS metagenome assembly VTLG01 (sample SAMN12604809, study PRJNA352737) | marine metagenome | biome: ENVO:00000447; feature: ENVO:00000209|ENVO:00000569|ENVO:01000036; material: ENVO:00002151; isolation source: viral sequences binned using virsorter ... | reverse complement strand
AGAACAGATATCAGATCCGAAGGCAAAGGATGGAGACAACACGATTACCCAGAAACTGTTCAAGAACGGGGCAAGACTATCAATAGCAGGATCAAACTCTCCAGCGAATCTGGCAAGCAGACCGATCAGGGTTGTTCTGATGGACGAAGTGGACAGGATGCCCCCTTCAGCCGGGACAGAAGGAAGCCCGATCCAGTTGGCGATCAGGAGAACAGCGAACTTCTTCAACCGAAAAATTTTTCTCTGTTCGACTCCTACAGTAAAAGGGGAATCCGTTATCGAGACTCAATTTCAGGAATCAGATCAAAGGTTTTATTTCCTGAAATGTCCGAAGTGTCAACATCCACAGACCCTGATCTGGTCCAGGATCAAGTGGCCCCAATCTGAACCCCAAAATGCCCATTACCACTGTGAAGAATGCGACCATCCTTGGACTGATGTTGAAAGGAAGAAAGCCATTGGACAGGGGGAATGGAGGGCCACAAATCCAGGATCTGGAATTGCCGGATTCAACCTTAATGGGTTGTATAGCCCATGGACCGATCTTTCCGAACTGGTCCAGATGTTTTTGGAGTCAAAGCATCAGGGACCTGAAGCACTCCGAGTTTTTGTAAACACTGTCCTGGCTGAAAGCTGGGAAGATGACCAGGGGGAAGCAGTTGAACATCAGGACCTTATTACAAGAAAAGAGAAATATCTTGATCCAATTCCTTCTGAAGATATTGGGGTTTTATGCGCTTCTGCTGATGTCCAGGCAGATCGCATCGAGGTTTTGGTTAATGGGTATTCCAGGGATGAGATTTGGGTTTTAGGATTCCAAATTTTTTATGGAAATCCTGCATCAGATAACTTGTGGGATCAGGTGGAAGGCTATCTTAAAACCCCCTGGAGACATCCATCAGGAAAGGATTTGAGAATCCAGGCCAGTTTTATTGATTCAGGTTATGAAACAAATCAGGTTTACAAATTTACCAAGAAGAATTCAGGAATGGGAGTTTATGCAGTCAAAGGGGTTGGAGGATCAAACAGGCCGGAAGTGGGAAGACCTTCAAAATCAAATTCTGCCAGGGTCAATGTTTTTCCAATTGGAACAAACACGATAAAAACCCAAATCATGGCAAGGCTGAAGAACAAGGAACCTGGAACCCCTGGCTACATCCATTTTGGGGATTTTTTAGATAATGAATTTTTCCATCAGTTGACTGCAGAAAAAATGGTCAAGAAATATTTAAAGGGAATTCCTTCATTTGAATTTAAAAGAATCAGGCCCAGGAATGAAGCCCTTGATTTGTTTGTCTACAACATTGGGGCCTTTACTTCACTGAATGCAAACATGGACCTGGTGCAAAAGAATCTTTCCCAGGTTAGGAAATCTGAAAGCAGAAAGCCCAACCCCCGGAAGGGTTGGATTTCTGCGGTTAAATCACACAGGCAATTTTAAAAAAAAACTAATGAATGCCTTTTTTAAATATTAAATTATTTCAATACTTTACAAATCCTCGGACCTGGTTAGTTTCAGCTGAACATATATAAGAAAAACTAATGTCAAATTTATTTGAATCAGCAAATTATCCCACTGTTGAACCAGGGCTTGCTGAATATGACAATCCGATTGTTGCTGGTAATACCATCAATTGGAAAAAAACAACTCTGTATTCAGATTATCCAAATTCAGCCTATGCCATTGCATATCAGGCAACCCTAAATGGAACCCCTGGAACCAGTTTCACTGTTTCAGGATCTGTGACATCTGAAGAATGGATTTTCACTATTGCCCATGGAACATCTGGATCTATTACTCCAGGGATTTATCAGTGGAATTTGTATGTGACCAAATCTTCATCCAGTGAAAGAAAAATTCTGGAGTCTGGAGTCTGGGAAGTGGTCCCGAATATTTCCACAAATACATCAGTTGATGTTCAAAGCCATGCCCGAAAGGTTCTGTCTGCCATTGAAGCAGTCATTGAAGGAAGGGCAAGCCAGGATCAGATGAGTTATTCCATAGCTGGCAGATCTCTTTCAAGAATGCCGATTGATGATTTATTAACCTTCCGGGACCGATACAAGGCTGAATGGAATAAGGAAAAAAGGCTGCAAAGGGGCAAGGCTGGAAAAGGTAATGACGGGATCATTATTTCATATTTTAAACAAGGATAAGCATGGGATGGTTCACCAAAAAAAAGAGAAAGAAACCATCTATGACAAATGATCATTTAATGGTGATGCAAAGGGCCTTTGATTCAGCAAAGTCAGACAACATTTTTAGTGGTTGGTCAGGAACTTCAAACACTGCAGATGAAGAACTGAAAAACCAGTTGAAGCTGATTAGAAGCAGAGTCAGGAACCTTTGTCAAAATTCCGAATACGCCAGAAAGTTTCTGGCCATGTCAAAAATCAATGTGATCGGCCCCAAAGGAATTCATTTTCAGGCAAAGACCAGAAGGGAAGATGGATCATTGGATTCCCAGGATAACAACTATCTGGAAAAGCAGTTTTTTGAATGGGGGATCAATCCTGATTATGTATCGATTGATGGAAGACAAGACTGGATCGGAATCCAGAATCTGGTCATGGAAACCCTTTCCAGGGATGGAGAATGCTTCATTAGATTGGTCAGGGGTCAGACTGGAAATCCTTTTGGATTATCTCTTTGGGTTCTAGAAGGTGACTGCATTTCTATTGATTATAACCTCAAAGCAGATCCTGAAACTTTTGTGGTAATGGGAATTGAGCAGAACAAATACGGAAAACCATTAGCCTATTATCAAACCCTGAAACCGCCAAATTCTGCAAACTTTGGGGAATATGTAACCACTGGAGAAATCGAAAAAGTTCCTGCATCAGAAATGATTCATCTGTTTATTCAGGAAAGACCAGGGCAATCAAGGGGAATTCCATGGCTGAATACTGCAATCAGACCTTTACAGATGCTGAATAATTTTCAGGAATCAGAACTTTTAGCATCAAGGATTGGATCTTCTGCCATGGGCTTTTTCACGAGTCCCGATGGACAGGGGTATTCAGGAACCGATGAAGAAGCAGATGGAAATTTAATCCAGGAATTTCAGCCTGGAATGTTTCAGCAATTGCCCCAAGGGATGAGCTTTGAATCATTTGATCCCAAACACCCAAACACTGCATACGCTGATTTTGTTAAGCAGATTTTAAGGTCTGTTTCTTCAGGGGCCTTGGTTTCCTACAACGGATTGGCTAACGATCTGGAGTCTGTCAATTATTCATCGATCAGGGCAGGAGCAAAAGAAGAACAAAGCCAGTGGCAATCCCTTCAGCAATTTATGGTATCGAGGTTTTGTGATCCCATTTATCAGGAATTTTTAAAAATGGGAATTACAACAGGGGCCTTGAATCTTCCAATGTCAAAAGTAGAAAAATTCAAGTCTGTCAAATGGCATCCAAGGGGCTGGAGTTATGTGGACCCGGAAAAGGAGTTAAAAGCCAAGAAGCTGGCCCTGGAAATGGGAGCAACCTCTTTGGCAGAAATCACCGGGGAAATGGGAAAAGAATGGACTGATGTATTAGCACAATTAAAAGCAGAAAAAGAACTGGTATCAGATTTTAACTTAAACCTGATGCCCCCATTGACTGATGAAACCCCAGATTTTGTGGAGGAAATACAAGATGAAACAGAAATCTGAAATTTTAGAAACACAACTATTTTCCAGGTCCTTTGATCTTCAGAGAGATCAAATCTCTGAAGATACCAGGACAGTGGAAATTGCTTTCTCATCTGAAATGCCTGTTGAAAGGAATTTTGGATCAGAAATTTTAGACCACAAGCCAGAGTCAGTTCGTCTTGGCCGATTGAACAACTCCGGGCCTGTTTTGGTCAACCATAATTTAGATGACCAAGTGGGGGTCATTGAATCCGCAAGAATTGATTCTGACAAAGTTGGAAGGGCATCGATTAGGTTTGGCAAATCTGAACGTGCATCTGAAATTTTCCAGGATGTTCAAGATGGTATTCGGACCCAAGTTTCAGTTGGTTATGCAATACATAAAATGGAAATGGAAAAAGAAAACCCTCCTAAATATCGAGTGGTTGATTATGAGCCTTTTGAAGTCAGCATTGTCTCCAGTGGGGCCGATCAGTCGGTAGGAATTGGAAGGGATTCAGAAAACATTTTCCAAACAGAAGTCTTAAAAATTGATTCCATGGAAAGGAAACAAATGGAAGTTGCAGAAGTAGAAGCACCCAAAGTTGACACCGCAAAAATTCGGGAACAGGTGCAAAAGGAAGAACGTGCCAGGGTTCAGGAAATTGAAGCTTATGGCCGGGAGCATAAAGAAACAGAACTGGCAGATGAATACATCCGGGAAGGGAAATCATCCGGGGAATTTGCTATGGCAGTTTTAAAGCGGATTCAGGAAAGGCCTGAAGATGTCAAAAACATTGGATTAACCAAGCCTGAAATTAATAATTTTTCTTTCATGCGGTTGATCAATCACTTGGCAAAGCCAGGTGACAGACAACTGGAAAAGGAAGCATCCTTTGAAATCGATGTCTGTTTGAATACTGAAAAAGCATCTGGCAAGGCATCCAGGGGTTACATGATCCCCAATGATGTTCTTTATGAGAAGAATCTGAAAATGCCTGGGATGCAGAAACGGGAACTTCTGGCTGGTTCAGGTGATGGTCAGTATCTGGTTCCAACTATTCTGGATTCTGCTTCCTTCATTGAATATCTGGATGCCCAGATGGTTTCAGTTCAGATGGGAGCAAGAACGCTCAGAAATCTGGATGGAATCATCAAGATTCCAAGAAGGGATGCAGCGATTTCCGGGGGATGGATTGCAGAATCAGCGGATGCTGCGGATACAACACCAAGTTATGACCAGTTGACCCTTCAACTGCATACTTATGCCCTTAGAGTGGATGTTTCTCGACAGTTGAGACTTCAATCAGGCTCCTTGGATGTAGAAAACCTTCTCAGAACTGACATTGCTTCTTCAATTGCAGTTGCATTTGATAAGGCATCATTGCAGGGCAAAGGGGAAGGTGATGAAGCAAACTCTCCAGTTGGAATCTGCAACACGGCAAATGTAGGCATAACGACAATCACTGCAGACCAGTTTTCCTGGGCCAATGCTATGGCCATGCAGGGGGATGTAATGAGTGCTAATGCCTATTTTGGATCTTTAGGCTATGTCCTTCATCCAACCCTTGCTTCTGATGCAAAGGCACGAACCAGGGATTCAGGTTCAGGCAGATTTGTCATGGAAGGAAATGACATTGGAGGTTTCCGGGCCATGGTTACACCATCAGCTATTTTTGGATCAAAGGAACGTGCCATATTCGGAAACTGGAATGATCTGATCCTTGCTTATTTCAGCAACGGAATTGACATCCAGGTCAACCGGGAATTTGATGATGGAAGAATCCGCTTAGTCTGTTTCTTAGATGCAGATGTTGGAGTCCGTCATGCTGGGTCATTTGCCATCACGAATGATGCATAATGCTTGATACTAAATCAGCAAAGGGGTTGATCCAAGGGTCAGCCCCTTCTAAAGAAGGAAGCACCATGAAAGTTTTGGTTTTAAGAGGTTTCATGCTTGATGGAGAAGTTCCAGAAGTTGGATCAATTGTTGAAGTTTCAGATCATCAGGGACGGGCTTTGATAGGATCTAATAAAGCGGAAGCAGTTTCTGATCAAGCAGAAAAACCAGCAAAAAAAACAAAGAAGAAATCTGACTAATGGCCTTTGAGTCTTCAACTGATTTTTCTGCATTTTTTGACACCGATGAATTTGCAGAAACGGCAAGCTATACCCCTTCCGGGGGTTCTGCTTCCAGTATTTCAGTGATTTTCGACAAACCTTTCCAGGCAGTTTCCCTGGACACCGGGCAAGTTGATTTGGAAGACATCAAGCCAACTGTTTATGTAAAAACAACTGATGTTTCATCAGTAGCCCATGGCGATCAATTGGTGATTGATTCTGTGACCTATCATGTGATCGGGATTGAATCTCAGGGGCAGAGTGGAGGGCAATCTTTGACCATCCTATATCTGGAAGATCAAAGCTAATGGCCAACCATTTGAGAAGACAAATCAGGGAAAGGGTGGCAACCGATTTGACAGGATTATCAACCACGGGATCAAATGTTTTTCAGACCCGAATTTTTAACCTGGAAAAATCAAAACTACCCTGTCTCCTAATTTATACAGAAGAAGAATCCGTTGATATTTACTCAATGAATTCTCCCAGGATTGTGGGCCGGGATCTTTCCTTGATTGTGGAAGGGTATGCGTCTGCAAAAACCAATGTAGACGATACATTGGATCAAATCGGAAAGGAGGTTGAAACTGCTATGGCTGGAGATATTGGAATCAATAGCCTGGCAATGGATTCTTATCTGACCGATGTTTCAATCAGTTATTCAGGGGAAGGTTCAAAGCCAACTGGAACCATACGGATGACTTATCTTGTTCAATATAGGAATTTGGAAAATGCACCAGATTCATCAGCCTAATTAAAAGGATAATATGGCAATTAAAGGAAATACTGGCCTTCTTCAAGTTGATGCTGATGGGTCAGGAACATTTACAACAGTCGCACAACTGACAGATTGGTCCATTGACGTTGATGCAGAACAGATTGAAGTTTCCATTATGGGAAATGCAAACAAGGAATTTCTCGCAGGACAATATTCCTGGAGTCTTTCTGCATCGATGCGATATGTGGAAGATGATGCAGGACAGGAACTGATGCTTACATCGATGCAAACCGGGGCCGAAATGTATGTGAAGCTCTATCATACATCCTCTTCTGGAACTGGATCTGGGGATTATTGGTCTGGTGGGGTCATCAATGGATCTTTGTCCACCAGTGCCAGTTTAAATGATGCAGTCAATTCCAGTTTTTCAGCACAAGGATCTGGAACATTGACATATACCAATGCCTAGTCCTAAAGAAAATGTTCTCAGGCATTTCAGACAGAAATTAGCTGGAGGACTTGGTTCTGTTCTCGTCCCCGAATGGGGGGATGAGAACGGAACACCAATGAAAATTTATTTTAAATCTGCAACCAATCCAAGGACCCAGGAAAGACTGGCCAAACTGTTCAATGAACAAAAGCCAATTGAGGCATCAGTTGAAGCATTGATCATCAGGGCATTGGATGAAAATGGAGAAGCTTTATTCAAGATGTCTGATAAAACTGAACTAATGAATGAAGCTGATATTGATGTGATCATTAGGGTCATTGGTGAAATAAATAATTACCAGGAAATCGAGGTTGATTCCCTGGGAAACTGATTGAGGCTTCCGACTTATATTTTTATTTTCAACTCGCAGAACATCTACACATGAAAGTTGAACAAATCATGGATATGAACCAGGCAGAGTTGGCAGGTTGGAATGCCTATTTTCAAATCAAATCTGAAAAGCAGAAATAATGGCAGTTTCTACCACTGTTCAGATCAGGGCCGAAGATAAAACAAAACAGGCTTTTAGGAATATCACTGATAGGACCCAAAGGCTAAAAAGCTCATTTGGGGGCCTTGCTACCATGGCAGTTGGATTGGCTGGAACCATGGGTATTGGGGCCTTAATGGGATCTTTGAGGGATTTGGGAGACAGGATCGGCAAGGTTTCAACCCAGATTGGAATTTCTGCAGTAAATCTTCAAAAGCTCCAGTTTTCTGCAGAACAGTCAGGGCTTTCCACTGATACCCTTAATACGGCCATGCAGAAATTTGCCATCAATATCGGCAAGGCCAATGACGGGGCCAAGATCCAGATGGAAGCCTTTCAAAGCCTTGGAGTGGAAACAAAAAATCTGGATGGAACAACTAAATCAGTCTTTGAATTATTTAAGGATACTTCAGATCAGTTGGGTTCCCTGACTGATAAAACCCTGCAAGCCAGGTTAGCATCAGAATTATTTGGCAGAACCGGGGTTGAAATGACTGTTTTATTCAATGAAGGGGCTGAAGGAATTGAACGCTATGGAAAACAGCTAAGTTCAGTCAATGGAATCATGGGTGGAGAATCAATAAATGCCATTCAGAGATTTAATGATTCCTGGAATTTGATGACCAAATCGGTACGGGGTTTTTTGATGGATTCTTCAACTTTGAATCTTCTTTCAGACATCATTGATGGATGGACTTTTGGGCTTCAGAAATTAAATGAAAAATTTGGAGAACAGGAAAAGAAAGTCAGAGACATTAATGAAATTTCAGAAGATTTAGCACTTGCCAGAAAGGAAACTCTGCTTTTTCAAACACAAATAGAAGAATCAACTGGAGAAGAACAAAAAGAAGCACAAAAAAGGCTGAAAACCAATCAGGAACAAATTAAAGAGCTTCAAACAGAACTTCTCAGTTCCAAAAAGATTGAAAACAATGTTGTTAAACAGGAAAAAGCCCAGAAAAAAGTTAAAAAAGGAGTTGAAGCAACAAACAAAGTTGCAAAGGAGTTAATCCAAACAACCAAACCATTAATGGTAGGAGGAAAACTTGATATTCCTGCTATTGGAGGAAGACAGGGCCTTGGTGGAACTCTTGAAAAATTTATTGAATTCTATCAAAGGCTGATGATTCTGGCAGATGAATATTTGGGAACAGGATTTGGGGTTTCTGCCATTGTCAAAAAACATCTGGCAATTATTAGACAGGATTTTGAAGAAATGATTACAGGTCTTCAAAATCAACTGGTATTTAGAAGAAATGACATTTCAGACGCATTTTCTGACATTTTAACAGACATAGAAAATCAGATTAAAAATAAAAAAATAACAGTCAATTTTAATAGTGGTCAAATTGAAAATGCACAACGAAAACTAGATGGATTAGTCAGGCAGATTAATTCTTATTCTGCAGGAACAAGAACTGTATCAAGGAGGGCAAGATCAGCCGGGGGAACAAACATTAAAGGCAAGCCAATGGCGGGATTTCCTTATTGGGAAAATGAAGTTCCATCTGGATTTCATAAATATGGATCAAGAATGTTGAATTATGATGTTCCAATGATTAATCAATCGCAAACTTCATCCAGGTCAGCAATGTCATCAAATTATTCTGGAGGATCATCAGCAATGTCAGATCAAGGTCCCCAAATTGTGGTTAATGTTTTTGATGGAACAGGACAAAAAATATCAGAATATGATTCATCAATCAGGATTCAAATCAATGAACGTGCAAACCGATATGGTGAATTTGCATCATTACCTGTTTCTTAAATGGCACAGATTGAAATTGCAATGACTGTTTCAGGATCAACTTATTACATTTCAGATTCTGATTATGCCAGCCCTGATGGGAACTTTTACCAGGGGCTTGTTTCCCAGGCCCCAATTGTGTCATTGGGGGCAACATCAGGAGGATATATATCAGTGCAGAAAGGGACTGTTATTTTGAACAATGATCCTGATAATGCTTCCGGACCTTTTGGATCTACTCGGTATGCAACGCTTTTGGCAACCCCTGGACCTTATGACTGTACCATTAAATATGACACAAAATATCCAATGTTTTCTGGAACAGTGGTTTTGGAAGAAATTTCAAATGATCAGTTGAGGTTTTCTTTTCAACCAACATCGTATTCAAATCAGGCCATTTCAGTTGTCACAGATTCAGATGGAAATTCCCAATATAACCCTTTTAGTCATGGGGTGGTTACAAACAGACAACCCTTGATTCAGACAGGTTCCCAAGCATTTAGGAATCCATCATTAAATACATCTGAAACAGTCACAGTTTTTGAAGAAGGAACAAACCGATTTTCCAGCGATACTTCAACAACCATTACCACTTCAGGATACAATGGGGGGCAGGTTGTGGTTTCAGGAACCGGGGCCAATGGAACCACTGTTGAAACCTTTTTTGATTATGTTGCAAATACTCTTTCCTTAGGAGTAACAACTGCAGAAACAACCAAGACCAGTTCTGCATCATCAAGGGCCATTCATTTATATTCAAATAAGCCTCAGTTGTTAACTGAACTTGCATCAGAAGTAGCAAGATCGGTGAATCATCAATTTTATATTCTGCCAAATCCAACCACTGGATCCACAACCCTTTATTTAATTGATCGTGCAAATTTACCAACTGCAACCCAGCTTTCAGATCATGATGTTGTAGGGTCTTCTTATACCCTTGGTTTTCCCATCCAGGCAGTTGAAGGAACCTGGAAAGCAACCCAAAGAAAAGGTTCTCAACTTCAAACACTGGACATCACTGCAAGGTCTGAAAATGTGTCAGTTGGTCAAGTTTTATCCATCCCAATGCTGGCAGATACTGTGGCCCAGGTTTCCAATATGACAACCATTTTAAATGAAACCAGGGATGTTGAAAAAAAGCCCCAGGCATCAATTACAGTCTCAGAAATAAAAACAGATTATTATCCAGGGGATCGTTTTAAATTGGACAGATCAGAAGACCAGATCACCATTGATATGATTACAAGAACCATTACCTGGGATTTTAATAATAAAACAACGAACATCAAAGGGGATGCAACCTTGTCAGAACTGGTGACTCAATGAGAATAATTCAAGACGATAGAACCACTTCAATTAGTGCATCCACTGAATTTTCATCATCTTATTCCATAGATAATGTCCAGGATGATAAAGTTTCTTCAAGATACATTGCACAAGGTGGAACCAGTGGAACCACTGCAACCATAACTCTTAATTTAACTGGTACAGCATCAGCCCCGGTTGAAGCATTTTTTATCAGTGGTTTAATGGCTGATTCTGGAACTTGGTCATTCCAAAATGCCGATGGTTCTTCAGTTCATGAATCTGGAACACTAACAACAACCGATTTAGCAAGTTCAGACATTGCTGGAAATCCAAACACTTTGAATAATTATTATGTTGGCCAGGACAACCCCCTTTTATCTGAATTCATTATTTTTTCAAATCCACAAACTACAACATGCCGATTGGTTTTAACCCTGACCAGTTCAACTGATAGAAAAGGTCAAAATATTAAAGGAAATGCCATTGCATCCTGGCAGAAAGACGGAACAGCAACGGGAAGGTTTAAGGATTCTTCAGGGGGAATTGTGAATTTAAATGAATTCGGAAGGGTCTTGGTAGGCTCTCAAATAACAATTAGTGGGACCTTGATATCTTCAACATTTTCCACCAATACATCTATTACTGAAGATTCTATTGCAGTTGCTCCAGTAACCATAAATGGAGGGGTTACAGTTACACTGTCAGGAGGAAAAACTTTGGATTTGCAAGAAGGAGGTTTTCCACAGGTTCAATCCTACACTGGAGGGGGTACAGGGTCAGGATCTGTAACCCTTTCAAGTGATTTGGAAACACAAACCATTAGCTCGATTATAAACCCAATTCGATTGGGAATTATAAGGGCAGGTGATTCATTGGATTTACCCAACCCACAAATAGGGGTTGGTAAATCATTAAATGATTATTCTGTTAAAAGAAGAATGGTCAATGGGGGATATTCATATGAGCTTAGAAATATAGGAAAATCAATTGATATCAGCTTAATTTTGACCAATGCCCAAGCAGACAACTTGGAAAAATTTGCAAGAGCATATCGAGCAAAGCCATTTTCTGCATTGTTTCTGGAATCAATGGCATCAGGTCAGAATCCAAAAACAAGATATTCAGGATTTTATTATTTTGTAAATTCTCCAGTTTTTTCATTTATGAAACATGATGGCAGTCATGTTTCTGCAAACTTTACTTTATCGGAGGTAATTTAAATGGCTGATGCTACTTTAAAACCATCGTCAGGTGATGATTTAATTCTTAGCAATGATGATGGGAGCAAAAAAATTGAAGTTCCAGAATCAGGAGATGTTGAAGTTACTGGAGACTTAAAAACAACAAATGTTAAAGCAACAAATTTAAAAGCAAACGATGGAACAGCATCATTAGAAATAGCAGATTCAACAGGTGATATTGGTTTTTCAGGGAATACCAATTTAAAAGTAAAATTGCCCTCTTCAGGTGGCATTTTTGAATCAGACGGTTCAACTGAAGTTCTTACTGAATCAGGTGGTTCTGTAAGTTTAAAAAATACTACGCTTGATTCAACTGTTACATTTCCGGCTGGCTACTCGATATTTATAAAAAAACAAGATCGAGATGGTTATGGAAGCGTAGGGAAACAAGACAATTGGTATCCCACTACAACAACTGACCTTGCTGATAAATCTTTTTATTTATCGATTACGTCATCAGAGCATTCCCCTTTTTCTAAACTGAATATTAATTATACGGCAAATTTTAGAATTAACGATCAAGATCATACAACCATAGATTACCGTTTAGTCAGGTGGACTGGGACTGGCAACATTGCAAGTGAAACGGAATTAATTCGAGGTAATTGTGGTTCTGTCACATCTGATACTGAGGAATATTGCTGTGTTTCTGGATCAGCGATCGACGATATTAGTTCAATTGGTAGTGTTCAAATTAACTATTCCATCCAATATCGTTCATTAGGTGGGGGTACTATTAATGCCGCAGAAATTTATTTTGGTTTAAACTCTGATGACAAATTACAAATTCATGCAATGGGCATAATTTAAAAAAAATGGATCATCATCCATAATATGGCATAAAGAACCAACTTGATGAAATATTTGTTAATTTTTTTTTCAACATGGGCAGGGTTGGTGTTTGCTTCCGGGCATCACCCGGAAGTCAACACGCAAGACCCATGGGAAGGGGTTTGGAAAATCATTTTTGATAATGGAATTATAGGCCTTGTTCTAGCTGGACAAGCATTTTGGATTTATCGAACTGATAAAAGTCATAGAGAGGAAACCAAAACCCAATTGGAAAACTACATTTTATTGATTAATAAATCCAATGATCATGAAAACAAAATGGAGGGGATTATGGGGAACATGAACGGCAGAATGGAAAATTTAGAACGTGAAGTGGAAAACCTTAGAAATGGACAAGAAGGTATTAAACAATTTTTTCTAGAAAGGCTAACAAAACTGACATGATTCCAATATTAGCAGGAACCGCAAAAACCATACTGATTTCCCTATTATCTGAAAGGGTAATAATCATTGTTTTTATTCAGGTTGCTGAATGGTTGGCTGAAAAATCCAGTAATTCCCTGGATGATCAACTGGTCCAAACTCTTAAACTTAGGTTGCAGGAAATCAACAAAATTTAAGATTTCCAGACGACAATTTTTACAAACTCCAGTGATCGCAATTTTTATGGGAAGTTATCTAACTCCGCATTTTAAAATTGATGAAATGAAGTGCAGGGGAACCGGGATCTGTGAAATGGATCAGGTATTCATGGAACTTCTGGAGCAGATTCGCAAGGAATATGGAAAGCCTATGATTATATCCAGTGGCTTCAGGCATCCAGATTATAATCAAAGAATTTCCAGAACTGGAAGAACTGGACCCCATACAAAGGGAAGGGCCTGTGATATTCTGGCCCTGGGGGATGATGCCCAAATCATTTTCAATCTGGCAAAACAAATGGGAATGACAGGGATAGGGTTAAGGCAACATGGCCCCCACAATAAAAGATTTATCCATCTTGACAACCTTCCCAATATGCCAGGACAGAAAAGACCCTGGACCTGGACCTATCAAGTTGAAGAAAAAGCCTAAACCAATTCAAGTTTTATGTCTTCCAAAATCCTTCTGACTTGTTGCTGAGAAATTTTCCCCCCTTTTGAATTGGTCTTTTTTAAATTATTCAATTCTTTTGCGATTTGATGTTGGCTGAAACCTTTTGAATCAAAATCCCTGATCAAAGGAACAAGGTCAGGACATAATTGGGACAATCTTGGACCCCCTTCAACCTTTATAGTTCCTTCCCTTGTCAAAGTGGAAAATACCTTATCCCCCTTTTTGCCAGTTTCTTTGATTATCTTTTTTCCTTTGTTCAATCTTTTCATCAATGTTGATCTTTCTAATTCTGCAAAAACTCCCTGCATTTGAATGAGGGCTTTCCTCATGGGGTCTTCCATCAATGCTTCACTTATATTTTCACCAGTGACGGCAGACCATAAATCAATTTTTTGAGAAGCAATATAACTGGCCATGTGCATCTGCAACATTAATTCTCTGGCTAACCTTGTCATGTCTTCAATAATAATGATTTTTATTGACTCATTTTTTGCAATTCCAATCATTTCTGAAAAAGCTGGCCTTTGTTCAATTGTTCCTGAAATTCCTTTTTCATGAAAAATTTTATCAATTGAAAATTTTTTTTTCTCTGCAAAATCATGGATAATTTCAGATTGCCTGTCCAGCCCTGTCCCTTGCAATTGCCCACCTGATGAGACTCTGGTATATCCAAGACTTGTGACCATAAAATATCTCAGGCAACCAATATGCCAAAAAAAAAAGTTGACAAAACCGAAACACTTTTCAAGAATAGTGTTTCACGCTGAATTTGAATATTCAGAATAGAAACCTATTACTATTAGTTGACATGGAAGTTGACAAGTCTTTTCTGTCTTCCAAGCCCCCAAGAAATCAAGGGGGCAAGGATTTTTTCTCTATATTCCCAGAATTTACAGACACCAAAGGGGCTTCCCAAATTGCCGGGGTGGATTATCAAAAATTCACCAGGGAATTTGGAAATATTCCTTATGGCCATCTGCACCCTGGGGGGCCAAGAATTTATAGAAAGGAAACAGTTAAAAACTATTTTAAAAAGCAAAAAAAGGTGAAGCCATGAAAACACCCCCTGAAATTCAAAGGATCATTAAACAGTCCATTGAAGCCAGAAACCAGGAAGCCAGCATTTTGTTCTGGTTGTCCTTTTTGAGAAGCAATCTGAAATGAGGGACTACGTTAAACAAAGATTTGACAACTGGATTGGCCCGGATGGTTGCGACACCAGTTACAAGGGATCAGATCCAGATTGGATGGAAGAAGAGGAACGCTGGGCCAGGCTCAGATACATGGATGAAGATTTCAAGGTTGGCCAGGGCCAAGAAAGTGGGGAATCTCCTATTAAAAAAAGCACCCCCTCTACATTACTTTCAAATCAGGATGAAAAAATTCCTGATGTCCTGGTCAGTCATGAAAAAAAAGAAGATTAAACAATCCTTCCTTTTTCATCGGTATGCCAAAGGAGCAAGACCGATGACAAGGGAAGAAGTCAGTGAGGCCACGGCCCTTTTCCTGGAGTCAGGAAGACAGATCCAAAGGATTGGACAGGATGGGGCCGTATCTCACAAAACAGTCAATCCTGAATGGGTGGAAGTCCTTGACGAATGGGATCTGAACTAAAATTAAAGGTAGGAAACCCCTTTAACCGGGTCCTTTTGGAATTGGCCTTCCCCCCATCAGCGAATCATTACTGGCGTTATGTCAATAGCCAGGTTTTGAAGTCTAAGGATGCAAGATCCTATATCAAAGCAGTGGGGCAAATTTGGATGGTATCGAGACAGAAAGCCTTTCCCAAAGATCAAAGGCTTAAATTAAAAGTCTTGGCCATGCCCAAGGATAAGAGAAGAAGGGATTTGGATAATTTATTAAAGGTTTTATGTGATGCCCTGGAATCAGCCGGGGTTTTCAAGAATGACTCTCAAATTGATGAGATTGTCATTAAACGGGGAGAGGTTCACCCGGAAGGGAAACTTCTTTTAACTTTAACTCCAATTGAAAAGGAATGAATGGAATCAAGTATTTGGGGTAATGAAGCCGAAGCAATTGAAGCAAGTGTCAATTCTAGTGGGTCCATGAATTATTTTAAAATACTAGATCAGGAATTAAAAAGGGTCAGGTTATTAGGAACCAGGGGTGATGGGTTTTTAATCAGGGGTTTTTTGACCTTTGGAATGGATAACAAGCCCATGTATTCCACCCTGGACAAGCCCTTTGACCCAGACCAATTAGGCAATGACAAATATGGAAACAAGCAACAAATCTGGGAATTCTGGATGGTTCCCATTTGGAATTGGGATTTAGGTTTGGTTCAACTTTGGGAGATTAGACAAAAGACCATTCAAAAAGCTTTATTTGCTTTAACTAATCCAAAAAATGTGAATAAACAATGGGCCGATTGGCGCAACTATGACATTGAAATTTTTTTTGATAATAAACAAGCACCATTGAACAAATATCGCATTAATCCTTACCCCCCTGCTGAACTTAGTTCTCAAGTAATGGATCATCTTCAAAAGGTTTTACCTGGGATCAAAATGGATGATGTTTTCAATGGTAAAGATCCCTTGGAAAACATTAAACAAGAACCATTAAAAATTGAAGAAAAGCCAGTTGATAATCGGTCCTTCATGGATCAAATTGCTCATGCTGAAGTGAAGCAATGAAAACCGCATTGGCAGAAAACCCCTTTGTCCAGAATCCTGGGGAAAGGGGGGACTATAGGGGGGCAAGGGGCAATGGGTCAATTGGCAATGGAACAATTGACAATGGACCAATTGAACAACTGGACAAAGGACCAATTGACCCCCTGAATTACTCTCAAAGTAATTCAGGGGGGTCATTGGAACCATTGGCAATTGAACCAAAGGACAAGGAAACCTGGGAACAATTGAAAGGGATTATTGCCAAATGCAAAAAGAACTTTGAAGAAAACAAAGATAAATGGGAAGAAATGGCCCCTGATCCATCACAAAGGTTTCCAACTGAAGAAAAACTTCCCAATGGAAACATCTGGCTCATTGATCCTCAAACCGGGGAAAAGTGGGGCCTGTTATACATTGACCCAAGGGATGGGTTGGAGTATGTCAAACATATCAAATGGGAAGGAAAAGATTTGACCCCAAGGGAAAGGCAAATGTATTTAAGATGAATAGAGAATTAAAAGAAAGGGTTAAGTTTAAACTGTCCATTGATCGTTTAAAGAAATGCAGTTTGCAGGAAAATGGAAGCATTAGAATTCCCCATGATATTGATCCACACCCATTTGAATCAATGAATCATGGATTATTAGGAAGCGTAATTTTTTGTAAAGTATGCAAAGCAATCATTTTTAAAGGAAACAAACAAATATTATTATCAAAGCAGTGATTTATTTTGTTCTCATTTACATTGGATCAGTGATCCTTGGAACATTGGTTTGTTCTTATTACCTTTGGAAGTATGACAAGATTATCTTAATCAAAGATCCTTGAACCTTTGTAAGGCAATATGAGAGCTTATGTAACCAAGCAACAAAGTATTAGACTTCAAAGGATTTTTGGGAATAATTGGCGAATTCAAGTAATTGAGAAAACTATTAACAAACTAAGATGTACATGTTGTGATCAAGATATTTCCAGCAGTGAATACATTTTTTTAGATACTGGAAAGGAAATATTTAATTTTATTAGTTTAAAACATATTTGGATATGGTTTGAAGACTATGAAGTTAAATTCACAGATTTGGAAAATCAAAGCCATGCCAGATCAGCATTAGGCCACATAACAGCAAAGCCCCTTGGATATGGCGAAGTGTTTTCAAATAATATGACTCATTCAACAAATGGACATACGGGCTATTTCATCCCAGCATACAAATTGTATGAAAGTTTTTGAAACCTTGAATCTGCAAATTATTTACCCCCTTGACAGAACTTTGACAGTTGAGATCCTTTATATGATTTCATTCTATTCCTCAAGGGGTTGGTTCCCTCATGGGCTGGCCCCTGACCCATGGAAGGGTTATGAACATATCAGTCAAAGCAGATGTCAAAGCGTTGACAAAGGGCCTGGACAAGATCCAGCGCAAACAGATTCCGTTTGCAACAAGCAAAGCCCTGAACACCCTTGCATTTGACGTAAGGAAAACCCTTCAGGATGTTCTTCCAGAATACTTAGACAGACCAACCCCTTACACCATCAGGGGGGTCCAGGTTGAAAAATCCACAAAAAAGAAATTAGTTTCCAAAGTTGGCTTTAGGTCCAAGACCTTTGGCAAAGGCCAGGGATCTGTTCCTCAAGCTGATTACATGGAACTTCAGATTAAGGGGGGAACCAGGAACCCAAAGGGAAGGGCTATACCTGTTCCAGTTCCCAAGAACATGAAACCCAATAAGTTTGGGAACATTGTCAAAGGAAGGATTAACAAACTTCTATCTGACAAAGATAAATACTTTTCAGGCATTCCCAAGGGAATGGACATGGGACCAAGTGAAGCAGGGATCTGGCAAAGGATGCCGCCTAATTCCAAAAGGAAAAAGCCAGGGGGAAAGATCAGGATGGTTATTGCCTGGGAAGACAAGGCCCAATATCAACCCAGATTCCCATTCAAGAAGCTGGTATCAAAGACCATTAAAACAAACTTTAAATTGAGGATGGAAAACTCCTTAAAACAGGCCCTTAAAACTGCCAGATGAAACATGATCACGGGTCCTTTTCAGAACATTTCTAGAGGGTTATTCGTGC
>VTLG01006267.1_pt1 | contig 18339 bp, 25 predicted proteins | sample 4694571 | NCBI WGS metagenome assembly VTLG01 (sample SAMN12604809, study PRJNA352737) | marine metagenome | biome: ENVO:00000447; feature: ENVO:00000209|ENVO:00000569|ENVO:01000036; material: ENVO:00002151; isolation source: viral sequences binned using virsorter ... | reverse complement strand
AGAAGTGTTAATTGCTATAGTGAACCTGCTTTGTTAATAAACACACAGGAAAATAATTATGGTTAAATCACAAAATGTAGCTGCTTCCTCTACTAAAACAGGTAGCAAGACCGTAAAAATAGCAAACCTAAATAGTGGTGCTGTTTATACATTACCTAGCAATGGTCAGGCGACCGGTGCAAGTATCGGTGATTTTATACGCGATAACGCAGCGGGTAGTCTCGCCAATGTTACTGTTCAGCCAACACCATTCGCCAAAAGTTTAAACATAACTCCGGCTAATTGGGTAAAGCATAACAGCGGAATGTTCTGTACTAACACACAAACACGTGGTCATCAACTACAATGTGCATTGTTTGGTGTACAGGTCAGCACGATTACTAGTAATAAAAGTAAGTCGTATAAGAAAATGCAATTAGCCAAGGTCGGTGGGAATGGTGCTAGTAACAATCTCGGCCATATAGCATCGGCCATCACCGCATCCGGTGGTAAAATTGTCACAGGCAATATCGCGAGCGGCAATACTCTCGCGATGTTACTCACTGGCACTAATACTGTCGGCAATAAGAAACACGCATTTTACGGCAAGCCATTAGTTCAGCTAGTCGTAACTCCTGCAGTAAAAACTAAGTAACATTTCATAACATAAACTTTTAACAAAGCATCCCCTACGCTTTCACAGGTAGGGGATTTTTCATGCGCGTAATAAAAGTATATGAAAAGGTACTTGGCACCTTTTTAAAGTACCATGTGTAACACTTTAGAGACCGACCCCCCCTGAGAACAAATAAACGTACCCGTAAGGGTGGGTTTATAGTGATTGCCACGAATCCACAGGTAAATAAAAATTATTTATGGCCTACCCCCCTAAATGCTATATGACCGATAGGTTCATTGTCCTGTAAAAATTTTCGATATATTATAGAAATATGACACCTGATCAAATATTGACCATCCCAGAAGAGAGGCTAAAGAATTACGCTTCTTTGTTAGACAGAGCTAATACTTTAGAAAAGGCCGAGAAAGCCCGTCAAGGGTTTATGGACTTTGTGCAGTTGGCGTGGCCTGAGTTCATTAATGGCCGTCACCATAAGATAATGGCAGAGAAGTTTGATAAGTTGGCAAAGGGCGAGATAAAGCGGTTGATTGTCAATATGCCCCCGCGCCATACTAAAAGTGAGTTTGCCAGTTATATGCTCCCCGCATGGATGATGGGCCGTAACCCTACGTTAAAGATTATGCAGACAACGCACACAGCGGAATTGGCATTTAGGTTTGGCCGTAAGGTACGTAACCTGATGAACAGTGAGGAATACAAAAGGATATTTGAGGGTGTAAATTTGCGAGCCGACAGCCAAGCAGCGGGACGTTGGGAGACTTCCGGTGGTGGTGAGTATTTTGCGGCAGGTGTGGGCGGTGCGGTAACGGGCCGTGGTGCAGACCTTTTGATAATTGACGATCCCCATTCCGAGCAGGATGCGTTAAGCCCCAGTGCATTAGAAAATGCCTATGAGTGGTATACCAGTGGACCAAGACAGCGTTTGCAACCCGGAGGTAGTATAGTCATAGTGATGACCCGTTGGGCCGACAATGATTTAACGGGTAAGTTATTAAAGCAGCAGGGCCGTGATATTTTAGCGGACAAGTGGGATGTTGTTGAGTTCCCTGCGCTAATGCCGGATGAGAACCCGCTATGGCCGGAGTTCTGGAAAAAAGAGGATTTGTTAGCGGTAAAAGGAAGTTTGACCGTAGGTAAGTGGGAAGCCCAGTGGCAACAAAACCCTACCAGTGAAGTGAGTGCCATACTCAAGCGAGAGTGGTGGCGCACATGGGAGCGGTCTACTATACCGCCATTGATTTATTTGATGCAGTCATATGATACAGCGTTTACAAAACGGGAGTCAGCTGACTACAGTGCCATAACTACGTGGGGTGTTTTTTACCCAACTGAGGATGGCCCACCTAATATTATTCTGGTGGATGCCAAGCGTGGGCGGTGGGACTTTCCGGAGTTACGTCGTATTGCTATGGAGGAGTATAAGTATTGGGATCCAGAGATGGTGCTCATAGAAGCAAAAGCGCTCATAGAAGCAAAGGCCAGTGGTATGCCGCTAACCCAAGAGTTGCGTAATATGGGTATACCTGTGACAAATTACACACCAAGCCGAGGTAATGACAAGCACAGCCGCGTTAATTCCATTGCTCCGTTATTTGAAAGTGGGTTAGTATGGTCGCCTGATACACGGTGGGCAGAAGAAGTAATTGAAGAGTGTGGTGCATTTCCGGCAGGAGAACACGACGATTACGTAGATACTGTCACTCAGGCATTGCGTCGTTTTAGAGAGGGCGGTTTTATTTCCCACCCCGAAGATTACGAAGACGAAACTCCCGTCCATATAGAGCGAGTATATTACTAATGGCAGAAACATTCAAACCAAGTAACGTAGAACGCAGTTTGGTGCAAGCCCCATTAGGCGGTTTGACCGAAGAAGAACAGGGCTTTGCAATAGCCGAAGATGACTTAAAAACGGCAGCAGGTGATGAGCCAACGGTTATAGTAGAAACCGACGAGATAGTGGAAGAAATGATAGAAGAGCCTATGGCTCCTGCCCCCCAAGAATTTTTTGATAACCTAGTACCCAGTTTACCTAAAGAAACATTAGACCGCATAAAGTCTAAGATTCAAAGTGATGTGGAAACTGACAAGAGTAGCCGCAGTGAGTGGTCGGAAGCCTACACTAAAGGCCTCAAGTTATTGGGTCTAAGGTACGAAACCAAAACACAACCGTTCATAGGTGCAACTGGTGTAACGCATCCGTTACTAAATGAGGCTGTAACGCAGTTTCAAAGCGGAGCGTACAAAGAGCTTTTGCCCAGTAGTGGCCCAGTTAAGGCACAGATAGTGGGCCGCGCTAATCCCGACACAGAAAAACAGGCAAGGCGCGTCCAAGAATATATGAACTACCAGATTATGTATGGTATGGAGGAATACGAAGCAGAGTTTGACCAGATGCTTTATTTCCTTGGCCTAGCCGGTAGTACATTTAAAAAAGTTTACTACGATGATTTGTTAGAAAAACCTGTCAGTAAATTTTTAGAAGCCGAGAATGTACTGGTTCCTTACTCGGCTACTGACGTTAAGTCTGCCGAGCGTATAACCCATATTTTTAAGATGTCACCCAATGAAATCCGCAAAATGCAACTTAATGGGTTTTATGAGGAAATGGATATAAACGAGGGTGGCACTCAGCAATACAGCCAAATACAAGAGCAATATGACAAGATGTCGGGCCAACAGCGTACCGGCCCAGATGATGATTTAACCATTTACGAATGTCATTGCTATTTAGATTTAGAAGAGTTCCCCGACGAAGATGAGCAAGGCGAACCTACAGGTGTCAAGTTACCTTACATAGTTACAGTCTGTGATGATATGAATGCTGTGTTGCGTATTACACGTAACTATAAGGAAGACGACCCAATGAAAACTCGCATTCCTTATTTCGTTCAATACAGGTTTACTCCCGGAACTGGGTTTTACGGCTTTGGATTGGTGCATTTGTTGGGTAATCTTAGTCGTACAGCTACCAGTACATTGCGCCAGTTAGTTGACGCAGGAACCCTAGCGAATTTACCCGCAGGATTCAAGGCCCGTGGTCTAAGGATAAGTGATCAAGGTAATCCACTGAATCCCGGAGAGTGGCGTGACATTGATGTTCCCGGAGGTGATTTGCGTAGTAGCTTGTTGCCTTTGCCCTACCAAGAGCCTAGCGGTACGTTGTTTAACCTGATGGGTTATGTGGTAGATGCTGCTCAACGGTTTGTAGGTACTACAGATATTGGCGTGGGTGACGGTAACCAAGAAGCCCCCGTAGGTACGACGGTTGCACTATTAGAGCGGGGTAGTCGTATTGTTAGTGCTGTGCATAAACGCTTGTATGCCAGTATGAAAATAGAACTTAAGATGTTAGCTCAGCTTTATTCAGAAGACCCAACACCTTACCCGTATGAAGTTGACGCAGAAAGAGAAATCAAGTCGCAAGATTTTGACGAGCGTATTGACATATTGCCAGTAAGTGACCCGAATATTTTTAGTATGTCGCAACGTGTGGTGTTGGCACAAGAGCAGTTGCAGTTGGCACAGTCAGACCCTGCTATGCACAATATGTATGAGGCGTACCGTAGAGTTTACAGTGCGTTGGGTGTGCAAAATGTAGATGAAATTTTAAAACCGCAGCCTATACCTGAGCCGATAAACCCCGCACAAGAAAATCAAGATGCCAGTAATGCAGCCCGTGGGCAGGGTGAACTCAAGGCTTTTCCTGAACAAGACCATGCTGCACACATTAAAGTACACATGGCGTATATGCAGAGTGGGGTAGCTCAACAACAGGTAGAAGTTTTGCTCACATTGGAAAAACACATTTACGAGCATTTAGGTTTGCAAGCAGAAATCATGGCCCAACAACAAGCACAGCAGATGGGTATACAAACCGAAGAACAATTAGCTGCGCTAGTTGCACAGATACAAGCCCAGTTGATAGAAGACTATCAGTCTAGTTTACCGCAACAAGATCCGGCTTCCGACGACCCATTGATTGCACTCAAAGAACGTGAGTTAGACCTTAAAGAACAAGACCAAAAAGCAGACCAACTGTATGATGCACAAAGATTACAGTTTGAAGAAGAGAAAAATGCACGAAACATGGAAATACAAAACCGCAGAATCAGTAGCCAAGAGGATATAGCGGTGATGCGTAACAACACGGCACTAGAAAGAACACGAGGTAGATAATGGCAACCACGAAAAATGTCGAGCGTTTACGTAGTGGTAGGTTGAAATATCGTGGTGAAACTTTTGCGGGATACAACAAACCTAAACGTAGTGTCAAAGGCGGTAAAAAATCTGTCGTTCTAGCGAAAAAAGGATCAGAAGTCAAGTTGGTACGCTTTGGTGATGCCAACATGAGTATCAAAAAAGACCAACCCGCACGTAGAAAGAGTTTTCGAGCACGACATAACTGCGATACTGCTAAAGATAAGTTCACCGCACGATACTGGTCGTGCAAGGCTTGGTAAATGATAGAACAATTGATCGGCCCTGTTACGGGTTTATTAGATAAATTCATAGAAGATAAAGATCAAAAAGCAAAACTAGCGCACGAAATAGCAACAATGAGCGAAAAACACGCTCAAGAAATCCACAAAGCGCAAATTGACCTCAATAAAACCGAAGCAGCCCATAAAAGTTTGTTTGTAGCCGGTTGGCGACCCGCTACAGGATGGGTTTGTGTGCTTGGTTTTCTTGTAAATTTTCTAATTAGTCCATTAGCCGCAGGTTTTGGCATGGATATTCCTCAAGCAGACACATCTACCATGTTACCTGTCCTTATGGGGATGTTAGGACTTGGTGGAATGCGAACTTTTGAAAAATCACAACGCATAAGTAGAGAAAAATGAGTTTAGACCTTTACATTTACGATAATATGCTTAAGATACTCAGACAACGGCAGTCACAGTTACAAGAAAGTTTATGTTTTGGTTCTGTGCCTGATTTTACCGCATACAAGGAACAGCGAGCAGTATTAGCTGAACTTGCAACAATAGAACAGGAATTAAAAAACCTGCTAGAGAGAGTAAAGGACACCGATGAGTAACTTAATTGTTCCCGCGCATTTGCAAGAAACAGAAGAAACCCCTACCCCCAAGAAAAAATCCTCAAAAAAACCAGACAAACCAAGTTTAGCAGACGCTTATGTTAAACCAGAGGAGAATCTTTCCTTAGATCCTTCTAAGATTGGTGAATCTATCAAAGAAAGGATGCCCCAACCTACGGGATGGCGCATTTTGATTTTACCGTATCAAGGTAAAAGACAAAGTGATGGGGGAATCATGCTCACTAAAGCCACAGTGGAGCAAGAAGATATTGCTACCGTTTGTGGGTACGTTTTAAAAACAGGCCCAGATGCTTACAAAGACAAAGCAAGGTTTGATCACCCGTGGTGTAAAGAAGGTGATTGGATTATCTTTGGTAGATATTCTGGAAGCCGTTTTAAAATTGAAGAAGGCGAAGTCAGATTGTTGAATGACGATGAGGTTTTAGCCACGATCAAACACCCAGATGATATTGTTCATTTTTAACATGGAGTAAACCATGCCCGAAGCAGAAGAAACAACTAACCAAGAAGAACCCACCCAACTTGCTATAGAAATCGAGGATGATGCCCCTGCACAGGCCGAGGCCACAGCCCCCGAGCAAGAACCTGAACCCCAAGTTGAGGTTAAGAAAGATACTGACGAATTAGAAGAATACGGTGATAATGTAAAACGTCGTATTGGAAAAATGACCGCCAAGCTACGTGAATCAGAGCGGAGAGAAAAAGCTGCCACGGAATATGCTCAAGCGGTCAATCTAGAATTAGAAGAGATGAGAAAGAAAACGGCTAACTTGGATAGGTCGTTTGTTAATGAGTTTGATATCCGCGTTCAGTCAGAAGAAGCCTTATTAAAACAAGAACTTAAAAAAGCAATTGATACGGGAGACAGTGAAAAACAGGCAGAAATACAGGTGCGGTTAAGTCAGGTAGCTGCAGATAAGGACAAAGTTACACGGGTTAAAAAGCAACAAGAAGCTACGCCCCAACCACAGCAGTTTCAACAACCACAGGTTAATCCCCTACAACAACCACAAACAGTTCAACAACAGCCACAACAACAATTAGACCCTAAAGCAAAAGCATGGGCAGAAGAACGGGAATGGTTTGGAAACGACAGACCCATGACGTTACTCGCTCTGGCAGAACATGAATCTATGTTGACCGAGGGATATGACCCCGATGGAGATTCGGATACTTATTATGCGGAGTTAAATAAACGAATTGAAGAGGCATTTCCTCATAAATTTCAAAAAGATAAGAAAAGAAAAGCTCCTAAAGTGGCTGCTGCTAGTCGAGCAAGAGTTAATAAAAACGGTAAAAAAGAGATTGTACTTACAGAATCTGAGGCTACAATGGCCGACAGACTCAATGTTCCACGTGAGGCATATGCCAAACAAGTCGAAAAACTTAGAACAAGGAGCGAATAATGACAGAATCCGTGAAAGCTGATCAAAAAACTGATCGCAGCCCACGCAATAGCCAATCAAGGCAAAGTTCTACTCGGCCTACCGAGTGGAAACCCCCGTCTATGACTCGGCCTACCGAGTGGAAACCCCCGTCTATGTTAGACGCACCCCCACCACCGGAAGGTTTTACTCATCGCTGGATTAGAGAATCCACTATGGGTTACGATGATAGGAAAAATGTTTCGGCTCGGTTACGCGAAGGTTTTGAACTGGTTCGCGCTGATGAATACCCAGACTGGGATGGCGAAGTTGTACCTGATGGTAAGCATACAGGTGTACTTGGTCAAGGAGGTCTGCTACTTGCACGTTTTCCTGAAGATTTACTCGAACAAAGAAATCGCTATTATCAAAAACGCACGTCCGAGGCGATGGACGCCATAGATAATGATCTTCTTAGAGAAAACGATTCGCGAATGCCTATCCTTAAACCCGATAGGGATTCAAAAATTGAATTTGGCGGTAAAAAACCGTCGTAACTGACATTTAGAGGAAAATACAATGGCAAATATAGATGCTGCCTTTGGACTCCGTCCTTATAAAATGCTCGGTGCAGGTGCAAATACAAGCGGATTAGTTTCGTATCCTATTCAAACCACTGCTACAACTGGTACGACTAGTACGATCTATCAAGGCACACCAGTAATACCCCTCGCTAATGGCATGATTGACATAGTGGGTGGGGCATCTGGTGGTACTGTGCCTCTATTGGGTGTTTTTATGGGCTGTGAATACACAGACTTGAACGGAACTCCAACTTTTACCAATAAATATCCGGGAACTGCTGCTGTGAAAGCAAATACGCACGTAAACGGATTAATTGCTGCAAACCCAGACCAGTTGTTTTTAATCAACTGTAATGCGGCTGCGGCAGACGCGATCGTTCACGCGAACGCTGATCTTGCAACAGCCACTAGCGGAAATGCCACAACAGGTATTTCTACTGGTGAGTTGGATGTGGGTACTGTAAATACTACTAATACTCTTAACTTGAGAATTATTGGTTTTGAAGACTCCCCAGACAACGACGATGCTACTGTTGCAGGTAGATTAGCGGTCGTCCTTCTTAATAATCACTTCTATCGTTATAATGCTAACGGTACTGGTGCAGGAATCTAATAGGAGATTAGGATATGGCTATTTCACGTTCCCAACTCCTAAAAGAACTAGAGCCGGGACTCAACGCTTTGTTCGGTTTGGAGTATGATCGTTATGATGATGAGCAAGCAGAAATTTTCGATGAGGAAAGTTCTGATCGTGCTTTTGAAGAAGAGGTAATGTTGTCTGGTTTCGGCCAAGCACCTGTCAAGGGTGAAGGCGCAGCAGTGACTTATGATACTGCTAACGAAGCATTCACGGCACGTTACACAATGGAAACTATTGCACTGGCTTTTGCTATAACAGAGGAAGCAGTAGAAGATAATCTTTATGATCGTCTATCTACTCGTTATACTCGGGCATTGGCACGTTCAATGGCTAACACTAAGCAAGTTAAGGGCGCAAACGTATTGAATAATGCGTTCGATGCAACTGTAACTTACGGTGATGGTGTAGAGCTTTGTTCTACAGCTCACCCAACTGTGGGCGGTGGTAACTTCGCTAACAGACCTGTTACTCCTGCAGACCTTAACGAGACATCACTAGAAGCAGGATTGATAGACATTTCTGGTTTTATTGATGAGCGTGGCTTAAAAATTGCCCTACGTGGAATGAAGTTAATAATTCCACCTCAGTTGCAATTTGTAGCTGAAAGACTTCTGGCTTCTAATCTGCGTCCTGGAACTGCAGATAATGATATCAATGCCACTAAGAGCATGGGTATGTTGCCAGATGGCTATGTGGTCAATCACTTTTTGAACGATGCGGATGCGTGGTTCTTAAAGACAGATTGTCCAAATGGCTTTAAGCACTTTGTACGTACCCCAATCCGAACCACTATGGAAGGTGATTTCGAGACAGGAAACGTACGATATAAGGCTAGGGAAAGGTACGCTTTTGGCGTCTCTGACCCACGTTGCGTCTACGGGTCTCCCGGAGCGTAAGCGAGTCTTTAGCTTTTTAAGAGGGCGGCATTATTGTCGCCCTTTTTATTTTGGAGTATAGTGCTTCCGTTACCTGACTATTGCATCCTGCGATAGACACTTGCCACGACAGGAGAACACTACATGGCTACTCATTTTAAAGGACCGATTTTATATTCGTCTGCTCAAAAAGGTTTGGAAAATTTAAACATAGGCGTTTGGCCTGATCAATGCGTTTTATGGGATGATTTCGTATTTGAGTTTGACACAGGTTGGACAATTATTAAAGATACTGGAGCAGATGTCTCTATTGCTGCTGACACGGTAAACGGTGTTGCAGTTATAACCTCCGCTGCCACTACGAATGACGATGGTGGCTCTATACAGGGGAATGAAATATTTCAACTGCCTAATGTAGCAGGGGAAATGTTGTATTACGAAACCAGAATTTATGTAGATTCTACTTCTGGTTCTGGTGCAGGACAAATGGACGTGTGGGCAGGAGTTTGTGAAAATTTTGCCACTAACCCAGAAGCAGGGTTTTTAGTAGATAACCGCATTGGTTTTGCGCTAGATGACGGAAGTGCCTCATTGCGATTAATCACAGAAGCAGGTGGTACAAAAACAGAGACTGTTGCTGATAGCACACTAGATATGGTCGATGGAACGTATGTAACTCTTGGTTTTACTGCTACTAAAGGCGCAGCGACTAATGGTACTGATGTTGTTAGATTTTATAGAAACAAGCAATTAATCGGTTCGCATACTACCAACATACCTACTGCTTTGATGACTCCCGCTGCTATATCCGTAAGTGGGGATGCTACAGGCACAAAGAGCATGGGTATCGATTACATACTGACAGCTAGTGATCGTGGTGTAAGCTACTCACTTAGTCCGTAATCATGGTTACTCGTAAAAGAGCTCGTACACAAAGCGGGAAGTTTAGAGGGGATGACCCCTCTACTCCCGATATCAACGAAGCATGGGAGGAACCATCCGTGGCTACTAAAAAAGCACCCGCAAAGAAGACCGCAGTAAAGAAAAAAGCAGCCCCTAAGAAAAAAGTGGTAGCAGGAACACCTGCTCCGGGATCTGCTGCTTATAAAGCAATGTTGTTACGTGGAGAAATTAAGGAGTAACTTATGGCAGGTTCAGATGTTCTATCGACGTTTATCTTATCGTCTGAAGTAGCTGCTGCCGACCCAGATGGTGTATGTACTACACAAACCACAAGTGGTGCGGGTAATCTGACGATAAATGGTGCTCTTGCAAGTGCAGGTGTAGCCACGTTAGTCCCCTCACGAAACTTGACAATTACTTCTGGTGGTTCCGACGAGTCAGGTAAAACATTCACTGTGACAGGAACTGATGCAAACGGCAGCACAATCACAGAAACAATCACAGGTCCGGGAGCTTCTGCAACGGTTGTGGGAACAGTAATATTCAACACTGTTACACAAATTGCGGTGGACGCTGCGCTTGCAGGTAATGTTACTGTAGGGTCGGGCGATAGTCTTTCTTCTACAATTTTTGCAGGAAGAGCTAGGATTCGAGGTATTTATTTTGTCAACAGCAACAATGCCGGAACTCTTAATTTTGTAAATGGAAACAACGGCAGCACTGTGATGAAAATCCAAACTACCGGAACTCAACAAACAGCCGATTATCCCGATATACCCGACGAGGGTTTGTTATGCACTACAGGGGCGTACATGAATTTTGCGGCGACTGACGTAACTGCGGTTACTGTATTCTACAATTAATAGGAGGTCTTATGCCTTTAGTAGATGGTAAACATTATCCCTACACACCAGAAGGTAGAGCAGCAGCCCGTAAAGCAATGGATGCAAAACGCAAAAGGATGCGCGATGGTGGTGAGGTTAAGCGCGAAAAAGAATCAAACTCAATTGACGACGCTTTTAAACAAATGGATAAACCTACAAGTGAAGGTGGCACAAAAGGCACTTTTACGGCTGCGGCTACAAAAGCAGGATACGCTGACACTAAAGCAGGTCGTACAGAGTTTGCAAACGCTGTCTTGGCTGATGACAACGCTACAACCAAAATGAAACGCAAAGCTAATTTTTACAAAAACTTTATTGCTTGAGGAAAACACTATGCCTAAGAAACAAGGTTACGATGATCGTTTAGATGAATCAATGGGTGGACGCAGTGGTCGTAAAAGTCAAAGTGAAAAAGACCGTCGTGACGAAAGCGAGGGTATGGAAAAATCTATGGGCCGTAGAAAATTTGCAGCCGTAGGCACGATGGACAAAGGCCGTAGAAAAATGAGAGGCGGTGGTGAGGTTCGTGGGTACAGGGATGGTGGCTTAGTTACAATGCCTTCACGCAATACTACTGTAAGAGGCCCACACGGAGGTAACGCCACAGCAGAAAATACCAATATGCACAAATTGAATGCAATGGGTAAACTTAAAGGATAAAAATGGCTACTTCTGGTTCTACTAACTTTGAGTTAGATGTTGCAGATTATATAGAAGAAGCGTTTGAGCGGTGTGGTCTAGAAGCAAGAACAGGTTATGATTTAAAAACCGCACGTAGGTCTTTAAATTTAGTTTTTGCAGACTGGGCTAATAGAGGTTTGAACAGGTGGACAATACGTACCACTTCTATTCCTTTAGCTGTAGGGGTTGGCACATACCCTGCGGGTATACTTACGCTTTCTGTAACTGCTTCTGCTAACTTTACTCTAGGCGAAACCATAACAGGTGGTACGAGCGGAGCGACTGCTAGTGTTACCAGTTTACCTAGTAGTACCTCTATTGCCATTACTGTGCCAGTTGGCACGTTTCAAAGTGGTGAAACTATAACAGGTTCTACCAGTGCTACAGCAACAACCACTACCGCAGTAGTAGACTTTAGTGATGTCAATGCCACTGTAGATTTATTAAGTGCTGTCATCCGCACAGACGCAGGGACAACTAACCAGTCGGACATAACACTAGGGCGAGTAAGCAGAGACCAATACCTAACAACCCCCAGTAAGTTAGAACAAGCGGAGCCAAGCCAGTATTATGTCAACCGTTTGATAACTCCTGTGATTGAGCTATGGCCTGTTCCTGATAATGTACAAGCTTACAGTATTGTGTTTGACAGGCTGTATCGTATACAAGATGCAGATAGTCAGGTTGAAACAGTAGAGGTTCCATTTAGGTTTTACCCGTGTTTATCTGCCGGACTAGCTTATTACATGGCACTTAAACGAGCACCAGAAAGAGTAAGTTTGTTGAAACAGGTTTACGAAGAAGAATTTGATAGAGCAGCGACAGAAGATAGGGATAGGGCTAATTTATCACTAACACCAACTAGGGATTTTTATTACATCTAATGGCTGCTTACGCAACAGGTATACATTCAGAAGCAATATGTGATCGTTGTGGTCAACGATTCAAATACCTAGACCTCAAAAAAGAGTGGACAGGATTTAAAGTCTGCCCAGAATGTTATGAGCCTAAAGCCCCACAGCTTTATCCGTTACCTGCCATAACAGAACCTCAAGCACTTTACGAGCCACGTCCTGATGTGCGAGCTACGATGACCGTTCTTGTAGGTCAAAGTATTTTTCCTGAACCCAAAAACATTAGCTTACAAGCAATGACTTTTGTCGGCACTGTCACAGTAAACACAGATGTCAGTGGGGTGACGGTAAGTTTGACAGGGGTTACCTCTAGCTCCAGTGTTGGTTCAGTTAGCGTTACTCCTACGACAGTGTTTGCGGTTACGGTAGCTAATCCCGGAAGCGGTAATAAGTTTTATATTGACGGTGTACAACAAGCTACGCTTACTTTGAATGAAGGATCTACTTATAGGTTTGATCAATCTGATTCTTCTAACGGTTCCCCCACGCATCCGCTGCGGTTTTCAACAATAAGCGACGGTACATGGGGTGGAGGTTCTGAGTACACAACAGGTGTCACGACTAATGGGACTCCGGGAACTTCTGGTGCTTATACCGAAATAGAGGTAGCAACAGGCGCACCGACTTTATATTATTATTGTTCAAATCACTCAGGTATGGGAGGACAGGCGAATACGCCTTAATATTATGGCTACTAAAAAACGTGGATTATATGACAATATTAACGCTCGTAAAAGAGCGGGAACTAGCCGGACTAAAGCTAAGAGCACTATCAGTGCAAAAGCGTACAAAAATATGCAAGCAGGATTTCCTAAGAAGAAAAAATAGCTATGGCTTTTACTTACGCACAACTAAAGACAGCGATACAAGATTACACCGACAATACGGAAACCTCGTTTGTTGGTAATCTTCCTGTGTTTATACGTTTGGCAGAAGAAAAAATATTGAAAGAGGTGCAGCTCACAGTTTTTAGAAAAAACTCAAAAGGTAATATGTCTCAGGGTAATAAATACCTAGCCTTACCTGACGATTTTTTAGCTCCTTTTTCACTTACTTACATAACAACCTCTGGTGAACAGAATTTTTTGTTGTTTAAAGATGTTGATTTTATACAAACGTATACTCCGAATGAAGCTACCGAAGGTGATCCTCGTTACTTCGCACAGTTTGACGATGACGCTTTTATTATGGCTCCTACACCGAGTGCTAATTTTCAAACGGAGTTGCATTATTTTTATCGACCTACCAGTTTGACAGCAGGAGCAGAGGATGGAACTACATGGTTAAGTAAAAATGCAGAGTTGACGTTATTGTATGGTGCGCTGATAGAAGCGTATGTTTATATGAAAGGAGACCCGCAGTTAATGGCAGACTATGAAAAAAGGTTTGTGCAGTCATTAACAGGCTTGAAGATGTTAGGGGAAAATAAACAGGTTACTGACCAGTACAGGTCGGGAATGATTATAAGGCCAGCGACATGATGAGTTTAAAAGTTGGTATGCCGTCAGACTTCAAAGTTGATGTACATACCTCAAAGAATAGGGGTTTTACCCCAGAAGAATTAGCACAGAGATGTGCTGATAAAATAGTGTGTATATCAGACACCGTTAATGATCCTATAGTAAAGGAACAAGCTGTGGCTTTCAAAGCTCAAGTAGCAGGGTACGTTGCACATTATATCAAACAAGGTGTACAAAGTGACAGAACGACTGTTTTCAATGCAATAACTGAAGCCGGTCACCCCAAATTAGCAGAACTTATTAGGAGGCTATAACATGGCTTTTACGGGAAATTATATGTGTACTTCTTTTAAGAAAGAAATCTTACAAGGAGTGCATAATTTATCATTATCAGGTGGAAATACGTTCAAAATGGCGTTGTACACCGATGCTGCAACTTTAAACGCAAGCACGACCGCTTATACTTCTTCTAACGAAGTGTCTGGGACGGGTTACAGTGCTCCGGGACAAAACCTAACGAATGTAGACCCGTTGACTTCTGGTACTACTGCCTATGCAGAGTACGGTGATATCACATGGAGTACTTCGACGATTACAGCAAGGGGAGCGTTGATTTATAACGATTCTGCCTCTGGTGACCCTTCTGTCGTTGTTTTAGATTTTGGTTCAGACAAATCATCTAGTGCAGGTGATTTTGCAGTAGTTATGCCCACTTTTAACTCAAGTAGTGCGCTTATTAGGATTGCCTAGTGGCTACTGATGTAACCGTCCGCTTAGAAGGATGGGGTGTTTCAAGTTGGGGTTCCTCAACCTATGGTTGGGGAGAAACCTCTGCGGGAGTTGAGGCTACCACTGCCGTCGGTCAAGTCACGCTTGAGGGAGACTCAAGTGTTACGCTAGGTGGGGTAGAAGCAACCACCGCAGTTGGAGATGTATTAGTAAACGTGATTTTTCACGTTACGGTTAATCTCACAGGTATAGCAGCCACCACAGGAGTAGGGACTGCAGTAGGAAGTATCCCAGTAACTATTCCTTTAGATGGTTGGGGTATTGGTGATTTGATTGGGGTGATGCCGGTTGGGGTTACTCTAGTGCAGGTTCACAGGCTACAGGATCAGTAGGCAGCGTTACGGCAGTAGCAGAAGGAACAGCTAATGTAGATGGTGTAGAAGCAACCACCGCAGTAGGGTCAGTTACCACTACAGGAACTGCCAGTATTGCCGTAACAGGAGTTGAGGCGACAGCGTATGTGAACGCTGCCACAGCCAGTATACCAGTAAGTTTTGGCGTAACAGGCGTGTCAGCGACGGGAGAAGTTGGTACAGTAACGCAAAGTACAAGTATCACAGTGAATTTGACGGGTGTACAGGCGACAGGACACGTAGGAAATACATTAATGTGGATAGAGATACAGCCGTCACAGACACCAAATTGGGTCGAGATAGCAGCATAAAGAGGATTAAAAAATGGCAACTTATGTAAACAATTTAAGACTCAAAGAGATCGCTACGGGTGATGAGAGCGGTACTTGGGGTACTTCAACCAACACCAACCTTGAGCTAATTGGTCAGGGACTTGGTTATGGCACAAAACAAATGTCTGCGGATAGTAATGAGACTTTTACTATGGCAGATGGGTCTTCGGATTCAACCCGTGCCTTTTATCTTAAAATCACATCAGCGGTAAGTTTAACTACTACTCGCACGGTGACATTAGCTCCTAATACAGTTTCTAAGATGTGGATTGTTGAGAACGCGACCAGTGGTGCTCAGTCAATCAACATCAAGCAAGGTTCTGGTAACGAAGTTACCATTGCTACAGGTAAAGCGGTTATCTTGTATACCGACGGTGCAGGAGCCACGGGTGCTGTAAACGACGCTCTACAATTTGTAGATGTGGGCGACGGCACTGTGACGTCGGTAGGCGGTACAGGCACAGTCAACGGTTTGACTTTGAGTGGTACGGTTACTTCTTCTGGCGACTTAACGCTGGGCGGTACATTAGCCAATGTTGATTTAGCAGCAGCAGTCACAGGTACGTTACCTGTTGCTAACGGTGGTACAGGCGCAACGACGCTTACATCTAATGCCGTTTTAATCGGTAGTGGCACATCTGCCATCTCTAGTGTAAGTCCGGGAACTTCCGGCAACGTGCTTAAAAGCACAGGGTCGGCATGGTCTTCTGCTGCGCCATCAGGTCAACCAGACCCTACTTTGACAGGTGTCAACTTAGCCGCTACAGCAGGGCAGTTTATTGTAGCGACAGCAGGTAGCATTACGATTACTTTACCGGCTAGTCCATCGGCGGGTGACTTTGTCATCGTGAAGGATGGGACCGGAGCCGCTGCCACTACAAGTTTTGCGGTAGCCCGTAACGGTAGCAACATAGCCAGTTCAGCTACTGATTTGACGTTCGATAAAAACTTCGCTGAAATAACAATGACCTACATCGATGGAAGCATTGGTTGGAGTGTATAAATGACTAATTTAGCCGATCTGCTACCAGCAGGTGGCGGTCAAAACAACACAGACTTTGTAGCCGATGGCAATATCAGCGCGGGTGCGCCCGTTATTCTTACCAGTGATGGCAAGGCTGCGCCTATAAGTAGTTCCTCTGCGGATTTGGGTAGTGAGTATCAGTTTGAGGCGGCACGAAGCTTATATATTGGCACTTGCTTTATGGGCGCACCGGATAATGTAGTAATAACGACCTATCGAGACAATGGTAATTCAGGGTATGGCACAGCAGTAGTAGCTCAAATTTATGGCAACGGCCTTGTTTCGTATGGAACTCCCGTAGTTTTTAACTCAGCAAGCACCAATTATACGGATTGTGCATGGGATGAAAACGAACACAAAATTGTTGTTGTGTTTGATAACAACGGAAGTAGTTTAGGACAAGGGTGCGTAGGAACAGTTTCAGGAGTCAGTATATCTTTTGGTGCGCTTGCCAGTTTTAACGCTGCGCCTACTCAATACTGCCAATGCGCTTATGATGCTTCTGATCAAAAAGTAATCGTTGTATACACCGATCAGGGGAATAGTAGTTACGCTACAGCGTGTGCCGCCACCATAAGTGGAACAAGTGTGAGTTGGGGTACGGAATACGTTATAGATAGTGCAGAGGTAGGGGATCAATTTGGGATTAGCTATGATTCTACTGCTCAAAAATGCGTTATTGGTTACAAACTTGCATCAAACGGAGGTTATGGTGTAGTTGCTACAACAAGTAGTGGAGCCATAAGTTTCGGAACAAAAACAAAATTTACGGACTATATTGATTATACTCGGTGTGCGTACGATGCAGCCGCCAACAAAACAATTATTGCTTATACTGATGCGGGTACTGGTACACCTAAAGTAATTGCGGGTACTGTTTCGGGAACTGATATTAGTTTTGGAGCGGCAACTGCTTATGGCGGTGCGGGTGCGGGTTGGCACAATGACATTTCTTACAATTCTTATGCGTCAAAATGTGTATTGTTGTATGGTGACGCAAGTGACAGTTATAAAGCTAAAATCCGAGAAACAACTATTTCTGGAACAACTGTAACTGTGAGTGATGCCACTACTGTTAATACTAACGGCACTAATTGGCATTCAACTTGCCCTTCTGTTTATGGTAGCGTTTATAGAACTTACCTTGCTGTGGACGATGAAGACGATAGTGACGGAGTAGGTTATGGTTACCAACCAAGCCAGACAACCCTTACCTCAACCAACCTCTTAGGTCTTGCCCCAGAAGCCATCAGCGATACAGCCACAGGCACGATAAACACTTTGGGTAGTCGGTGTGAGAACAACGATTTTTTTGGAACGGTCAGTGCGACTTATGGTAGTCCTACTGCTGCATCCGCTTATCAAAGTGAGGCAAAAGTTTTAGCTTATGATTCAGCCAACAATCGTTTCGTGATGGCTTATAAAGACGGTAGCAATTCAGATTATGGTACAGCAGTTGTAGGCGAATTATCAGGAACCTCAATAACGTGGGGTACTCCTGTTGTTTTTGAGTCAGCTACCACAGGTAGCGCGGGAATGGATATAGCTTTTGACTCCAACGTCAACCGTATAGTTATTGCCTATCAAGATCAGGGAAACAGTGCTTACGGTACGGCTATTGTGGGATCGGTAAGTGGTACTGGTTCAGGTAGCACGATAGCTTTTGGCTCACCTACAATTTTTGAAAGTGCAGATACTAGATACATTGGTATGACCTTTGATTCTAACGACAACCGCATAGTCATTGTGTATGCAGATGCAGGTAACAGTTTTTATGCCACTTACGTCATAGGTACAGTCACAACAGGGCCAGATGCAATAAGTTTTAACACTCCCGCACTGCTAAACGGGTCTTCAG
>VTLG01002771.1_pt1 | contig 18343 bp, 29 predicted proteins | sample 4694571 | NCBI WGS metagenome assembly VTLG01 (sample SAMN12604809, study PRJNA352737) | marine metagenome | biome: ENVO:00000447; feature: ENVO:00000209|ENVO:00000569|ENVO:01000036; material: ENVO:00002151; isolation source: viral sequences binned using virsorter ... | reverse complement strand
ATAATATCAGAAGAATTATAATTTTTTATTGTCGGAACATCTGGATTAAACTTTCTAATTTCTCCAGCCCATTGCTTCCCTGTCTGCCAAACAGTTTCTATTTTAGCACCTACATCATCAATTTGATCTACAACATAATTAGAAACTGATAATGCTTTGGCTAAATTCACCATATTAGGAACTTTAGTACCTCCAGCTTCAGTAAAAAATCCAGCATCTCCAGAACCACCTACAATTTTATTAACCCACCGATCAACTAAATCTTGTACTAATACTGTAGCATTTTTTATTGGGTCTCTATTAAGTTGCTGAACATTAACCGCCTCACCTCTTAAAATTAAGGCAGCAGTCATTACTTCATGTGGATCTGGTTTTGCCACTTATCACTCCTCCCTTTCTGCTCTCGCCTTCCCCATACGTTTCTGATCGTTCTTTTTCTTTTGCTCTACTCTATCTTGCTGATGCTCCTCTCTTGAAGCTGCTATCTCCTTAGATATATCTTCTCTTTCTTTTTTCTTTGCTTCTATTTCTTTCCGTCTGTCTTCTGCTTCCTGTCTTTTTTGCTTGATGGCATCTCTTGCTGCTGTTGCTCTTTCAGCAGCAGCATCCTGCTTCTCTTTTGTATCCGCAAGTCTTTCCTGAGATGCTTGATTTACTGCAGCACCTTTCTCCTTAAACGAAGCACGCTGATCTGCTTGTTTCTGTTTAAGTGCTAAACGACGATCCGCTATATCTTCAGAAAAGTTAGCAAAGGATTTCATCGTACATTAGCAGCATACCACTTCTCAAAATCTTCTCTACGCTTATCACCTCTAGGTGGCATACGTCCAGACTCTTTACGTCTCTTCTCTGCTTTACGCTCTTCCTCTTCACCTTTCTCAGGATTACGTTGGTAACCTTCCCAAAGAATAGACTTAACTTCCTCTTCAGATAACTTACCAGACTCTAGAAGACCTTTAAGAATCTCCACTTCTTCACCATGAATACCTGTGTGGTACTTACGCTTCTTCCAATTTGGATCATCCTTATCTATTTCACCACGCTCCTTAGCAGCATACTTCTTCTCAATAGCAGCCTTTTCCTTATCACCCTCATCAGTATCATAAGTAGCATCTCTTGAAGCATCCTTGGACTTATCGTATGCACGAATAGCATCAACTACTCTACGAGTGTCCTTAACCTTAACTTCTTTCTCTGGTATATACTCATCCAAAAGAGCATCTGCTTTAGCAACATTCTTACCCTTTAAAGTTTTACCAGCCTTTTGTAGATCTTTAATCTCTTTCTTTGCTACAACTTCTTTCTCAACTAATGCTCTTAGATGAGTCAATTCTTCATAAGCATATCTGTCATCAGACTTGCTAGTGTCACCCTTATCTTTTACTACCTTGTCTGCAATCTTACTTTTTTCCTTATCACTTAATTTCCTTCCCTGCTTCTTCATTGCAGAAAGAACTTCTGCTTTCTTCTTAGTTTCATAATTTGGAGAACCAGCAAGATCATCATCCTTCTTCTTTCTCTTCTCAATATCAACAGGGTTTAATGAATTACCCTTCTTATCATATCCCCAATCTTTATCTTCTCTATAATTAGCACCCTTACCTTTTGGGTAAGAACGATCAGGTTGCTTTGCAGGTTCAGACTTTCTCTTCTCTGCAGATGCTTTATAAAGACGAGATGCTTGTTGTGCCTTTGCCGCCGCACCTTCTTTATCGCCAGCAGATGCTAATTGACCACGCTTCTTATCTGCTGCTTTGGATGCCGCCAGTGCAGTATCAGCAGAGACTTCATTGAGATAAATCTGATTTAAATCTCTAATTGGATTCGATGACATGTTAACACAACAATTCTTCTATTGATATTTATAGATCTCCCTCCTTGCGATTCTCAGATTTATGAACATCAAACTCACCCCCAGGATAACGTGCTTTAAGTTTATCTACATTCATCTCAAGGATCTCATTAAAATCTGTATCAAGTGCCATGAATGCTTGTGCAAGATACCAACAAATATCTCCCAATTCTCTCTTCATATGAAAAATATTTTCTTCATTGTAAGGTTTACCTTGAAAAACAATCTTCTTTACAACCTCAGTAAACTCACCTGACTCAGCAGTCAATCCAAGTGCTGCAGTCAACAATTTACATGTATCTGCATCCTCTGCTTCCAGTGCAGTCAACCGTGCCATCAATGCAGCATAATCTGTACTAGGAGCACTTGTTACTCCATATACAAATTCGATATACTTTTTAAGATCTACTTCCTTTGTCATTTTAAAACCTCTACATTTAAATGAGAAACGTTACCAGCATTCATTAAACCTGTTGGGAACCAATTAGCAGCAATAGTAATTCTATCCTCCTTACTACTATTAGGTTCGGAATAATGTCGAATCAAAGGAGGAAATACTACAAATTTACCAGGTTCAGTAGGTTCTTTATGAACAATATAATAAGTATCCTCTAACCAAAACTTATCACCATCTCCACAAGGTCTAACATTTGTGGAATGAAAATAAGGATTTTTTTCTACATAAACCGTTGCATCTTTTGAATGCCCTGAAGTATAAAAATTACTTGCTATAAAAGTATTAGGATGAACATGGTCATAAAGAAACTCACCAGGTTTATTTAAATTGCACCATGCAGAACAACAAGAAAGTCTACATGTTCGACTGACTCTCATATCTTGAGCAACCCTATCCATGCATCCTTGCATCCATGAAAATAATTCAGCAAACTCAGGAAGTTTATACAAATCACTTCCACCTATACCATCTTCTTTAACGCCATCCCACAACCAATTAGTGTCATTTTCACGATATTTAAGCTGTCGGACACTTTGATAGATAGCATCTACCTTACTTTCATCATAATAAAAACGATAGAAAGGAACTCCTAATACAGAATCCTTAAAATTTGAATCCATCAAATGACTTTTTCAATTTCTTCTCTTCAGGAGTATACTCCTCTTCTTGCCCACTGTCAAGAATATCCTCTTGTGCACTCTGTTCACAATCATATAATCTCATCTTTGCTCTATCAATTCCCACAACAAATCTCTTAGAAATTGTAGGATCATTATACCTATTCTTTAACTGCTTAACTAATATTTGATTTAATTTCTCTGTGTCCTCGGTTGATATAAGAGCGAACATAAGATCAGCAGTGGCAGGAAGACCAAAGGATTCAGATGTATCGGTAAGATCCACATCAGAACTAGCAAACCCGGAACGAGTAGTTTGAGTAGCAGATACAATTGGTACATTTGCTTCCACAGCCAAACCACGAAGTTCCTCTGCAATAGCCTTAATGTACGAATACGAATTAACGGAGCTATTGTTACGATATCTACTAGAAGCACATATATTAAGGTAATCAATAAAGATGATGTCAGGTCTGAAAGACTTCTTAAGTGCAAGTTCCTGAAGTAATGATTTAAAATGTCCACAGTGTGCAGATGCAGTAGGATATTCTTTAATAATTAATGTTCCTTGTGTCTTCTGAGCAAGATTAGTTACCTTACTCTCATACATTGGTTTAGGAAGATCTACTATATCTTGTATTGGAACATTAAGTAAATTAGCATCGATCCTCTCCGCAATCTTTTCCTCTGCCATTTCGAGAGTGATGTAGAGGACGTTCTTTCCCTGGAGCAAAGTTGAGCTTGCCACATGACACATGAATAAAGATTTTCCAACACCTGTGCCAGCGAGAGCAATGTTGAGAGTCTTATTCGGTAGACCGCCTTTCGTAATTTTATTGAAGAATTCGAGATCAAATTCGATCTTGTTTTCTTTCTTATGGTAGAGCTCATATCTTTCCTCATAATCTAATAAGTAATCATGTCCAATATGCGTATCAAAAGATACGGCAAGAGCGTCTGATAGGATACTAGGTATGGCATCTCTATCCTTAGTTTCATCCTTTCCATCAGCAAGTTGGATAGATTCCATCAATGCTAAGTATATAGCACGATCTCTACACCATTTCTCTGTGGTATTAACTAACCAATTGAACTCTGATGGATCATCATCTAAACCGCCAATCAATTGGGTAATCTCTTTAAAAGAAGAATCATTAATATCTTGACGCTTCTCAGTCTCAATACACAATACTTCCTTTGTGGCAGGTTGATTATACTCTTCTACAAATTTTAATATCTCTTCAAAAACAATCTTCTGATTATGATCCTCAAAATACTCTGCCTTAATAAAAGGAATAACCTTACGGACATACTCCTCATTATGAATAAGATTTCTAAGAATTAGGAATTCAACTTCATTCATAATTAAAATTAGTTATATAAAAAGGTATAATTCACTCTTTTATTCTCATCACCTTCTTTCATATGAACATGATCTGTTTCGTGAAAAGTATTTCCTCTGAAAATAACTGCTCTATTATACCTGTAAGGAATTTTATCATACTTTGATCCTTTTAGAAAAGGCCCAATAAGATTCTGATCTCTATTATACTGAGAATGAGTCCACTCTTTAGGAGCCTTTTTGTTAAAAAGTTTCAATCCATTTTTATTATGATCTGCTACACACTCATCAGGAGTTACCCAAATGTTTACATTAATATAAGAGGGATCAGCATGAGCCATTACTCCTCTTGCAACATTATTATAAAGGAAACTCCATCCCCTCCTATATTGAGATTGTTTAATTAAAGATATTTTAGGGACAACATACTTCTCCGAGATATCTTTCAAAGAATCATCTGAAGGATCATTATCAAAATCTATAGATTTATAATCCCAATACTCCTCCTTAAATACTGATGTATTGAGCATATACTCTCTCAACTCTTTACAAATTTCATCAGGAAAAAAATCATCGATAATAATATAATTATTGATTTTTAATCTTAATAAGTCAATAATTTTATTCATGAGGAATATCAAATACAAAAGTTATCCTAGTTTCTTCACTAAGATTCACAGCACCATGTGGCATCTTATTATTAAACCAAAAAAGTGTCCCTGCGTCAATTATAGCAGACTCATTCCCCACAAAATATTGATACTGACCCTGAATAGATAAATGATATCTATCCCTGGTCTTATAATAAGTTCCTTCATCAATATGAGCGCCGACATACCCATCAATAGGGAGAGATAAAAATCCACACCGGTGAAGTTCCCGTCCAGGAAATTCTTCATTTATAAGATTACGAATCTCAGTATGTCTTTGATATGCAGCAGTCGGTTTATTTAATTCAGAATCTCCTACAAAATCTTCTTTCTTCTTGATGGCACCCATTATCAATTGGAGATTACCAACTTCTATATCAGCATACCCTCTTTCTAATAAAGTATCAGTACCCTTCCTCTGTATATACCAGTCATCAGAATACTGCTCTAATTGATCTAATACTTTGCTGACATCTATCCCTTTCTTGAGAATTTTTATATTCTTCATGATCCATAACTAAACTCCTTAGAAGCAATCTCATCTAAAGCTTGCAATACTTCTGGAGTAAAATACTTTTCTGGATTCTTATAGATTTCTTTAGCATAAACCTTCTTTCCATGGATTTCATATCGTCCGGCAACATTCTTCCACAGCTCTCCAATCTCTCCTAGTTCCAGGAGACCATAATACTTATCAAGTCCACGCTCATCATAATAAAGACGAACCTCTACAGTTTTATTTTCTTTACTTAGACGCGACTTTGCTGTCTTAGCTTTGATAATGTTTCCAACGACTTCTTTTCCATCCTTCTCTTTCTTCTTTCCGAGATAAATGATTGTACTTGCTGCGTACTTGAGTCCAGAACCTCCACCCATTTCTTTCGTTGGTACATAAGCTCCGATGACATCGTATGTATGATTTGTGACAATGAGCGGGACATTCGCTTGGCCTAATTTTAGTGTTAACATTCTGAACGCACCCTTGACCAATTGCGATTTAGTCATGTCACGGACTTGCTTATCGTTCAGAGCATCCGTGATTTCCTTTTCAGTGGAAAGCATTCCTAAAGAGTCTAACACAAACATGCACGGTTTGCGATCCTCTATCGGCATTTGAAGATATTTATCAACTGCCTTAAGTGCCTTGGTACGGAATTCCTCAATCGTTACTACATTAATAACAACTGTACGATTTAAATCGACCCCACGAGATTCCAATAGTCCTTTATTAACTGCGGATTCTGTATCAAAATATAAACAATACCCATCAGGATTAGACTCAAGGAAGTTTTTAACCACAGCGAGCGAGAAAAAAGTTTTGCCAGTACTAGACTCACCAGCAATGGCAGTAATCTTATTAGTAGAAACACCGCCAAAAATGGAACCACTAACAAGTCCATTAAAGATGTACGAACCGGTGTCGATGTATCGTTCTTCTCCGTCGATGTCTGCTGCGAGTTGGGTGTAGTCATCACCTATTTCTTTAACTATGTCTTTCAAAAAATCCATTAAATTACAATTCCTTTCTCTCTAAGTGTTCTCTTATAAGGTCCATTTGGATCCTTCGCTCTTACCTCCTTAACCTCCTTTAATAGATGATATAACCTAGCATCACCGCCTAGGGCAAGTGCCTTAACTATTGTCTCTAAATCTTGGTCGTTGATAGGTAAATCCATTTCAGGAAAAAAAGAGTTCTAAGTTTACAGTTTTTTCTACATTCCACCCAATTGCATCTAAGATGATCTTAAGTGGCTCTAAGAAAGCTTTATCAAATTGTAAATCGTAATCAATATACTTGTCAAGACCAATCTCATGAGGAAAATCCTGAATAAACGAAATAATATTCTCATGAATAATATTCGGTTTCTTCAGGTAACAAAATTTGATCTTCTCACCATTCTGAATCAAAGAGTACTTATTATCTAACTTATGTTTTTTAACATAATAGTTGTACAATAATGCACCCCGTATATGTATAGGAGTTCCTTTTGCATATATCGTAGCATGTGCTTGATACTTAACAACATCAGACGCAGAACGAGGAAATGCAATATCTTCGGGAGGAAGAGTTTTAAATTTCTTACGAGACTTATCAATAAAGTCAATCACTTCATCTTCTGTCCCATTCATCATTATCTTCAAAGCATCCTTAATCATAGTGCGACAAGGTGCTGGTGTTGAAGATTTAACTGCCTCAATACCCATCATCTTTAATTTTGGTTCTTCATATCTAACTCCCTCACTATCCCATACGTTTAGAATATATCTTTTCTTAGCAGTCCAAATACCACGGTCAGCGATATTCTCACGTTTCATTTGCATTTTTTGGTCATAGGCGTTGACATACCCGGCCAATTCTTGGTAAGCACCTTCAATAAAAGGCTCAAATTCATCTTCACACACCTTGTTAAGGAACCGAACAACGCCCTCATTAGTTTTCTCTCTCCCCTTGTATACAGCCTCAACCAGAGGACCCAAATTAAGATAGATGGAATCAGTATCTGAAGCAATAACATAATCAATCTCCTCCGTTTTCAATATCTTATTAAGATGCTGGTTCATCTTATTCTCTATCCAGCGAATAGATACCTGCCCAGACAAAGTAATTGCCTCTGCGTTTGCTAACTTATAATAGCGGAAGTACTGATTGCCGATAGCACCATAAGCAGAATTAAGAGAGATCTTTTTCGCCATTTGGATGTTGTTACATCTTGCAATTTCCTTTTCCAGTGATTTAGTGGGGGTCTTCTCATACTCCTGTTTTGCAGCTAACATTCTTTTTTTGAAAACCACACGGTCTCCATACATCTTATCCATCAACTCTGGTAGGAATCCACGCTTATCCTTCCTATACTGTGCTCCATTGGCACAGGTTGCATATTCAGTACCAATCTCAACTTCTTTATTTAAAAACCTCTCAACGCTTGCGCCGGGACATCTAGCCTCCCTGAGGGTTTCCGGGCTGATATTGTATTGCATAATAAGATGAGGATACAAGCTATTAAGGTCAAAAGAGACAACCCAATCATAGCGTCCTGGTTTCGGTTCCTTGACATAAGCTCCTGCGTATTTCTCAGATTTAGTAGATTTATTCTTTGGTGGAATAACAATATTCCTTTTCTTCAAGTAGTTATAAATGATGTTATCCCACATCCGTACTTGATAGAACACATCATTATAATTGACCTTAGCATCATATGCCATAGTCAATGCAAGTTCAATGAGTTTCATCTTGTCTTCCAAACGGTCAACAAGTTCCACGTCCACTATATTATATTCAATGAACTTCTGCCAACCTTTTGTGTAGAAATCCTTAAAAGTATCAAACTCACTGTGATCTAACTTCTTCTGACCTAATTCAACACTAGCAATATAATCAAGACGATATGATTCTTGTGCTTTATATGTAAACTTCTTATAAAGATCAAGATAATCTAACTGACATACACCACCCACATCAAATGTGGTATGCTTACGTCCCATAAGATGAATCTCACCCTCACTCACAAGTCCCCAAGGAGACATACGCTTCATCAACTTCTCCCCAAGAGAATAATTAAGACGCTTACAAATATAAGGTATATCATATAATTGAATGTTCCATCCAGTTATCACATCTGGAACATCCCGCATCCAATACTGAATAAAAGAAGTTAAAAGTTCATACTCAGTTGGACAATGATGATAAGTTACATCCTTCCTATTATGCGTAAAGGGTTTAACTCCCCAAGTAATGATCTGCTTAGTAGTATAGTCTTGTATTGTGATTGCCAGAATCTCTTCTGAGCACGATTCAACATCAGGGAACCCTTGCTCAGACGCAACCTCAATATCCAAAGTAACAAGTTTAATTGAAGATATGTCAAACTTGACCTCATCCTCCGGATATTTCTCCGATATGTACTGGTAAATATACCTGTCATGCCCGTATATCTCAAAACCCTCAACATCTTCATACTTCTTATAGAACTCACGACAATCTCGTACCGTCCCTGGATGAATTGGTTCAACTGATTCTCCCGACAACGTTTTATATTTAGCCTTTCCTTTAGATTTAACAAATAACGTGGGGAAAAACTCATCCCTATGCTCATATCTCTTACCATTCTCCACTCCTCTAACAAGGAACTGGTTACCAATCAATTGCACATTAGTGTAAAACTTCATTTTCTATCCTATTGGGACCAGATCTGACTGATCTATTATATCAAATTGTTTCCAATTGTCTATCATATAAACAAAATTTCCACTAACGATACTCCTAATTTCTTCACATTTATGTTTTGGTACATGATGCCTTAACCATGAGGGGAATAAAACAATCATACCAGACTTAGGAAAAATTTTTTTATTTGACTCACTAAACACTAAGGGAGCAGATCCCTTTGGTGAATTTACATAATAAGCAAAGGACCAATGATGTGGAAGATGATGATGTTCTATCTGATAATCGTCTTTCCTATAATATTGACCCCATAAATCCTTTAATTTAAGTCTCCATGCACCAGAATAATCATAAAAATTTTCAATAATTTTTAATGTATAATCACTAATTATTTTAAATTCATTTATAAACAACCCTTCATTCCACCCAGTCATAATAGCACCCCGATTATAACCTTGTGCTTTTTGAAGAATGATATCATGTAACCTTGGATTTAACTTCTCAGCACCAGGATAATAAGCAATATGCACTTCACATTTTTGAGATAAATTCAATTCTGTAGTCACTTATGTTTCATTCATCAATAAAATCTAGATATTTTTCAAGTAGAGTTGGAGTTGGATCTGCCAACGTAAGTATCTTATCAGAACTCATCATAAATGTATTATCCTTTGTAACACCATTTAAAAAAGGTTCTAAGGTTATAGTCCCTTCCAAAGGATTAATCCAGAATGGATTTACTAATTTACAATCAGGTTCTCCAATATCAACAGCAGCAACCTGTATGACTTCGCTAATCAGAAGCTGCTGAGTCGTCGTCAGTGCTAGTACCTTTATCGTCTTTTCCATATTCTACAATGTCCTCAATGTACATCTCTTTTAATTTATCTATTGGTTCTACCATTGTAATCAACCAATCAGCAGGAACTGGAATAGTCTCTTGCTTAGTAAGAGGCATCCACGGAAAAAGAGAAACCTCAAATCCTGATTGCTTTTTTGGTCCATCCTCTTTAACAAGATTAGGATCTCTCATCTTTACAACACACGGTTTGCTAAGTTGATATCCAATGACCTGACTTTCTTCATCCGTTCCAACACGCATCTCTGTGATATCAGCAATAACATCTTCTCCTGATTTGAGAAGCATTAGTTTAATAGTCATAAGATTTTTACCTTATCATATAAAGAAACTATTTCATTACTAGGATCTGGAACATGAGATAGAAGATCTCTCAATGCTACCACTTCTTCTGCTGTTAAGGTCAATCCCCTATTAGTAGTAGAAGGTTCAATATTTGGTCTATAATTACTCCCTATTGCGGGATATGGATCTGCCATGATTTTTATTTACCTCTTAGTATTGTAACATAAAAAAAGAGGACCGTAAAGGTCCTCTCCATCTCGAACTATCTCTATTTAGAGATAGTCCTTACGGTTATGATGTTCTGGGACTATTTTTCCCAATTGTACCACAAGGAGTCCGTCGGTAAAGCTGACCTGTCGAACTTCCGTATCATCAGAGAGCGTCCAAGCTCTGGTGAAGGATCTTTGTGCCAACCCTTTGTGGACAATTTCTCCAACAGTCTCTGATTCTTCCTTCTTGCCTTCCACATATAGTTTTCCAAACTCTGTGTAGACCTTAACTTCTTTCTTTTTGAATCCCGCGAGTGCGATTTCCAATCTCGATTCGACATTGTTTACTTGAATCACATTATATGGTGGATAATTTGAAGATGTATCCACTCCATCCCAGAATCGATTGAGATAATCATCCATTCCTATGCTGTTTCTAGAAATCTTATCCAGTAGTTCTGGAAGATTTGCAGCATGATACCTGGCTAGTGTGCCCATGATTGTAGCTCCTTTACTAAGCGAGTTTGTGTTTTGATGTCCCTTTCGGCGACATAACTAATTATACACGATCGCTTAGAAAACGAGGTGATGATTTCCGACTTAATCGTTTCGGTTTCCTACCATGAATATGAGTAAGATAGAAATTTGAATAGTTAACAATCACTAAAAGTACCAATAATATAGTGTTAACCATTATTCCTCCTGTGTCTTTCCTTTCTTACCAATATTATACTTCTGTTCCAGAATCCAATCACCCTTATCTTTATAAGAAAGTACTTTAATTTGATTAAGTGGTGCAATATCTGCAACAGAATCTGATTTTACTACGGAAATAAGTCCCCAATCAGCAAGAAGACGAGTAATACGATTACGTCTTTGTACATCATTGGATGTAAGATTTGCATGTTTACCATCAAGTGCAAATAACTCTTTAAAATGCACAATATAATACCTACCTTGCTTATGCAAGATATGGCATGATTGATAAAGTTTCTTTTCTTTTCTTGATGCTACACCAATTCTTGTTAATGTCTCTCTTACTTTCAGAAAGTCATCAGGTTCATTAAGAGTTACTTCTACCATTTGGTCCTGAGACCACTTGACTTCAGGTTCCACCGCTGTAGTCATTGTCTTCCTCCAATTTCAAGTCTTTGTTTAATGTATTCCAGTTGTTGTTTTGATAAAATTTTCAGTGCTTGAGATGCTTTCTCATTACTATAACCATAGTATTGTTTCACACTTTGGAGGTCCGTGACTTTATCCTTACGGAGCCAGGGAGAAAATCTCTTCTTTTTCCTAAGAGTATTTAGATAAAAAGTATATTGCATATCCTTATCTAGGAATGAATACTTATTCATTTCATTAACAAACATTATACAATCAAGATTACCTGATAGACAACGATTAACAATATAAGGAGCATAATCCTTAATAACAGAAGGATCTTCTTCAATAAGGTTATTCTTATTGAAGTTAATAGAATTCAACCAATCCCTAAGTTCTGTCATACTACACTATATGGATCTATATCAGCACAAAGTGCATCAACGTCTCTAATAAGATCACTATACTTCTCATCTGATTTAGCAAGTTCCTGTTCTCCCTTGGTAGTATAGTGTAGCACAACTGGATTAAAATGTTCTTGATGTTTCTGTTCTTTATATCCCATTGTAACATCCTGACAAGCAAATAATCCACCCATTATTTCAAGACGACTGAGTATAGTCCAAATAGCATACTGATCCACAATCCTTGGATTAGGAATAGGATAAAATTGTTCCTTTCTCTTAAAGTCATTCATCAACTCCGTTAACTCACCTAAACTATCGATAATATAATTATGAACATTATTATTAAGTAACATTACCCCACAACAATACTTGTATATTGCTCCTCTTCCACCAAGATCATAGATAGCCTCATCAACTTTATCCAGAGATACTCTTATATTTTTACCACCTCCTATATTAGGATCAAATCTAAATCCAAACTCTTCTCTACCATATACATCATAATAACAATAAGTATCAAAAAGATACTGAACATCATAATAAAAAATAGTATCTGAATCAAGATAAAGAATATTACAATTCCTTCTCTGAAATGATTTAAGATTATACCATCTATGAATTGACCATGCACTTAACATATCATGATCAAATCCATGAACAAACGGTCTTATGAGGACAGAATACTCAGACTTAAAATTATCGGGAACAAGATTAGGCTTGTCGCAAAAAAGATAAACAGATATTTCATTATTAAACTCTCTTAAAGATGCTATACTGTGTTTAAGACGCTTAAACTCATGATCATTAATATGATCATGCTGACTCATCTTATATGAATAGAAAACAATGTTGTCAGATTTTTGATTAGTCCTCCAACGAAGCTTATCTAATTTTTCACGATTCGTCATACACACATTACCTCAGATTCATTACCATAATTCATCAATATCAATTCCTTTCTTTTCTTTTGATCCCTCATATACTCACCCACTGAACGCATGGTATATGTTAAATCAAACTCAGCAGCATTCCATCCTTCAAATCTATCTCTTACCAACTGATCCGAATTATAACTAACCATCATTGGAATACTGTGCTCATCACAATCCCTAGCAAACTTATCATGATCGAAATTCTTATGCATAGATCCCTTCTTACCATAAAGATTATCCTTTATATCATAAGGAGGATCTAGATACATGAATATACCATCATGAACATTCTCTCTCAACAAATACTCATAAGAATATCCATTAATATGCCAATTAGAAATTATTTCAGAGTAGCCAGGTAATTTCTCAATCCCCCGTACTGAAAAATTGCTACGGGAAGCTTGAGGTGAAAAACTAGAGCTCTCCGTAAGACCAGAAAAACTGCACTTATTGACAATATAAAAAGCCACAGCGCGGTCAATGGATGAGTCACTAGTCTTCCCCAATAAATCCTTGGAGTTATTGAATAGTTCTCTTGCTGAATCAGGGTCATTATGTGTAAGTTTATAATCTAATAGTTGATCTGTCATTTCCTTTCCAAACATCTGAAGATTACTCCAGAAATTTACCAAAGGTTCATAAAGATCATTAACAACAATCTTTAAATGAGGATATTTCTTACTAATATGTATCGCTACGCTACCTCCACCAAGGAAAGGTTCACGAAACTCAACATAATTTCTTAGATCAGGAAAATACTGATCCATTTTAGTAACTGCTCTAGACTTGCCTCCAGGGTATCTCAGAGGGGTCTTCAATGCTTTACGAAGGTCTTTCATTAATATAATTGTTTAGGAGGATCTGTGGGATGCATCAATCCATCTTCCCATTCACGATCAGGAACCACCATACGATGGCGATAACGAGGTATACCAAAATCTAATTGTATAGGAGCATCTAATACCTTCTCAAAACTTTCTGCCATTCTACGGAAACCACCTCCTACAAATACCTGACCAGCACATACTGCTACAGTGCAGGTTCCCCAAAAAATATAATACCATTGGGATTTAACCTGGTGCCTTTTCTTTTCTTTTGTCATAATATAAAAATATTCATTCTTATCATACCATCAAATTAACCATTCTGCAATTCTTTTACTTTATCTCTCCAATACTCTCTATCTTCTTCACTTATCCAAGGATTATGCATCTGTACATAAGCATGTTGTAACCATTCTTTTTTATTCCAATCCTTTTTAGGTTCTTTAATATAATCCTGAAGACTCATTTTGGTAAAGGTGTTTTTTCAGCAAGTTCCTTATTCTTCTGATCTAGATTCCTATTAAAATTCCAATTATCAATTTTAATATAAGCATGATAAGGAAAACAGAGAAGTTTCTGTATGAACCACTCAAGGTAGAGTAATGATAATATAATATACTTCTCAATCATCACTTGAACTCACACTCTACCATAATTTCTGTCAAACATGCTAATAGATTTATTTCTTGATCGGCAACGAAGGCACTTTGATACTGATACTTAGCAAGAGTAAGAACAGCAGCAGGAATGGAGCTAGGTACAAGGGAAGTTGAAAGATTATCGTAAATACGCCGCAAAAGTACAGTAGGATCATTGTCCAAGTTATTGACACACCATTTACGTACTTCCTTAAAGTCCTTTTCCTTGAGGTTTTTAATGAGATCATTTACCTTTACATCACTAAAGTGAGCCAGTATCCCACTATCTATCTTCCCACCAACAGAATACCTTTGACATTCATTTAAAACTCTTCTCCAATCAGGGAAATGTTTGTTGATAAGTTCGAGGAGGACTTTCTTATCAGTTTCAATCCGTTCTTTGTCCAAGATATCGTTAAGTCTTTGGAAGAAAGAAGCAGCGATTGTGGGTTTATTCTTTTTGGTGATGTTGAAGTCAATGACTGCACATCTGGAATGTAAGGGCTCAATTATTTTGTTTTTGTAATTGCAGGTAAAAATAAATCTACAGTTTCCTGAGAATTCCTCAATACTCGCTCTAAGAAGGAGTTGTACGTCGGGAGTGGTATTGTCTGCTTCGTCGATGATAATGACTTTGTGACGTGCCTCAGATGATAAAGAGACTGTAGACGCGAAATTCTTGGCATTGTTTCTGACGGTATCGAGGAACCGTCCTTCGTCTGATCCGTTAATGACATAAACATCTACTCCTAACTCATTACATAATGCCTTTGCTACTGTTGTCTTACCACATCCAGCAGGACCAGCAAGAAGTAAATTCGGCACTTCACCCTTATTTAGAAAATCCTTAAAGGTTTTCTTTATATTCTCTGGAAGAATACAATCCTCAATTGTCTTGGGTCGATACTTTTCAACCCAAAGAAATTCATCCCTCATAATTTAAATTAATCACAATTTTTCTTTTTTTATCAGTGCAAGTTACACCCTGATGCTTCAAATTGGAATCAAAAGTTACTAATCTATTCTCTACACATTTCACTCTATCACCATTAGCAAACTCTGTCCACCCATTATTTGTATTGATATAAAAAATAGAAGTTTTATGAGAAGGATTACTCACATAATCCACATGATATCCAGATTTCCTATGAAATAAAGTCCTATGATTTAAATTAGCTTTGATCCTTTTTAAAAAATGAAATTCTACTATAGAGTCTACAAATTCTAACCAATCACTATTACGATTACTCTTACTATTATTTTGATAATCATAAAATAGATGAGTAAATTGATATCTATCTAGATCTGGAATGTAGTTAATTCCATCCTGAAAAAACCAAGGAAAATCATCTGCCATCAACACAGATTGAATATGTTTAAAATGACTTTCAGATAAATGATTGTCAATTACCTTCATAATTTCTCAATCTAACATAATAAGGTGCAAGAACATGAGTATTAAAGTTTTCACCAACAATACCACGTTCTAGATTCAACTCTTGAAGCAATCCCCATGTCTTACTATCTTTATCCCACTGTAATATATTTACATACTCATGACCATCATTCAATAACTGAACCGCCTGATCTTGTGCAAGGGTCCAATCATCAAATTCTTTACCACCTACCTTGTATTGAGAACCCATATCAATCTAGTAACCATAAAGATAACAAGAACGTAGTATGTCCACATAATAGTCATACCAATCTTATTGTGGCGAGAACCTCTAACGTAAGTGGGTGTACCTTGACGATCCCACCCATCTACCATATACTCACTAGGATCTATTTTCCTCATCCGAATGTAGAATCAGGTTCTAATGCAATCCAATATGTCAAGTCATAATTCTTTGCACTGAATCGTGATAAAAGTTTCTGAGATACAACAATCTCATATGTTCCTGGAAGAATCTTAATATTCTCAACTTTAAAATTAAAGGAAAACTCAGACTGAGTGTCACCAACAGCAATAGAGAAACTATTTGAAGTATCATTCTTCTTATCACGAACAAGAAGTTTTACTGCTCCATTCTCACCAACAACAGATAAATCCGGAAGTTGATAAATGGATGCTGCTTTAAGTAACTTATCTAATTGATCAGTACTTAACTCAAATGTTACATCTTCACTAGGAAGTTCAATAGGTTTCTCTGGAGGTGTAATAATTACATTAGGATCAGCAAAGAAAAACTTAGAACGCATCTTGCCTTCTTTAATAACCACATGATTATCATTTGTAAAATCTAATTCAGGACTTTGATGCAGACCCATTCCATTAAGAAACTGTCCTAAATCATAGATGCCAAAGTCTTGGGGTAATTCTTCAGAAATAGTTGCCTCTGCAAGAATGTTCTTCATCACACTAATAGTGCGAAGTTTACTCCCTTGCTTAAAAAGAATTGATTGATTAATAGTCGAAAAGTTTTTAAGAAGAGAAAGTGTTGAATCAGAAAGTTTCATAACCATGTTGTGTAAGATCTTCGTTGGTTTGTCCACTGAAGTAATACAACAGTAGGCAGTAATGCATTGCTTTTAGTATATCACGTTTTGCTTGTCCTTTCTTATCATACCGACTCAAATACTTGATTGCATTAGAACGGCAGAAAGATTCCGCATCACCAACGGATTGAATAAGATCAAGCGTCTGGACGTTGTTGTTCCTGGAAGTATAGTGTCCACTATACGTTGAAGAAACATAGTCCTTGAGGTCTGCAATACCCTTATCCTCACCATACTTTTGAGTTGCTTGACTTGTTAAATCAGGTTGAGGTTTAGTTGTTTCTGTACCTGGATAATGATATGCGTAAACAGGATCTACACCATCAGCACAACAACCATCAAAATTAATAGAGGTAGAGGACGCAAAATACTTAGGATCATCATATTGTGTACCAGCAATCCCACTAAAAGAAATATGATCTTCACCCAATCCCCCAACAAGACGAGAGGATCCAAAATTAATAGTATCTCCATATGCAGAACCAAAAGGATATCCTATATTAATAGTATCTGCTGCACCAACCCCATCACTTGTAAACGTAATGGTGTCATCAGAATCTCCACCTAAAATTGTTACATCATCTTTACTCATAATAGGATACTCCTTGTCCATGTCACCATAAAGTTCCTCATACGCTAGCCACCATGCCATTTCATTTCCTCCATTATATCAAGAAGATAACTCAAAGTCAACATCAACCTTATCATACAATTCAAGAAATGCCTGTTTAGTCTCATCATCAAATCTATTAACACAAACTTGAATTGCTTTTGCCTTATCCTTAAAAATAGAATAAGCACGTAAGATATGAACCAATCTACGAGTACTAATGATTTCTTCAATACCACCATCATAGAATGTTTTACGAATGATGTCACCCCAATCAACCAATCTCTTACAGAAATCCATATCAGTAACACCAAGATTAGCAGCAACTCTTCCTAGAATCTTTGTTTCTATATTAGGAGATGGATAATCCTGCTCAAATGTTACAGGGAACCTCTCAAGAAATGCTTCATTAAGAACATTAGTTCCTATAAATCTTCCATCATCCGATCCTTTACCTTTTGTATTAGCAGTAGCAACCACATTAAATCCCTTTGCAGGAGAAACAAACCTACCAATCTTTTTGAGGAATATTCCTTTACCCTCAAGGATAGGTTGTAAACAAAGAATTTTATTTGATGCTAAATCTATCTCATCTAAAAGGAGGACAGCTCCCCTTTCCAGTGCTTCGATAACTGGTCCATTATGCCATACAGTGTTACCACCAATAAGGCGAAACCCACCAATAAGGTCATCTTCGTCGGTTTCGATTGTGATGTTGACACGAATTAATTCTCGCTTGAGTTGAGCACAAGCTTGTTCGACTCCGAAGGTTTTTCCATTCCCAGAAAGACCCGTGATAAACGTAGGATAGAACATACGGGTTTTGAGAATGGTCTTAATATCGCTAAAAGGACCAAAGCGGACGAAGGTATCATCTGTTTCTGGGATGAGGT
>VTLG01013309.1_pt1 | contig 18348 bp, 23 predicted proteins | sample 4694571 | NCBI WGS metagenome assembly VTLG01 (sample SAMN12604809, study PRJNA352737) | marine metagenome | biome: ENVO:00000447; feature: ENVO:00000209|ENVO:00000569|ENVO:01000036; material: ENVO:00002151; isolation source: viral sequences binned using virsorter ... | reverse complement strand
TTCCTTAAAAAGATTGGAAGATACGTCAAACCAGCAGCAGGGTTCACAGTCGTTGCCACCGCAAATACTAAGGGTAAAGGTTCAGACGACGGAAGATTTGTTGGAACTAACGTGCTCAACGAAGCCTTTCTTGAAAGGTTCCCAGTAACATTTGAGCAGGAGTACCCAACACCTGCTAATGAAATTAAGATACTCGATGCAGTATGTGACGAGACTGATTTCAATAAGAGATTAGTAGACTGGGCAGATATCATCCGTAAGACTTTCTTTGATGGTGGTATAGATGAAGTCATTAGTACACGTAGACTAGTTCACATTGTTAGAGCATACCAAATCTTTGGTACTCGTGCTAAAGCAATTACTACTTGTATCTCTCGTTTTGATGATGAAACTAAGCAAGCGTTTCAAGAGTTATACGACAAGGTTGACGCGGACGTGGACTTTGAGGTATAATAATGGCATGGTGGTTACTTTATGATGTTTTAGAAGAAATGGAACAAGCAAATCTTAAGGGTGGAATGGGTGATGATCACATCATCCTAGACCCAAAACCCGCAGCACCTGCGGGTATTGACAATCCAACAATAAGGTGCAAATATGGAGAAGATGAAATCCTCCAGAAAGCTGGTGAGTATATCAGCACCACGTATAGAGGACACTATACTACTGAAGGATCCAATATTCAGACACTCGATTTAATTGAATCAGTTGGTGACGCAGAAGCATTTTGTAGATCTAATGCTATAAAGTATCTAAGTCGCTATGATAAGAAGGGTCGTCCACAACATGATATACTAAAGGCAATACACTATTGTGTGTTACTACATCATTTTACATCCAAACCAGTAGAAATTGAACCAGATCAACGTTATGAAACTTTCTAAGAGTACTCTTGATATCCTCAAGAACTTCTCTAATATCAACCAGTCCATTTGCTTCAAGAAAGGTACAGAGTTATCTACTCTATCCATTCAGAAGAATATATTATCTCGTGCTGAAGTTGAGGAGACCTTCCCAAAGAACTTTGCAATCTATGATTTGAGTGAGTTCTTATCTGGTCTTACTTTATTTGAAGATCCTGAGTTTGATTTTTCAAATGATAGCTTTGTGACTATCAAGGATAGGAGAAATACATCAAGGTATTTCTTTGCTGATCCATCTACTATAGTTCAACCACCAGAGAATAGGGTGGAACTTCCTAGCAGTGATATTTCATTCACAGTAGCATGGAGTGACATCTCTAATATCATTAAGGCAGCAGCGATCTATCAGATAGAAGACTTAGCAGTTGTTGGAGAGAATGGTGTTGTTAAACTTGTTGTTCGTGACAAGAAGAATGATACTTCAAATACCTATGCTGTAAAGGTTGGAGAGACTGATGGTAAATTTACATTCAACTTTAAAGTTGAGAACCTGAAGTTGCTACCTGGTGATTATGAGGTTACAATTAGTAAGCAGAATGCATCTCTCTTTAGAGATGTGAATAGAGACCTAGAATACCTTATCGCATTGGAGCCAGATTCTAAGTATGAAGGATGATTTTCTGTGGGTGGAGAAATACCGCCCACAAACTATTGAGGATTGTATTCTATCATCCGATATTAAGAATACATTTCAATCTTTTGTTAACAATGGAGAGATACCTAATCTCCTACTATGTGGTACTGCTGGTATTGGAAAGACCACAGTTGCTAAATCATTATGTAAAGAACTAGGAGTTGATTACTATGTCATTAATGGATCAGATGAGGGAAGGTTTCTTGATACAGTTCGGAATAGTGCCAAGAGTTTTGCGTCTACCGTATCTCTCACAAGTAGCTCGAGACACAAGGTTATCATCATCGACGAGGCCGACAATACCACTCCCGACGTACAACTCCTTCTTAGAGCGAGTATTGAGGAGTTCTCCAGAAACTGCAGATTCATTTTTACCTGCAATTTCAAGAACAAAATCATTGAACCACTCCACTCCAGAACAACAGTAATTGATTGTAATGTCAGAGGAAAGAATAAACAACAGATCGCTGCTAAGTTTTTTGAACGATGCCGTGATATACTTACCAGAGAAAATGTACGGTTTGATGATGCGGTGGTCGCTGAGGTCGTCCAGAAATACTTCCCAGACTTCAGAAGAACACTCAACGAACTTCAGCGGTATAGCTCCACGGGATCAATCGATACGGGGATCTTGGCAGTCCTCAACGAAGTCAAACTTGGAGAGTTGGTATCAGCGTTAAAGAAGAAAGAGTTTTCTGTAGCACGTAAGTGGATTGTTTCTAATTTAGATAATGATCCTAATGCTATACTAAGAACAGTATACGATAGTCTTTACGAGGCTCTTAAACCTTCTAGTATACCTCAAGCGGTATTGATTATTGCTAAGTATCAATATCAATCAGCATTTGTTGCTGACCAAGAGATAAATCTATTAGCGGCTCTCACTGAAATAATGGTGGAGTGTGAATTCAAATGACAATCATGAGTAAAAGAACAAAACTAAGAGCACAAGTCAAGTCCAGATTTTATTATCTGTTCTGGGGTGCTGCAACTGTATCAGTATTTGCTGGTCAGATTTATGTCGGTTCAGGATACCGTCAATTATCAAATACTCTTAATGAGATATTTGAATCTATAACCATAGACCACAGACCTCATCCCATGATAGTCCCACCATTCGATATGGGTAGAGGGGTGTATTAATGAAGTCCCTAAAGACCCCTCTAAGGTACCCAGGTGGCAAGTCTAGGGCAGTTCCTAAACTATTGCAGTGGTTGCCTAGTAGAGAGATTACAGAGTATCGTGAACCCTTTTTAGGGGGTGGTAGTATGGCCATTGAAATGACCAAGAGACTGCCAGAAGAGGTACCTATTTGGGTTAGTGATCTGTATGAACCATTAATTAATTTTTGGATTCAGTTAAGAGATGAGGGTGAGTATCTACATAAAGAATTAGTCAAATTAAAGAAAGAACATGACACCCCTGACAAGGCAAGAGTTTTATTTAACAAGGCAAAGGAGAAATTAAATGAAGGAGACACAGATAACAAGGACAGAGCGATTTATTTTTATATCATTAATAAGTGCTCTTTCAGTGGTCTTACTGAATCGTCCTCATTCTCAGCCTCAGCCTCAGATTCTAACTTCTCCATGCGTGGCATCGACAAACTCACAGGATATACCGAACTTATCCAGCGGTGGCGCATTACTCATGGATCCTATGATCAACTCACCTCAGATGACACCTTAACATTCATCTATGCTGATCCACCTTATGATATTAAGGATGCACTTTATGGACATAAAGGTGATATGCATAAAGGTTTCGACCATGCTAAATTTGCTGATGTCATGGACAATTGCTTATGCAATGTTATGATATCATATAACAACCACCCTGATATCGTTATGCGATTTCTTGAGTGGTGCCAGTATGACTTTGCTCATACCTACACCATGCGATCCACTGGTGACTACATGAAGGATCAAACAAAACGTCGTGAATTAGTAATTACAAATTATGGGAAGTTTGGGGGTTCGTGTACTGCCAAGCGGTAGTGCACAGTTATATCACACACGTAAAGGTGTGTTGTCAAATTTCGGTGGACAAAGTATTGTGTCTGCAATCATTCAAGGTGGTGAAATCCATTGTCAGATGAAGACTGGTCGTACTCAGATCTATAGAATCAATAATAATGAGACTGGTGTGGTTGGACCTATCAGGACTTTCTAATGAAATATGAACTCAAGGATTGGCTCAATTCAATCAATTACAATAAGCAGGATCTTACTCATGAAGACCCTGATGCGATATCTTCTTACCCTGCTTATATCGTTAATAGATGTTTGTCTGGTACTATTGATAGCATTTTATTTTCTAATGAGATGAATTTGAATGCTCATCTTGACCTTGATATGCAATATTCTTTCTTGCTAAATACATTGAGAAAACGGAAAAGGTTTTCTCCTTGGTTGAAGAAAGAACAGATTGAAGATCTGGATCTGGTCAAAAAACACTATGGATATAGTAACGAAAAAGCGAAGGTCGCATTAACTCTTCTCACCAAAACCCAAATTGAATCATTACGACATAAACATGACATGGGAGGAAAGAGATGAACTCAATCTCAGAAGAGGTTAAGTGGACTGCTGACAGTATGGTGGAAGTTGGTTTAAAAGAACCAGATGATTTCTTAAAAGTAAGAGAGACATTAACTAGGATAGGTGTAGCTTCTAGAAAAGAAAAGAAACTATATCAGTCATGCCATATCTTACACAAGCAAGGTAGGTACTTTATAGTACACTTCAAAGAATTATTTGCTTTAGATGGGAAGAAAGCTAATCTAAGTTTGAATGATGTTCAACGTAGAAATCGTATCGTTCAGTTACTTAGTGATTGGGGTCTTATATCCATCAATTCAAAGGAAACTATTGCTGACGTAGCACCATTAAGTCAAATTAAAGTTCTTGCTTACAAGGAGAAAGGTGATTGGACATTAGAATCTAAATATAACATTGGTAAGAAGAAAGAGGACTGATGGAAAGGATAATCTTTCGCATACTCCAAGATGGTACTGTTGAAGAGACTGTAGAAGGTGTCGTTGGCAGTGGGTGTTTAGAAATCACAGAGAAGATCGAAAGTGATCTTGGTGTGGTACAATGGAGAAAAGAAAAACCAGAGTACTATCAACAAAAACAAATAGAAGATGTCACACTTCACCAAAATCAAAACCAAGATTACTAAGAAAGATTCTCTTATAAAAGCATTAAATCAATTAGGTTATGCTGTAGAAGAGAATGTGTTGCTTGTAAATCCTGATGGACATGATCACAAGCAATGGAAAGTTGAAGTTGGTATCACAAATGATGTAGGTTTCAAGAAAGATGACGATGGAACATTTCATTTGGTTGCCGAGTTGGACACATGGGAAGAACCGTTCCCTGTTGAGAGATTTTTGGAAAAAGTCACACAAGCTTATGCAAAAGTTATGGTTGTGGAAACCGTACAGGAGCAAGGCTTCACAGTAGTAACCGAATCTAAAAGTGTAGATAACACTATTGAGATTGTAGCGGAAAAGTGGTAAATAATAGTGGATGCCTTCGGGGTCCACAAAACACAAACTCGCTTATTTAAGGAGCTACTATGACTAACTTAGCAAGATTTCATGCTGCGAATCTTCCAGAATTGATGGAGAAGATTCATAGAAACAGCATTGGTATGGATGAATATCTCAACAGATTTTGGGATGGTGTTGATACATCTTCAACGTATCCACCATACAATATTATAGAAATTAACAATGTGGAATCGAAGTTGGAAGTTGCCTTGGCGGGCTTCAAAAAAGATGAGCTCAAAGTCTTTACGGAGTTTGGAAAATTACATGTACAAGGCAGCAAAGAAGAACAGAAGGATGATAGAACGTTTAGACATAGAGGAGTGGCCGCAAGGGATTTCTCTAGGGTCTGGACACTCTCAGATGATACCGAAATACGAGATGTACGATTCGATGACGGACTACTGGTCGTAACACTAGGTAAGATAGTTCCAGACCATCACGCAAGGAAGGACTATATATAATTTGGTTCGAGATGGATCAGGGGGGATTGACAAATTTCAGTCCCCCTATTATAATATCAATTAACATAGAGTATAAGAATGGCTAAGAAGAAAGACCCCATTAATGTAACTCCAAAGGAGACAAAGGGTGCCATAGTCAATAGCGATAGAGTTAAGGTTGTCATCATGTTCAATGGTGATAATGTTATCTGTGATTTGCAAGAAGCTGTGGATAAAGACAGTGGTGCTCGTCAAGCATATATTATGAACTATCCTTATAGGGTAGAGTATCAACAACCAAAACTTGATGGTACAGGTATTGTTGAGGATCCAGAGGTTAGAGTTAACTATTCTCCTTGGTGTCCTTTAACACCTGAGACTAGAGTTCCAATTAATCATAACATGGTTGTTACTATTTTAGAACCAGTACCTAGTCTTCGTGATACATACATTACTAATGTACAGAAGATAGGTGGTAGTGTAGAATGAGTGTAAAACTTTTATTATTGAAATCTGGTGAAGAGATTATCACTGAAGTTAAGGAGATAACTGATCCTGATACTAAGGATCCTATAGGTTTTCATTTACATAAGCCTTTTAGATTGGATATTGTTTCCAATGAAGATGGTATTGTCATAAACCAAGAGAAAGGATATCAAGTATCTTGGTTCCCATGGGCACCTTTGAGTAAAGATAGAGATTTTTATTTACCTGGTCATCATGTGTTAACCGCATATGATCCATTGGATACTATTACCGAGCAGTATCTCGCTGCTATACAAGAAGAGAACTATGAAAAGAGCTTCCAAAGGCATGAAGATATGATTGCTGGTAAGGATGCTGACGTTGACATGGAACAGCTATTTGCTGACGCAGAAAAATTATTGGAGGATGAAGATGGAGACGATGGTAGTGATTCTGAGGTCGGGAATGCACCTGATCTCGAAGGTGGAACAACTGGAGGAGGAACCGAATTGCCACCTACAGGATCCGTACCTAATCAAGGATGATGGTACATTAGAACCATGGCCCAGTTGGACAACTGACACAGATGTCTTGATTTATTCTGAAACTCTTGCTACAATAGTAGAACCTACGGAAACCATCCGTAATAAGTACGAACTAGTTACTAAAGAATGAGTTTCTATACTAATGTTCAGATGGTTGGAGATAACCTACTTTATCTGGGGTACGAGAACGGACAACGTATCCAAAGGAAGTTTAAGTTTTCTCCAACCCTTTTTGTCGTTACTGATAAGAAGACCAAGCACAGAACACTTGACGGTAGATACGCAAAGCCTGTTAAGTTTGAATCTATACGAGAAGCTAGGGCATTTAGGGACAAGTACAAAGACATAGACAATTTTGAGGTGCATGGGTATGACAGATATCTCTACCAATTCATATCAAAAGAGTTTCCTGCAGAAGTGGACTATGACCTTAAGAGTCTTAAGGTTACATCTCTTGATATCGAAGTGGCATGTGAAAATGGGTTTCCTAACGTGCAAGAATGCGCGGAACCTCTTCTTAGCATTACAGTACAAGACTATATCAGCCGTAAGATCAAAGTATGGGGCACCAAACCTTATAGGACGGATCGCAAGGACGTTGAATATATCTTATGTGACGGCGAGGAACATTTGCTCCGTAGCTTTCTTCACTATTGGACTACTAATTTCCCAGATATTCTCACGGGGTGGAATGTAGAACTGTATGACGTACCATACATGTGTGGACGTATGGAACGGTTGTTTGGTGAGAAGGAGATGAAGCAGATGTCACCATGGGGCATCGTTCATCGTGAGGAGATGGAGATAAAAGGTCGTCAGCAAATAATATACAACATGTTTGGTATAAATGTTGTAGACTATCTTGATCTTTATAAGAAATTTACGTATACTAATCAAGAATCATATCGCTTAGATCACATTGCATTTGTAGAACTAGGTCAGAAGAAACTTGATCACAGTGAGTTTGAAAACTTCAAAGATTTCTATACAAAGGACTGGCAGAAGTTTATTGATTACAACATCAAAGACGTGGAACTGGTAGTTCGTCTTGAGGAGAAGATGAAGTTGATAGAGCTTGCTATTGCTCTAGCATATGATGCTAAAGTCAACATAAGAGATGTGTATTTCCAAGTACGTATGTGGGATACCATCATATATAATTTTCTTAAGAATAAAAATCTTGTTGTACCACCAGCAAAACGATCAGATAAAAATCAGAAGTACGAAGGGGCTTATGTCAAGGAACCGAAACCAGGACGCTATGATTGGGTTGTTAATTTTGACCTCAATAGTCTTTATCCTCACCTTATTATGCAGTACAACATCTCCCCAGAGACCCTCTGGGAGACTAGACATTCCAGCGCGAGCGTTGAACGGCTTTTAAGAAAGGAGGTTGAGATTGATGGTGAGTTTTGTGTAGCACCTAATGGTGCACAGTATAGGAAAGATATTCATGGGTTCCTACCAGAAATTATGCAAAAGATCTATGACGAACGCACGTTATATAAGAAGAAAATGCTCCAAGCGAAACGGGATAATGAAGTTTCGCCAAGTGCCAAACTACAAAGAGATATTAGTAAATTCAATAACATCCAAATGGCTCGAAAAATACAGCTCAATTCGGCTTATGGTGCCATTGGAAACCAGTACTTTAGATACTACAACTTACTTAATGCTGAGGCGATTACTTACGGTGGGCAATTTAGCATCCGTTGGATTGAAAACAAAATGAACCAATACCTTAACAGGGTATTAAAAACAGAGGAGATTGATTATGTTATTGCTTCAGATACTGATTCCATTTATCTTAATATGGGGCCTTTGGTCGAGACTGTATACAAGGGCAGAGAGAAAACTGATGAAAGCGTTGTCAGGTTCCTTGATAAGATCTGTGAAGTGGAACTTGAGCCTTATATTGAAAGTTGCTACCAAGAACTGGCCGACTACGTAAACGCATATGATCAGAAGATGTTCATGAAGCGTGAGAATATTGCTTCTAGTGGTATATGGACTGCTAAGAAGAGGTATATTCTTAACGTATGGGATAGTGAGGGTGTTCGTTATAAGGAACCTAAACTTAAGATCATGGGTCTTGAAGCAGTTAAGTCTTCTACACCAATGCCATGTCGTACTGCTATTAAAGAGGCATTAAAGATCATGGTGACTGGTTCAGAAGATGAACTTATATCCTTTATAGATACCTTCAGGAATGAGTTTGACTCATTACCACCTGAAGACATAGCATTTCCGAGGTCAGTCAATGGCTTACGCAAATTCAAAGCGTCAGGAACCGTGTATTCAAAGGGATGCCCTCTACATGTTCGTGGAACTTTGCTTTATAATTTTTATATCGCAAAAAACAAACTCGAATTCAAATATCCGTTAGTTCAAGAGGGTGAGAAGATCAAGTATCTGTACTTAAGAGTTCCAAACAAAATGAATGAGAACGTTATCTCTTTCCTTAACACCTTCCCTAGGGAGTTGGACTTGGAGAAGAGTATAGATCATGATGCCCAATTTAAAAAATCTTTCTTAGACCCTTTACGAATGATCACAAACGTGATAGGATGGGAAACAGAGAGAGTGTCCAATCTTGAATTTTTATTTGCATGACTTCATCATTTTTTAACGACATAGCGAAAACAATTGACAATGAATATGCTGGTCTCCTTTCTGAGGGTGGTGTGGGAGATATTGAATCTTTCATTGACACTGGTTCTTATATTTTTAATGCTCTCTGTAGTGGTTCAATCTTTGGTGGTGTACCAAGCAATAAGATCACTGCATTAGCAGGTGAATCTGGAACTGGTAAGACCTTCTTTTGTTTGGGTATTGTTCAGAATTATTTGAAAGAGAACCCTGACGCAGGTGTAGTTTACTTTGAAAGTGAAGCTGCTATCACCAAAGACATGATAGATGAGCGTGGTATAGACGGATCACGTATGATTCTATGTCCTGTTACTACAGTACAGGAGTTTAGGACACAGGCAATACAAATATTAGACAAATATCTAGCATTGGACATAAAGGATCGTAAACCTATGATGTTTGTGCTAGACTCATTAGGAATGCTTTCGACTTCTAAAGAACTAGCAGATAGTGCAGAGGGTAAAGACACCCGTGACATGACTAGGGCACAAGTTGTCAAGGCAATCTTCAGAATACTTACCTTAAAACTTGGCAAAGCAAATGTCCCCTTACTTGTCACAAATCACACCTACGATGTTGTCGGTGCTTACGTCCCCACAAAGGAAATGGGTGGGGGTAGCGGTCTTAAGTACGCTGCTAGTACGATCGTTTACCTCTCGAAAAAGAAAGAAAAAGACGGTAAAGATGTCATCGGAAACATTGTCAAAGCAAAGGCTGCTAAGTCACGTTTGACTGTAGAGAATTCACAAGTAGAAACGAGGTTATACTATGATGCTAGAGGTCTCGATAGACACTATGGACTCTTGGAACTTGGTGAGAAGTACGGAGTTTTCGCTCGTAAAGGCAACCGCATTGTTGTCGGCGATAGCTCCGTTTATCCTTCTGCTATTCTTAAAGATCCCGAAAAATACTTCACGGAAGAAGTGATGGAGAAACTTGACTGGGCTGCTGGTCAAGAATATAAGTATGGTACTGATAAGTCATGAAGATAGATTTATTTTCTGCACCAATTCGTAAGTATGCTATCTCTAATAATCAAGCTCATGTAGAGTATTGGGATAATGAATACAAACAGGAGAGATTCAATGAAATATCTCCTGTAATTATGGGGTATGGTAATGTACCCAATCCTTTATATCAAAACTATAGTGATATAATGGATGAGTTTATGGATGAAATTGGTGCTTCTGATACTCATTCATGGATCTTCCAAACATATATTTTTAAAGCACTTGAGAAAGGTGAGAGTACCGATAGAATGGATACTCTACCAAGTCATTATACATTAACTCACTACATGAGTGATTGTAAGAAGTCGGATATGTATTGGCATCCAATACATCAGATTATTCGTACCTTTGATCCTAGTGTCAATGAATGGACTGATACTAGTGGGGTTTACGTGAACCAAGGAGATGTTATAATACATCCATCATGGATGGAATCTAATTCTCCTATGAATGAAAATCCTGATCTTAGAATGACACTATCAATCCCAGTGGTGATTAAACAGAATGAGCAAAGTTGAGAACCTAATATTAAAAAACCTTCTTCTTGAGGAAGAGTATGTTCGGAAGACTTTGCCATTTATTAAGTCAGAGTATTTTTCTGAGACACTTGAAAGGAATTTATTCAATGTAATTTCTAAATACTTCACTGCATATAATGCTTTACCTACTAAGGAGGCATTAGAGATTGAAGTAGGACATCTTGATACTATATCTGATGATCAGCATGGAAAAATTGTGCAACTCATTAGAGATATTGATGATGAGAAGTCTGATCCTCAATGGATCTTAGATAGTACTGAGAAGTGGTGTAAGGAACGTGCTATTTACCTTGCACTCATGGAGAGTATTAAGATTGCAGAAGGTAATGATGAGAAGAGAGCTACTGGTGCAATACCTAGTATACTTTCTGATGCATTAGCAGTGGGATTTGATACTCATGTAGGACATGATTACCTTGAAGACTACGAGCAACGATACGATTTCTACCATACCACTGAGGAAAAGATACCTTTTGATTTGGAATACTTCAACCGTATCACAAAGGGTGGACTTCCTAATAAAACTCTCAACATTGCTCTTGCAGGTACTGGTGTGGGTAAGTCTCTCTTTATGTGTCATGTTGCTAGTAGTGTGCTTCTCCAAAGCAAGAACGTTTTGTACATTACGTTGGAGATGGCTGAAGAGAAGATTGCGGAACGCATTGATGAAAATCTTTTAAGTCTTGATACAGATTCACTTCACCAGTTACCTAAGATGATGTTTGAATCTAAGGTACAGAAACTTGCTGCTAAGACACAAGGTAAACTTATTATTAAAGAGTATCCTACTGCATCTGCACACAGTGGACACTTTAGATCATTGATCAATGAGTTAGCACTGAAGAAAGATTTTAGACCTGATATTATATTCATAGATTACTTAAACATATGTGCATCTAGTCGTTATTCTAAGGTAGGTAATGTCAACTCTTACTCATACATCAAGGCGATTGCGGAGGAACTTCGTGGTTTGGCTGTGGAAGCAAATGTCCCGATTGTTAGTGCTACTCAAACTACTCGTTCTGGTTTCGCTTCTAGCGATGTTGACCTTACCGACACATCTGAATCTTTCGGACTTCCTGCTACTGCTGACCTTATGTTCGCTCTCATATCTACTGAGGAATTGGAAGCGATGAATCAGATCATGGTTAAGCAGTTGAAGAATAGGTACAATGATCCTACAATGAATAAGAGATTTGTAGTGGGTCTTGATCGTTCTAAGATGAGATTATATGACGTAGAACAGTCAGCACAGGATGGTCTTACAGATGCTGGCCAAGATGAGATTGAAAATGTTAAGGAAGATTTGTCTAAGAAGTTTGCATCACTCAAAGTATGAGGGTTCTTGCTATACATTATGGTAATCATGACGCTAATGCTTGTATCTACGATGGTGAGGTCAAGCATTATTTTTTGGAAGAAAGATTTAGTGGTAAGAAGCATGATGATAAGCACTTTCACATTTATAAAAACATACTGAAGGTAGATGAACCAGTAGATCTTATAGTATTATCTTACTTTGGTGATAAGACATTCCTAGGTGATGATAGCTTAAAATTTACTAAGGTATTTCTTGAAGCTTACAAGAGAAAACATGGTAAACTTCCTGAAATTATAAAGGATAGTAGTCATCATAAATTTCATGCAGTAGGTGCATACTATAACAGTGGATTTGATGATGCACTTGTTGTAGTTATTGATGGTGCAGGTGGTCTTTCTAAGGGATTGTTTGAAGCTGAGACTGTTTTTATAGGTGGTTCATTCGAGAGAGTATATGAGAATAAAATAAAATTATATCCTTGGATGAAAGGTCATTCTATGATGGGATTAGGATATCTATACTCTGCTGCTGCGGTGCAGATGGGCGAACGATGTCTCCAAGCAGGTAAAGTTATGGGACTTAGTGCCTATGGAGATGCACATACAACACATATAAAAGATGACCTGTATGTGGACGATGATTTGTTCCACTGTAAGGACATTCATCTTATGTTTTATGATGAGAATCATATGAATATAGCACAGGAATTATATGGTAAGAAAGGTCTTGATACTATTACAGGATTGACACAATCTAACTATAAACCCTATGCAGATTTTGCAAAAGAGGTGCAAATTGATACACAAAACGTAGTAATTAAACTTGTACGGGAATCCTTAGAGAAAACTGGACTACATAATGTTTGCATGACTGGTGGTTATGCAATGAATATTATTACCAATAATTTATTGGTTGAGACTTTCCCAGACGTTGAGTTTTATTTTGAACCAATGTCTACAGACGTTGGCATTTCAGTGGGAGCTGCTATGCTATACTCTAAGGAGAGAACTCCATTAAAAACTACCTCATTTCACGGTTGGAAGTATGACCTATCAACATTCAGAGGAACACAAACCCTCGATGCAAAAGGAGTTGCTAAACTCCTTCAAGAACAAAGAAGCATTGGAACTTATTTTGGATACGCAGAAGCTGGACAAAGAGCACTTGGAAACAGAAGCATCTTATTCAACCCGTTCGTTGTTGACGGAAGAGAAATAGTTAATAGAATCAAGAAGAGAGAATGGTATAGACCATTTGCTGCATCTGTATTGCAGGAAGATGCACATCTCTATTTTGACATGAAGACACCGAGTAGATTTATGACCCAGTGTTATACTGTTAAGAGTGACATTTCAATTCCTGCTGTAACCCATATAGATAATACCTGTAGAGTACAGACTGTCACTGATGGTATACTGTACGAACTGTTAAGTGAGTTGAAAAAACTCACTGGACATGGTATAATATTAAATACTAGTTTCAACCTAGCAGGGGAACCGTTAGTTGAAACACCACAACAAGCACTTGACATTCTTAGTAGGTGTGAGTTAGACTACGTTTGGTTCCCAGAGACTATGCAATTATTTTCATGACTATAGATTTTGATAGATACTCTCATTTCGTGGATGGTGTCACATCCGATTCCAGTAAAGATTTTGTCTATCTTGCTGACCGTTTGGTTGAACTTGACAGAAAGGGTGCCAATATTGAACGTCTTACCACTGCTGGCGTTGGGCTTGCTGCTGAGTCTGGTGAGTTTCTTGAGATCGTTAAGAAGATGGTTTTCCAGGGCAAACCTTGGAATGACGACAATAGAGAGCATCTTATTATTGAGTTGGGTGATGTTATGTGGTATGTGGCACAAGCTTGTATGGCTTTGGACATATCTTTTGACGATGTTATCAAACGCAATATCACTAAGTTAGAGAAGAGATATCCAGGTGGTAAGTTTGATATAAACTACTCTGAAGTACGTGCAGAAGACGACCGCTAAGTTTCATCAAGCATTTCCTACTGTAATATACGAAGGACATATACCAGGTCATCTATCAGCACTCTATAAGAGTTTTGATGATGGTAAATTTGATAATACAACTGGGAAGGTTACAGGGGAATTGAATGGTAAGGTTCTGATACATCAGGATCGTAGGCTTGAATCATTCTTCAAGCAGTTGAAGAAGTCTGCCAGAGAATATATAAATCATTTTTGTATAGAAGATTGTTTTGATATAAATTTTGTCAAGACATGGTTTACTATATGTGATCCAGGTCAGAGTGTCCCTATGCATTGGCATTCTTGTTCACATATTTCATATGTTTATTATATCCAGACACCAGGAGATCCTATAGTTCTACATAAAAGAAATAGTAACGAGTGGTTTGGAGATGCATTCCAGTTTAAAACGGAACACAACTATTGCAATGGTGATGGGTATGCTATCACACCTAAAGCTGAACATGTGGTTATGTTTCCTGGTACTCTTGAACATTATACTGCTCCAGAACATAGAGAACATCAACGAGTTAGTCTCGCTGGTGACATTGTATTGACGTTGAAAGATAGAACAGATACAGAATCAGGTTTACTACATCCTAGATATTGGAAACAATTCTAAATAAAGTATAGGATTCTATACTTCATATGGCATTAGAAAAGATCGACAGGATGGATATTCTTGGTCGGATCCAGACCCATGATGTTTGGCATGAGATGAATATGATATTTGATTTGGCTGATCAGGGACAGTCTGATCCACCTTGGTTCTATGAGAGTAATACTGGAACATCTGGATATTGGGATAAGAGATCTTTTGGTTATCAAAATAAGAAGATGATATCCTTTAAGACTACTTACCGAGGTATAGAACAACTTATCAAGGCAAAGGGTAAGGGTTATATGGTTCTTAAGAATAAACCTACAGCAAAGAAAAATCCTGGTGAGGGAAAAATACAAGATAGTTCAGGTGGTAAGAAGCCTCATATCTATCTTCAATTGAATGCTCAAACTATAAAGTTTGAAGGTACTAAGGAGACTGGTAGAGGTACTCAGGGTAAACTGTCTTCTTCTGATATGACTAAAGTTCAGGAGTTGGGATCTGCATGGGTATTTTATCAATGTCTTGTTAAGGGTAGGGGGAAGAACTGGAAATCTGGTGCTAATGGTTGGTTGGATCTAGCGAAGGATGAAGTTATAATGGGTGAGCTTCGTAAGATTTGGCAGTGGAAGGGTGGAAATATAGATGATGGTTCTGGTGATCAATGGCTTATTAATTTTTATAACCAACAACATGCTCTAATTGAAAAGCTTAGAAGTGGTGGTGGAGCATGTTGTATGTTTGATCAGTTCACTCATTCAAATGCATACAAACTTCCTGACATGGAAGCAGATTCTTTTATGGATTGGATTTCTTCACGGGTAGGTAAGATGGGTGTTACTGGAAAGGATAACTGGAACCCTGCTGACATATGGTTGATTCAAAGTAAAGAGGAGGGTAATGCTCGTAAATATATTGAAGGAGTTCTTGATGGATTGTATTCCATGGATCGTAAGAGGGACATGGTTAATGAGTATATGCGAGGACTATTCCAGAAGAGAATAATATTTGGTGTATCTCTTAAGAAGGTTACTAAGTTTCCAGCTAGCGTAAAGTACTTTAATCATAAAACAGAGTTCTTTACTCAGTCATGGACCAAGGGTGGTAAAGGAACTGATACACATGAGATGAAATATGATGGTGCTATTTGTAAGTTGGGATTAGATAATGATGATATTATTGAAACTCAGGACTCATGGTTCTTTGTAGATGATCCTGATGGTGGGTATTATAAATTTCAAATCAAAGGAAATAGTACTTCATCATTTTCTACATTGAAGTATGAAGCACAGGCTGAGGGTGCTGGTGAGGCTAGGTTAGGTAAAGCAACTGTAGCATTGGTAGAGGATAACTTAAATACATTTAGTGTGGGAGATAGGTTTACGAAGGCTAAAGAGAATTACGCAATGGATGCAGATCAATTTGTTGCTAATAAAGGATCTCAACCTGGTCAGACTTGGCAGGATATGATTAAGTGTTTACAAACTAATAAAGTAGATTTTGGTACTGCCAAAGATGCTGATGATGCATATTCTAATCTGATGATAGGATTTACTACTGCTCCACATGTCTGCAACATGAAGCTTCAAGAGATTAGATGGTTGTGTGCATTCTTTGCTATCAAGGAACAGAAAAAACGTGATCAGTTTGCTACTAATATGGTATGGCTATCAATGAAAGCTGGTAAAGCATACGGACCATTTGCTAAGGTATATTAATGAGTAAGAACACACACTTAGAGCATTTAGAAGATAGTCTTCTAATGGATGGAAAGCAGGGTGCTAAAGATGCACTCACTTACTTGGATGATTTGTGTTCGATGTTTGTTGGTGTACCAAATAATCATGCATCTGTTACTGTTAAGTGGGATGGATCTCCTGCTATATTTTGTGGTAAGTATCCAGGTAGTGATAGAATTTTTGTTGCTACTAAATCAGTCTTTAATAAGGATGCAAAGATCAACTATACTAAGGAGGATGTTAAAAGGAATCATGGCCATGCTGCTGGACTTGTAGAGAAGTTGAATTCTTGTTTGGAATATATTCCTAGACTGAATCCTAAAGGTGTATATCAAGGAGACCTTTTGTTTACTGATGATGCTGAGGAAGGTTTCATTGATGGTAAGAAGTGTATCATTTTCACACCCAATAAAATTACATATTGTATTCCAGAAGGTGATGCTTTATATGATAAAGCTAAGAAGGCAGGTTTCTGTGTAGTATTTCATACCAGATATGTTGGTGATAGTATGGAGAGTTTATCTGCTAGGTTTGGTGGTGATTTTCATTTGACTGAACAGGATGATATTCTTGTTATTAGTGCAGAGACTGAATCATTGGGTAGTAAGAGTTTAATCTCTGATAAGGAGATTAAGAAGTATAGAGATACAAGGAAGGAAACTCTTAAACAAATTGAGATCGCTGGTGATCTTATGGATCTTATGTCTGAGCATATTAGTTCATCAAAGAATACATGGTTGCTTGGACCAAACATGAAGATCTTTTTTAATAAGTTTGTACGTGATAGGAAACCAGTAAGTAATCCTGATAGGTTTGCTCAGGAGTTTTGTGATTGGTGGAATGCTAGGTTGAAGAAGGAGATTGCTAGTAAGAAACAACCTAAGTCAATTTCTAAATACAAATTGCATAGGAAGGATGGTAGAGAAATTGTAAATAATAATATGAAAGAACTTGCTGCACTTGTCACAGTATATAAATCTATACAAGATGCTAAGCTTCCTTTCATTGATAAACTTGGAGCTACACAGACTAGGTTTGGTACTTTCTTTAAAAAAGAAGATGGTTATCAAGTCACAAAACCAGAAGGTTATGTTGCTATTCAGTATGGTAAGTATGCATATAAGATTGTTGATCGTTTAACGTTCAGTGCTGAGAATCTGAACAAATCTCCTAATATCTAAGATGGCTGAGGAATTAAAAAGAGTTGTATTCTGTTGGGGTAGGATGAATCCACCTACGATAGGCCATGAGAAGATGATTAAATTTACTATTGATAAAGCTGGACGTGATGACTGGTGGGTTATGTCCACGCATTCACATGGTGGTGAGAAAAATCCTATAAGTTATGAGGATAAGATTATGTACTTGAAGAAGATGTTTCCTAAACATGCTGACCATATCTATGAAGGACCAGCATCTCAAACTATTATTAAAGTAATGCAATTCCTTCAGCCAGATTATGATCATGTTGTAGGTGTTGTTGGTGCTGATCAATATCGTTGGCTTAGTAAGCTCTTACCAGACCGAAATGGTACAGATGATTATACCTTTGATAAGATAGAAGTGATGAATGCTGGTGGAAGGGATCCTGATGCTAAGGGAGCTGCGGGTGCATCATCTAGTAAGCAGAAAGGTTTTGTGAGGGCGAATAATGTTCCAGAATATTGTAGTTATCTTCCAAATACCTTAAGTATGAAAGAGAAGATCGACTTGTTTAAATTGACTAAGAAGGGTATGGGCTTATAAATAAACTTGATATGTACACATATATTAATGAAATCTTTCTCTGACTTTGCTAAAAAGACTCAGGTTGCGGAAGCAAAAATCACTCGTGACAAGTTCTATAAGAACGAAGTATATAAAAAAGGTGAGTGGGTTTTAACTGAGAACGGACAGGTAGGAAAGATCTTACGTCGTGGACCTAACTATGTAC
>VTLG01009820.1_pt1 | contig 18350 bp, 38 predicted proteins | sample 4694571 | NCBI WGS metagenome assembly VTLG01 (sample SAMN12604809, study PRJNA352737) | marine metagenome | biome: ENVO:00000447; feature: ENVO:00000209|ENVO:00000569|ENVO:01000036; material: ENVO:00002151; isolation source: viral sequences binned using virsorter ... | reverse complement strand
CCCCAAGCGAATCAAGCAACAAGCTACAAGCGTCAAGCCCCAAGCAAAAAGGTTCAAGCTTCAAGCCACAAGCTTCAAGCGCCAAGATCCCTGAACCTGGAAACAATTGAAAACGATTAACGGCTCTCGGACCGAGGGCCTCGACTAAGATAAATGTGTTGTTAGGATGTTTAACATGCCATGCAATTTGGTGTGGTGAAAACTTAATTTTTATACCCTTGGTTACTTTTAATTCTACTGTAAAAAAAGTACCAGAATTATTGTACCCCAATAGATCAGGAGTGCCTACATTGCTAAGGTTTTCAATCCTATTCCATACAATTTTAGGGGTAGCCTTAACAAGTTTTTTATGTAATTTTGACTCTGGTCCCACCTATTTTTTTGGGGTAGCATTGTCATTCTTCTTACTCTTCAAAGACGCTAACATTGCAATTATTGTAGCCACTTCTCCATATGGTCTAGTCCATAAATACTGCAATAATTGTTTTCTTTGTTCTTCAGTTAACTCAAACATTTTTACTCCTTTCTAATAATCTCCTCTAACACCAGGAGGCAATATTATTTTTTTACTTTTTACAGGTTTCAAAACTAATCTTAAGCCTTGTTGCACACCTATAATGTTATTCTCTTGTACTTCCATTCTTTTGATTTCTTCTAAGTAACCATCCACTTCAATATAAATTCTAGCATACTGAACTGCATTGCCTCTGCCTTTACCATCTTTTAATTTGTCGGTAAAGCTACCTAAGAATTGTTGTAAGTCTTTAACGAGCATTAAAATAATCGTCTATCTGTTTAGCTAAAGCTTTATTATCTCTCTTCAACTCTTGATTATCTACAATTAACTTACCCATAAGTTCTTTATGAGTTTGATTAATAGCCATTAACTCTTTGACTCTTTGTCTTAAAGTTTCAATAGTTTGCTCTAAGTCATTCTCTCCACGATCGTTTTTTACTTGTTGTAAATCTATAACTTTGTCATCTTTCATATGTTGACAATATAGCCATGTTACCTTAAAATGTCAATATGGGAGTTCCAAAAAGATTAACTGAAATGCAAAAGAGATTTGCAGAATATTTAGTATTTAACGAAGGTAGAACAACAGGCGCTGATGCGGCAATTGCTGCAGGATATAGTGAAAAAAGAGCACGTGTTGAGGCCTCTGAATTACAAAACCCTAGACTATCTCCATTAGTAGTTCAATACATAGGTTCACTACGAGAAGAAAAATTAAAAAAATACGAAGTTACTTACGACAAACATGTAGCAGAACTTGGTAAGATTCGAGAGGAAGCACTTAAAAAAGGTGCCTTCTCCGCTGCGACCAACGCTGAAAAAAACAGAGGTATGGCTGCAGGATTATATATAGACAGAAAAATAATAAAAACAGGTAAGCTAGAGGAATTATCAGAGGAAGAGTTAGAATTAAAAATGAAAAAAATACTAGATGATTACGCACCAATTTTAAACGCAAAGCAGATTGAGGGAGAGGCGATAGAGACACCTATACCTTCTGAATCTTCTTTACCCAATGACGAGGAATCATCGTCCGATCCCCAAAAGTAATTCCATCTTCATCTTTATCATACGAAGCAAACATTTTGATATGTTTATCTGTCTTTTCGTACAACCAACCTTCATTAACAGGTTTAGCTAACTTCATTTTATCAAATTCTTTTTCATTCGCCCAGCCAGAGTCACTGACGCAATCAATCCACTCCACTCTAACTTTTGGATAAGGTATATCGGTGGACTTATCAGTTAACGATACTTTTCTTCTTTTCCTAGGCATGATTTCTTATAGCGTATAAATATGTATATGTATGTCAAAAGTTTTAAAAAAATAATGAAAATGAAAAGCCTCGCGTGCTGGCAAACCTAAATATTGCCCTAGGTAGACAAAATAATCTGTCACCTTAGACATAAAGTGTCTACCCTAGTGTCTACCCTAAAGTCAATAAAATCAACACTTATAGACGAAAGTGACAGAATGACACTTTTTCTAGAGTAGTTTTTATTTTTTTTTTTATTTTTTTTACCATACATATACATTGTCATAATACCTATCTATCTGCCTTATTTTGAACATAATGTTTCCTCAATGCTGCCACTTTATCTTCAGCTGACGCTACACGCTCTATCTGCTTATCTAGCTCTCCTGTAATGTCCACATGCTCAGGAATCACCATATTTTGGTCACAAATGCAATCTATCTTAAATATCGCATCCTCAATCTCTGCATCATATCTCTTTAGAAGCGTTTTTATTAACTGTTCGTTCATTTTTTTCCTTCCTTTCATAATCTTCATATTCTTTTTGTGTATTTTCGTTTGGATAATATACTTCAACAAAACAACGACACTCTGGACAACTTAAATTTGTTACCATAGAGTATGTATCATTTTCTTCCTCAATATCATGATCTCCACCCCATATTAACTCTGTGTTACAATGCCAACATTTCATTTATCAAAATCTTCTGCTTTCATAGGTGTTGTTTTTTCTTTCTCATCAAACTGTAACTCATGGTACATGTCTAATCTTTTTAGAAACTTGTGCTTCCACGCCTTTAAATCAGCGTCCTGCACCTTAAATTCTTGGTAATATAGGTCCGGTGTACATATCATAATGACTCCTTGTCTTATTTTACTACCGTAAACATAGTCATGAGCCATGGCATATGCAGAAATTTGCAAGAAATAATCATCTATCCACTCTTCTCTCTTAGGTCTGTTAGATTGTTTAAAGTCTACAATAGACTCCATGTCATTATGTAAACATACGAGATCAGTGCTCCCAGCATAAAGGCCAGGATAATGTAATGTAACCTCTGAGCCATAAACTTCTTCAACTGGTGTAAGACCCACTTCAATAATTTTTTCGGCCATGGGCTTCGCCTCTTGTCCGATCCCTGTAAGATCATCGTAGCCAATTCCTTGTATATAAGATTCGAGAAACTTGTGCATGGCAGTCCCCCGCTTACTAGATAAATTTTTGATTCGCTCCGCTTCTGTTTCTCCAACTTTGGCCTTCCAGTCTTTTATAAATTGTTGATCTTTGGTAGCGCCTAATATCGTAGTAACACTTGGAAGTCGAGAGTTATTTATGTCATAAACCCTGGTCCCAGTTCCATGATCCGTGATCTGTTTTCCTTGTATATACTTGTATTTATTATTTAATTTAGGTGCATTAGGCATGCCAACATTTTTCCAATGTTCTCTTAAATCATCATCGTTCATCATGCTTTTTCTCTTTCTTTTTTATTCCTTAACGATTGTTCATAACTTTCTTTTAATTCTCTTTTATTCGTTTCAAATGGATCTTCACCTTCTAAAACTTTCTTTTTAAATATTTCATCAAAGTTTTTACGATATAAATCCGTTACCACTCTAGACTTACCATCCCAACTAAAACCTTTTTTATTCTTTTCCATTCTTCTTTTTCATTTGGTTTAATTTTAATCCATCAATTACGTTTCCAGATACAGATACTCTAACACAATCACTTTTATAAGGATACACCCAGTGTTTTAGATAAGCAGGAAATATATACATATCTCCTTCACTTGGAAAAAAACTATGATTAGCAATAGTATAATCTTCCGCTTGACCATATAAAAATGTAATACCACCAGGACCAGCAGACAAACCATCATACTCTTCGTTCTCCTTTTTTAATTCTTCCGGTACCTTTAAATATATAACAAACGACAATGCACCACCGTGTGAATGTGGTGGATTAAACTCATTATTGTGTTGAAAGTTACACCATAGTTTTTCTAAAAAATATTTAGGATCTTGTTTTAAATCTTTACGCCATTGTTTTAATGCATGATTATATAACGTAAACATACTATTAAAAAAATCACCGAATTGATCTTTGTCTTTAATATGTATTTGTTCCCTTAATACACCGGCTAATTCTTTATTTGCGCTATCTCTTGATGATATTGCTGCAACATACAATTTATCGAGTATTGGTTTTTGTAATTTGGTATGTACAACACACGGTCCCCAGTGTAATACACCAAACTGTGTTCCTTTATCTGTCATTCTAAACTCATCGCCTTTCTATATTGATCTAAACTAACAACATTACCATTCATAATTTTTTTATCAGCATAGTGGTCCAATATTTTTTGTATTTTAGGTAATTTAGTATGTGCAAACGGCCAGATTAAACAACAAACATAATATGCATCTCTAAACGTACAACGCCATCTGTATTGCATTAAATACTTGGTGCCATCTTTACGTTTACCTTTACGAGGTTTATCAATTAATGTGCCAACACCTAAAACTTCGTGTAACCATATCAATACCGATTGATCAGTCATTGCTATTTCCATACTAATACGCATGCTATTTGATATCCTGTATCCCTTTCCTTTGTGTTTCTTTTTCTTTTCTGGTCCTCTTTTAAAATGGATACTGCCTTCACCATCAAAAAGCCCTGCAATATATGCTATATCACTTTCTCTCATTATTTAGTTCTATTCCTTTTTTTAAAACTGTTGTCCAAGGATTTAAATTAAAATCTTTAGTGCAACTTGTTGTTATGATTATTATCACCGTTAAAGTCATCAATAATATTATCATTCGATACAGTTTCATAAAACTCACCTTCCGAATCACAATCCCAACACTGGTGTACGTATGATTCTCTATCTTCTGTTTTTATTATTTTTACAAATCCATTCCCTTTACATGTAGAACAGATGTGTATTTTTACTCTACCCTTTTTTAATTTTACCATTTAACTTTTTCGCTTTCTCATTTGCTAACGATTCAATTGTCTTGGATATTGATAACTTTGCATCGGGTAATAAAACCTTCGACAATGCAATCAAAGTCTTGTATGTTTCATGTGGTAATGAAACATTTCTATATTTAGTTATATCAGTCATTGTTTCCTTTCATTTATTAATGATGATAATATAGGATAAAAATAAGGTTTGTCAAGATGAAATTTATATTAGGTTTAATAATTTGTTCTAGCGTGTATAATACTTGTTTGCCACCACACGAATGGCATGAAAAATTTAATAGTCACTACGAGTGCATGATGTTTGGCTACGAAGAATCTATAAAAAAAGCAAAAGAAATAGGACCAAAAGATGTTAATGAATATGGAACTATTATAAAATTTTATTGTTATCAAGAACCTCAGACTAATACTTGATTTTATGGCAAAAATGTGTTAGGCAAAGTTTCTTACCTTTAATACCTATCCTACATTCTCTCTCTTTAGGATAGGTCTATAATTAATTTACCATTTAAATGATCCATTTCATGTTGCACTACTCTACTAGGTAGATAATAAAATGTTTTGTGCTGAGGTTTACCGTGACGACATGTCCATTCTAAATTAATAGACATAGATCTATTTACTTTTACTTCTTCACCAGGACAAGACAAACACCCTTCGATATCTGGCGTTTTTATATTGTTTTTAGATTTTACAATTGGGTTTATGAATACTTGTGGACTATCTTTTTCATTAGATGTGTCCATTACAAACATACGTTTATCATAACCTATTTGATTAGCAGCTAGACCAATACCATTAGCTTGGTACATAACTTTGATCATGTTATCTAATATAATATTATCTTCTTCACTTAATGGAAGCTTTACTTCTTCCGTAGGTTTTCTTAAGATTGCTCCAGCAAATTCTTGATGACTTAATATTTTAATTTTCATACTAACCCCTACAATTTCCGTGCACGTACTTTTGTAGGAGCAAAGGCTCCGAGGCTATCCCGGTTAAAACCAGGGTTATCGCTTGACGTACAGGGAATAGCGCGAGGCATTATTTGGACGCCGGTCCTTTTTAATCTTTTAAAATAACCATAAGTTTGTCTTAAATCTTTATCTTGGCTATATTCTTTTGCTTGTTTTAAGCAATCTTTACACTCATCATAGTATCCGTTCTCAAACAGCCATGCTGCGTGTATTGATAAAATTTTATTTTTCATTTTTATATTTATAGTACCAGCCATTTTATCTACACATACAACCAATCCAGTTTCCACTGCCATCGTTCATGATGTGTAAATTTAATTCATTTACATAACCTGTTAGTTTTAATCTTAATATCTCACATAGATCAAAACAATCTACATCAGCAGTCAGAATAATTCCTTCCATCATTTTCTTCGTGACTGGAATCAGTTGATACAGTTCGTCGTTCCAAATTATTAGCTCCATCTGCAAACTCCTTTATTAAGTTATACCATTGATCCTTATACTTAGGGTCTTTAGTTTTTTCCCACATTTTTGCTGCTTCATCAATCTTCTTCAATGGTGCCATGTTTTTTCTTACCCCATTTAATAGTTTTACTAAAGTTTTTAGCTTTAATATTTATATTTGGTCCATACTTCTTCCAATTTTCACTAACTAAATTTAACTCTACCAATAGTAATGACCATTGTTTTTGAGATATGTTACTAACTTTTATGTTTATTTCCTTCATTATATCCTTTCTATATCTAGTAAGAATGTATGACTGATACAGTGTTGTGTCAACATACTTTCAGTAAACTTTTCCTTAGTATCAATATCTACTTTTGGATATTTACGTTCAGCTGACCACGCCATACCACCATATAGACCTGCTTTTTTTAAAGCATCTCTATATATCTTCCATCTAGGCCATGACGCATCAATTGCTTTTTGACGCTTTGGAGTCATACGCTTAGGTTTTCTCCAAGTCGTATGCTTCATCATTATCTCGTACGCTTTTTCAGTACAATCTAGTTTATGAGCCATTAGTTTAACTGCGCTTCCTCTCTGTCTATTTTAGCATGAATATATCTATGGTTTGCTTCTTCTTCTAAAGCAGTTTGAAAAGTATCTTTTACCTTTTCAGTAGTACCATAGTAGTCAGCCATATTGCCTGCAATATGTTTTACTATCTGCGAAGATAGTGCATGAACACTACATCCTAAGCCCATTGTTTCAAGTTCTTTAGACGCTTTATTCATTAGTCTATCAAACTTACTCATGTGTCTATCAATAAAATCAATTATTATTTGATCCTTGATTTTTTTAGTTTGTTTTTTTGTTAGTTTTTGCATTTTCTTTTTTCCTTTCTTTGCTTTCATGTATTCTATATAGGATATAGAAGGATTGTTGTCAACCTTTAAAATAAATTATTTTCCTTTTCTACCTTTTCCACGGTATTTACCCATTCTTTTCTCATGTTTATTCCTGTTTTTCTTGTGACGTCCCGGTCTTTTTTTAGGTTTATCGCGTTTTGGTTTAGTTACTACGCCAAATTTAGCCTTCTTGGCCATCTATATTTATTTCTAGTTTTATTTTATTTTTGCTTGTATTAGACATAACAGGTATGTAGCTAATCTTACCATTAATTTTTTGTTCTAAATCACTACCACAGGTTGTGCATCTAAAATGATCAGACGCTAGACTTATTAATACAACGTCAAAATTACAATTAGGACATTTGCCATTAACTATTTCTGTTTTAAATATTGTGCTTTCCATTAGTTTGCTAGTGGATTAGATGTAGATACTTTTATTTCTTCTATTTGAACACCTAATAATTCTATTTGTTTTTCATTAACTAACATTTTAGTGTGACCGTGTTCTGCCATTTCATGTTCGTGAGCTTCTAATGCTGCTACTTTTTCTTCTAACACAGCTATTTGTGCAGAATAATCTGCAGATGATCTACCTTCTATCTCAGATAATTTTGTTGTAATTTCTCCATACTTAACAAAGCCGCCACCTATTGCAACGATTGCTGCAATTAAAGCTGCTATTCCTGCGAGTTGGTCCTTAAGATTTTTCATTTATTAATTACCCTTTTTAATACTTTAGCTTGATTTGCGTGTGATTTGGAAGCTTTTTTTAAACCTTTAATAACTTTTTTTACTTTTTTTGTTTTACTTTTATCCATTTTTTAGTATTTCCAATTCTATTAAAAGCTGTTGTTTTCTAGAGTTTATCTCTTGAAGTTTTCTTGCTTTGATTTCTATCTTATCATTTTGAGTATAACTTGCAAGGTTAGTATTTGGATAAATTTGCCTAAAATCAAAGATATTTAATTGGTCTAAATATATGTCTTTTGGTGCATAAAATGCTGTATTTGCGTAGGCATTTAGTGATGCTTGTTCACTTGTCATAGCCTCCATTTTTATAATATTTTTAACAGCTAAGTTTTTAGATATATCTTTAATATCACTGTCAACCTTATCCATTATTCTGTCAAGATTTTTAACGATAGCTTTTTTCTGTTGTATCTTTTTTTGTTTGGCAAGTTTCTTAGTCTGAACAGTGGACTTCTTAGGAGTTTTGCTATTAGATTTCTCTTCTTTAATTTCTTCTTTTTCTTCTTCATTAGTTGCTTCTACCATTTCAGTAGGCTCTTCTTCAATAGTTTCTTCTTTAGCCATTTCAGTAGTTTCTTCTTCTACAGCTTTTTCTTCAACCATTTCAGTAGGCTCTTCCTCTGTCATTTCCTCTTCCATTACTTTTTCTTCTTGTGGAAATCCGTGGGCCATGGTTTTTGGTTCTTCTTCCATTACTGTTTCTTCCTCAATGATTTTCTCTTCTGTAAAAGTCTCCTCTTCTTGAGAAACCATCGGTAAGAAGCTTGCAATGATCTCTTCTGTTTCCTCATATATTTCCTCCTCTTGTGGTAACATCATTGAAAAAAAAGAAGTGCTTATTTCTTCTTCCATAGGCATTTCTTCTATAATCATTTCTTCTTCCATAATCTCTTCCATGGGCATTTCTTCCATAACAATTAACATTGGTTCAAATGTCATTTCTTCAAATTCTTCTTCCATGACTTCTTCCATAGGTGGTGCTATGAGTGTAAACTCTTCAAACATTTCTTCAATATATTCAAATGTAAACTCTTCAAATATCTCTTCTTGTAACTCTTCAAATATATCCTCTATCTCTTCTATAATTTCATTTGCTATAATTGTATTGTCATAAGTCATTGTTAATTTAGCACCTAACAAATTAGGCCCACCTAAATTTACAGGGCTAGAATCACCATCGATACCAGTCCAGGTCCAGTCAAATTTATTAGATCCGGTGCCGTTGTATATAACCTGATCTGTATATTTATTTGCATTTGCATAGTAACCTGAATCTGTGTTTCTTATTTGATCTACTTGAGATAATACTTCACCATCAGAATCTAATATTTTAACTGTTGTTTTAAATGTATCTCTACCTGATTGAGCCTGGCCACATTGATGTGATGATCCAGACCACTCACAGTTTTGTACAACTGTTGTAGAATCTAATGTAACACCATTATCTAACATAGCCTGGGTGCTAGTTTCATCGCCAGTTGCAACGTTAACTAAAGATCCTTGATAGTTTAATGTTCCTGTGCCTGATGATGTGCTACCTACCTCTACTTCTTGGTAGTTCCAGTTTTGATTTGTGCATGTAGTATTGACAGATGTAAATGATGAACAACTTGACTGTACATTAGGAATGTTAGTGTCTACTGATTGTAGATTGGAAGCAGAACCAGTGCCGTTTGGTAATAGATTACCGGTTGTTATTTCTTCGGCCTGAACGATAGTAAGTGTCAATAAAAAAATTATTAACCATTTCATTTTTTTCTCATATAATGTTTAGATGGTTCATAGTCCCATCGTTTTCCGTGATGCCCTCTTATATCTGCGTACCACATTCTTAATCTTACAATCCATTTTAACACGGGCCTAGGCATTACTTAGGAGATTCCCAGTTCACTGGTTTTTTTTCAGGTATTATAATTTTTTCTTTTGTTAATTCTTTGTCTATTTTTTCAAATTCTTTAGTCATTTTAGCTTGTTCTTTAAGTTTTTTCTTTTCTTCAAGAGCTATTTTTTTAGCTAGTGCTTTTTCTTTTTTTTCTCTAGCTTTCATACGTTTTACATAAATATCGTAATCAGGTCTTTCATGATCATACTTAGACCACAGTGCTTTTGCCTCTTTACCAATCTTACCATCAATTGGACATGGAGTGCCAGCTTGTATCATTGATTCAAACACACGTTCATCTTGACAAAGTATGGCTACAGCTGCAACTTTCATACCAAAGTCATTTAAAATTCTTGCTAGTTTTAATCTTTCACAATTTTTATCAATTACATGTTTACCGCCACTAACACCAAAACCAAATGTTTGTACCCCTGCAGATACACCGACAGCGCAAACATCTTGTGTCATACTATTATATGATGGTGCAGATGCTGATGGTGGTGAAGATTTTATATCTGAGTTTGTAGTGTTGTTAGTTGTGGTTGTAGATTCTGATCCAGATTGATATGTAGTTGTAGCAGTTGATGTGTATCCACCTTCAATTGCTGTATTACTTCCTGATGTATTTGTCTGTGTAGAACCAGGATAAGCTGGTCTAATAAGTGTTAGTAAACAGATTAATATAATTAATATGCCTGTAAAATAATAATTCATAGTTTTACCAATCATATTTTATTTCGTTCTCAAAAGACATGTCCGTTGCGTGGTCTTTTTTATATTTGTAAACTCTTTTACATTTGCAATCGTCACAAGTGCACACACCATAATCATCAACATGAAGTTCTCCATCACAATGACAATTACAATGACATTTTTTACACTTAGCCATTTACAGTTCCTCTACAAGAAGGACATTGTTTTTTATATGTGTCCGGGTGTTTTTCACAAACTACTTTTATTTCTGGCTTAGGAATATCTTCATATAATTCTATATGCGGATCTTTTTCTTCCTTTTGCCAACTAAAAAGCCAAGTGACAACTCTGTCCCATAAATATTTAATCATTTTTTTTCTCCTCAATTTCGTAGAAAAAATTATCAGTGTCTTCTGTTTTCCACTTACCTGTATCTTCTACATTCCATTCGGAAGTTTGTACCTTCCAATCAGGGATTTCATCCTTCACAGTAAATGAAGGTATGTCCCATATTATTCTATTATTTGGCTGTGCCGCATAGTTGCCGTCATCTAACGCAAGTATGTGTGCGCACTTATGTTCGTGCGGGATCTCAGAATGATCAGTGTCTATTATATTACTCTCTGGGTGTGCAAAGTCAACTGTGAATAAATAGGATCCGTGATGCCATTTTTTATCTTTTCCTATGTACTTACCAGCTTGTCCGTCTAAGATATCATAAGAAGTGATAGCAGGATAATAACTAAAGCAGTTCCACAACTCCAACTCATCAAGTCGACGCCTAGGTACTTCTTCTGGCTTAAAACCTCTTTGTATAAACGCTGAGATTGGTAGCCTATAAAAGACAGCACCGTTTTCCATGATTGCATGAAAGAGTATAGGACGCCCTGTAATCGATGATAGGCCAAATATAATGCAATCTTCCACTTCTCCATGATGTTTTTTAAGATCGTAAAGATATTCTCTTCTGATCTGTGCATAAGTTACAGGAATGTTTGCATTCAAATAAGCCATTTGTCATAAATTAACTAACTAAAGCTATAATGATGACAATAGCAACAGCTACACCGATTTGTACTTTTCTGTCGGATTTAACTTTTGCAATTATTTTGTTTACTATTTCCATAGTTACCTCCATTTTTATTTTATTATACCCCAATTAGGTCCAGATTCATAGTCTACTTTATTAGGAACTTCAAGAGAAACTGCATTCTCCATTATATCTATTATATCTTTTACATCTTCATTACCTTTAACAGATATATCAAGTTCATCATGCACTTGTATATGAGGTATGATACCTTGCCTGTGTAAATCAATCATAGCTTTTTTTGTCATGTCAGCTGCAGATCCTTGTATCAATCTATTTAAAGCTTTGTAAGTGTAAGCACGTTTGATCCCTGGTCCGTGTTCCAAGAGCGCGGCATCATGCGGCAATGCTTTATGAATACCAAATTGATTTGGTTCCCACAAATGAAACCTACACAGTCTACCTAGCAACGTTCGTATTTGTCCACGTTCTTGAGCACGTTGCATAACATTATCCATTAACTGTTTAACAAATGGAACTTTGTTATGATACTGTCTAAATAACGTATCAGCTTTATCTTTAGATACACCAAGTTCTGCTTGTAATTTATTTTTACCCATTCCATAAAACAAACCAAGATTTATAGTTTTAGCTTGTGATCTAGGTATCTCTGCCATATCAGCAACGATCGTATGAAAGTCTGCATCACCTTCATTATATGCATCTAATACATCGCCAACACCATATAGATTTTGTAAAGCGGCATAATGGACTACCAACCTAGGTTCTTGTTGAGAATAGTCAAAACAACCCCATGTATGGCCCTCCTCGGGTATAAATAATGATCTAATAGCTGGTCCAAGTTCCTTGTTCCGTGCTGGTATTTGCTGTAAATTTGGGTTTGAATACGAGAATCTACCGGTTACAGTTCCGCCATTATCTGAACGCAATTGATTAATTTCTGCATGTATTCTTCCTTTATGATTATGTTTTAATATGGTATCAATAAATGTGGTATGCGCTTTGTTTATTTCACGAGCGCGGGCTATTCGTTTCACAGTTGGGTGGGGGTGATTCTGTAAAAAGTTTTTTGTAAATGATGGAGAATTTGTTTTTAAAGTTAAGTCATATGGTAGGCGAAGTTTTTCAAAAACTTTCGCAATACTCCTTGCCGCCCATATTTGGACATCTACTTGTGTGGCTTTTTTTACTTCTAATAGGCATGCTTTTTCTTCTTTATGTAATTCTTCTTTTAATTTTTGAGCTGCTTCTACGTCTACACGAACACCTAAAAAACGCATATCAACAAGGCAAGGAAATAATTCAGTTTCTAAATCAAAAATAGATTGTATATCTTGGTGTAAAATTTCTTTCTTTAATTCTTGCCAAAGTTCTAATGTAAGTTCAGCATCTTTTTCTGCATATGCGCCAACATAAATGGCAGGTAGTTTATACATTTCTGCCTTGGCGTCAACACCCCAATCTTTTGCAGCTTCATATAAATGTGTTTCACTTTTTGTTTTTCCAGTGTATCTTTTACTGCAATTGTTTAAGTCATAACGCATTTGATTTTCATCAACAAGGGCAGATGCGATCATCGTGTCCACTATTTTACCGTTAATACTTAAACCTAAAGCCCTAATCCAACAAACGTCATACATGGCGTTGTGAAATATTTTTGTTGCTGGTGTAGATAATACTCCTTGGAACCATTTCAAGACCTTTTTACGATCCATGTTACCACCACCTTCGTGAGCAATAGGATAATAACCAGACCAACCTAGCACAGCTACAGCAATACCTACAACATCTCCTTTACCTACAACAGAACCTGATCCCATTTTCATAAGATCTGGGTCTTTAGTTTCTAGGTCAATTGCAATCTCATCATACTTAGATAAATCTGGAAATTCTTCTGGTGGCAGCCATTCTGTTTGTGGTTTAAAAATTGGTATTTGCATTATTTAGTTATCCCCCATGAGTTTGGTTTTGGTTTTTTTTCTTCTTTTGGTTTTTCTGGATAGTCTCTATCAATAGCCATATCAATATAATGTTTAGCTTTTAATAAGTCTTCTTTCTGATTTTTTTGTTTGTGCCTGCACAAATATTTTATAGCATTGCCTTCTGCAAAGGGCAAATTATTTTTATTTATAAACTCTGATGGTTGAATAACCATACTTCGATAATGAGATCCGCCAACTTGTTTTTTATAAATATCACTCATATCATAAATCCTTTTTCATATTTTTTTGGTTCTATTATATGTAAATTTTCTTTTGTTCTTGTTGCTCCAACATAAAACAATCTATTTTCATCGTCTGGATCTCTTTCATAACCTCTCATAGTATTTTGTGTTAAGTCAGTTAATAACACAACATTTTGTGATTCACCACCTTTAGCTCCATGTATTGTAGACAATTCTATTCTTGGTTTTTCATTTAATCTTTCTCCATTTGCTCTCATTTTTCTTAAATAATTTACTTTAGTTTGTCCAGCGTCATCAAACGCCTCGTACCAAACTGTTTTAATTTGCAAACCATAATCTTTTATTAATTGATCTATTCCGTAAAAAGATTCCTTAGTCATACCTTTTATTTTTTTCTTATGCCAATGTGTAGGTCCCATGTATTTAGATATATTTTCAATTTGTTTATATGAAACTAATTGACCTTGTCGTAATTGTTCCCACGCTGTTGCTGCTTCATGTAAATCTTTTTCTGTGCCTCTCCTGTATCGTGATGAATAATATAATCCACGTTGATACAAAGACTCTTCTAAATCTTTTAACAAATGTTTAGTTCTAGCCAACACCAGCCATTCTCCTGATGACATATTAATTGTGTCAGCGCCATAGTGTCTATGTAAACTACCTTGTACAGTTTTTGGTTGCCATGTTTTATCTATTCTATTTCTAATTCTGTTAATAATACCCATTGCTACACCATGCACCTTAGCTGGTATTCTAAATGATTGTGTTAATGGTAAATATTGTCCTTTTAAAGCTATAAAAGAATCTACATCTGCACCAGCCCATTTGTATATTGCTTGGTCATCATCGCCTGCAATAAAAGAATCTTCTGTTTTATTCCAAATAGTTTTTGCCATATCCCATTGCATTAACGATAAATCTTGTGCCTCATCAATAAACACCACATCAAACTTTGGTGACTTATCTGACTTAGTAAACTCTGTAATCATGTCATTAAAATCTATTAGGTTATATTCTTTTTTATATCTTGCGAGCTCATTATCTATAATTCTTAATGTGCTTCTTTCTAAATCCTGTGTGTGTTCGTTTAAATCAAATTGTTGTTCTGCTGTAATGTTTCGTAACTGTGCTAATTGTATGATACGTAAATACTCACTGTCAGAATTAAATGCACTGCCCTGGTCTTCTTGATAATCTGCATAGGTTACAGGAAAACCTAATTTTTTTCCTAAGTCCTTGTAATGTCTTTGTTGCATTACTTGATCTTTTTTTATTCCAAGTTTTCTAAATGCTAGTGAGTGTAGTGTTCTAAAATATGGTAGGTCATCTTCTGTAAGATTAAATTTTTTAATTGCTCTGTCTCTTGCTTCGTATGCAGCTTTCTGTGTAAATGCAAAGTATCCAACTTTATCAGGATCAGTTTGTTTAAGATAGTCATCTACCTTGTTTAACAACGTTGTTGTTTTTCCTGTTCCTGGTGGTCCTAATACTATTGTTCTCATAATTTTTGTAGGGGCCCGAAGGCCCCCTCTTTTTACATTTCGTCGAAATCTAAATTTTTATTAGAATTCTTCTTATTATATTTATTATAAACATAGTCTATAATTTCTAACCACTCTTTAGTGTTAGTAGCACCTCTAAACTTTTTAGATTGCTTTACGACTTTGTTTAAGAAGTGTTCACGATCAAAGCCTGGTTGACCCATTGCATGTAATAATGCAAATGAAAACGTAGCTAGCCTAGCGTTAGGTATCTCCGCAAAGATATCTTTCATGTAAGCAGCTGTTTTTATAGCTTCTTTCTTATCTGCTTCTGTTATTGAGAATAAACCATCCTTGAATTGTTTTTCAAGAATAGTGTTTCTTTTTCTCACTCCATTTAAAATCGCAGTCCATATACTGAACTTCGCTCTTAAACATTTGTACTCGTCCATTATGCTTTTATAAAAAACATAATGTTCGTTTCCTTTCCCAACATACTTGTTGAGATAGTCCTTATCACCCCAGTTTAATTTATCAGTATTCATATCTGATATATCGTCTGGTCTGATATGTTTAGTGATAATATAACGAATAGGTCTCCCCGTCGCTTTTCTACTATCACCTGAGTGTTGACCATCAAGAATAGGATGTTTACCATTCTTATCTTTAGGTCCAACAATGATCGGCAGCTCTTTCAGGAATCTAGTCTCCATCTTTTTAGCCAATCTGTTTACGTGAGCTTGATTGATTGCACGATTTCCTTTGACTTTGACAAATAGTTCATAGTCATAGGTTTCATACACCTTACCAACCTCGTGAGTGCCATTATTTTTCATAATGCTTACTCTCCTTTTGTTTGCATCGCCTTTGTGCACGTGTCGATGTTGAACGTGATTTTTGTGTGTACAAAAATTTCATTAATACGGATCCTTTGGTTTTAATTCTTTTTGTGTATAATCATCTGTTTTTTTATCAAATTGTTTTACAACAAACACAGATATTCTTTCTTTGCTTATTCGTTTATCATCACAGTTGCATGTTTCTTTTAACATTTGTGCTGTACGTGAATAGGGTACATCCCAACGTTTTCTAATTAAAAATTGATTATAGAATTTGTCAAATATAAAATGGTGATAACCATCTTTAGTTAATACACCACCTCGTTTTAAATCTTTAACATCAGAACCTATGTGTCTATCTAAACAAAATTCTTCTAAATGATTTTGTAATTGATCTTGTGTAGTCACCCCTTCAGGTGGATCTATTGGTTCGTGGTTCTTCATCAATGGATTTATTATCATGTCCCAGTCTTTAGGTTTTACTGTTGGTGGTTTAAAATCTAACTGTTCCATACATGCTTCTTGAAATAAACTTTGTTGTTTTAAAAATTTTACATTCTCAAGGTGTAATCTTTCACCATCTACGTTTAAATAGTAATACGGTTTTTCTAATTTAATTTTTTGTAAGTCAGTTAGTGCAGGAAATACTATCTCTTCACCAATACCAAACTTTCTTTCTCTACATAGTTTTTTATCGCACAGATTACACATTGGTGTATCATTACATTTGTAACCCCATTCTTTTTTGTCATGCTGTCTTTTAATTATTTCTACCTCAGACTCACTTAATGGTGTTGTTGATGCTGTTGCATTAAACAAAGTCATTTTACTTTTCCATTCTGCTGGCCATTTCTTTTTAGCGTACACACCAAAATGAAACATAGAGTTATTTCTACCACCCTCTGGTATTTTATTCATAGCCATAAGTTCGATGCACGGTGGTGCATCAGAGTATTCTGATTGTGGCCTTTCTATTTTTATTTTAGTAATGTCTATCTGTTTAATTGTATTATATATTGTGTAAAATTCTTCTAGTGTTGCAGCACTGCCATCATCTTTAAATGCGTATCGCGTTGTATTATTACCATTAAAGTATGGTAAGTTTAAAAAATTACCTGTGTCATCTACTGATTTTAATTGTATTTGTTTTGGAAAAACTTCTGATCCGCCATATCCTAATAGTGTTTTTATTTCCGTTAGTTTGTCTCTCATTCTTTCTGCTGCTACCGGTTCTGTAGAAAAGAGAAAAACGTGTGCTCCTCCACTCTTTGACCTACATACAGCCAAAGGCAATTTAAATTGTTTTATTTTATCTATTAATTTTTTGTGATCAAAACCTGCGTAGGAATCTATATCTACACATCCCCACACACATTGATTATCTTCGTTAATTGGTATGATACCTAAACTTTGTGTTCCATTTAAATGCATGGTCCAAAGTTCCGTGGTCACTGGTTGACGTACTATGAATGATTGCCCTTTTAATTTAACACCATTTTCTGCAGGCGCGTTTACCTTAGTGCAACCATGAGCACGTTCTAGTCCTTGAAATATGTTTTTAAATTTTTCTACTGACATAAATTAAAAGTGGGCGTTTTCACTCTCGCTCTGACGCCCACTACCTAGGATTCGTTTAGTAAGGTTGATTACTAGTTTCCTCTGATCCATGTTTAGCTTGAACTTCACCTTTGCCTACTCGCTCAGCAAAATTTTTAGCTATGTCATAGATTGATTTGTCAGTAACAGGACCAACTTTAGTTACATCCCATCCAAACCATGTTCCTTTGTCATTAGACATCTGAACAGTTTTTAGATTATAAATGTGGCTGTAAGTTGGCGGTGTAAATAATCCGTTTTTGCCCTGCATTTTAATTCCCATCATCATTGAATTCCATTTTCTACTCACTTTTAATTGAGTAGCTTTCATAGAAATCAAAGCTGTGGTTGGACTGTCACCCATTAATATAACAAAATGGTTAGCAGTGTTCTCCAAGTAATTACCGTTTGGTAATCTATCCTTGTAAGATTTATCACGAGTAGTTGTACTCACAATATCACTGTCTGCCTCGTGAATTGCAACTGGCGCTCCAGTGCTCACTCCACGATCTGCCCACTCAATATATTGTCTTTTGTAAAAGACAGGTATAACATTTATATTGCTATACAAATCATTGGTAACAGTATTAATTATCTTGCCTGGCTCTGCGCCCTCGACATATTTTCCATGAGTTTTATTAACCTCTGGAGATAATTGTCCCAAAACTTTTAAGAATGGTAACGCAAGATCTTCTTGCGATATGTTTTGAGAACCTTTGTTTGCATCAGCTTCAAATAAATTTGCAGATAATGCTCCTTCTTTTTT
>VTLG01008058.1_pt1 | contig 18351 bp, 2 predicted proteins | sample 4694571 | NCBI WGS metagenome assembly VTLG01 (sample SAMN12604809, study PRJNA352737) | marine metagenome | biome: ENVO:00000447; feature: ENVO:00000209|ENVO:00000569|ENVO:01000036; material: ENVO:00002151; isolation source: viral sequences binned using virsorter ... | reverse complement strand
CTGGAATTGGAACTGCGAGTGCTTCAATTTACAATGTAGAGTATAGACCAATCAATCAAGTTGATTTTTACGAAATATCACTTGACTCAACATCATTTGACGGATCTTTTCAAGTGCCTGGAAAAACTAAGGCACTTGAGATCACTCCAGCAGACGCAACCTCCCTTGTTGTTGACTCTACAGTTGGATTTGGACAAAGTGGCACACTTTTAGTAAAACCAAGAGAAGGTGCTAACTTTTTAAGTCTCAGATATACTGATAAGACTGTAAACCAGTTTTTAAATGTCACTGGTATCACAACATCTCTAATTTTTGGTGCAGATGTTCTTGAGAACAAACTTGCATATGCTTATGCTGGTTTTGGGCAAACATCTTTACTACAATTCAGACTTGTTAACGTTATTGATGAAGTAGACACATCTTCATCAACAAATATGCAAGTTAGTGATAGTCTTAAGTTACTTTCCTTTGGTAAAGACCTAGCAGACAGTCCAAAGTTTAATAATTGGATATACAACGTACCCTCAAGTCATAATCTCGCTTCAATCAGTCAGGTAAACGTCAATACATTTAGAATTAGTATATTTGACAACTGTGTGTTCTATGTTGATGAAATTTTAAAGTTAAGAAACGATTTTGGTGCAGAAGTTGATATTACAGTTAAACAAATTGAATATGATGCAACAAACACAGCACAAGTTTATTCAAACACCATTGTTGTTCAAACTAGTGGTGTTGTGCCTTCCAATCCTACTAAAATTACAAAAACAGTTACAAAGGCATCTCATAACTCAAATTACTTTGCTGGAGTTGATCAGTTTACCGTTGGTATTCAAAATAGTTACATTGACAAAGAAGAAAACTTCTTTTATGTAGCTTCATCTGGTCTACCTAACTATCCTATCTTTGCAACTGATAATAAGGTATTCGTAAAGACTAGTTCTATTGAGGTTGTAGACGGATTTGGCACACCTTTACTTGGTGGTGGGTTTACTTATACTATACAGTCTTATGACCCTGCCTTTGACCCTGCCGCAGGGACTAGTTTGCTTCCACACAACTATGTAACTGGTGATAAGATTTATTGGGACAATACAACTAATAGTGGCATCTCAACTGGTATCTACTTTGTAACTAAGGTAAACCAAACTGACTTCTATCTTTCATTCAGTGGATCTGACGTATTTGCTAAGAAATACATTGCAGTAAGAACAGGAACAGCTGGCCAATACATTTACAAATCTGGTTGGGAGAATAAGACACTTAAGAACCAAAAGATTCTTAGAAAATATCCTGTCTACAAAGAAAAGGAATTATTTGATGATCCTAATAAGAGACAGGTAAATAACAGACCTGTGGGACTTATGGCGAATGGTGTTGAACTATTCCCTCCCACTGTATTTGATGAACAGATTTTTCATGGTGATCTTACAAGTATTACAGTTACAAACCCAGGCGAAGGTTATGATGTAATCACAGGGCCACCTATACAAGTTTTAGATCAACAAGGATCTGGTGCTATAGCTCATGCAAATATCTCAGGATCATTCAAAGAAGTTAAGTTAATATCGCCAGGTATTGGATATCAAGATAAACCAAAAATTACCGTATTAGGTGGTAATGGAACTGGTGCTGTTCTTGAATCTAATCTAGTTAAAGGTAAGATCGTTGCCAACTTTAAAGCAGACGGATCATCTGTCAATACGACTGATGAAACTATATCATTTGAAAACAGACATAACTTTGAAGTTGGTGAAGCAGTTGTTTATGATGCAAGAGGTAATACACCGATAGTCAACGTGGTTAGTGGATCTGTCTATTACGTTGCACCTGTAAACGAGACAAAGATAAAATTACACAATAAACCAGAAGAAGCTAAGGTTGGTATCAATACTGTTAATATTGGAAACGTTAGTTTTGGTTTTCATAAACTTACTACAGTAAAGGCAAAGAATACAATAACCAAGATCTATGTAAAAGAAAGTGGTTCTGGATATTCAAATAGAAAAATTATTATCCCTGCAAGACCTGTTAACGGAGACGTTCAATCTGGTATTAGTACATCTGACGATTATATACTGGCATATAACCATCACTTCAATAACGGAGAGATCGTTGAATATTCCACAACAGGAACAGCTGCATCTGGTCTTTCAACAACTACACAGTATGCCATTAAGGTCATTGATCCTAACAGATTCAGACTTTGTGATGTTGGTGTTTCCTCACAAAGAAACTTTACGAATTATGACAAAAATAAACCCGCTGTAATTCGTGGATTGGGCAGTGGTGATCATACTATAAAGTATCCACCTATAGTAGTAAACATAGAGAGTTTATCTGGTATTGCTGTTACCACAGTTATAAAACCAGAGATTCAACCTTTAGTTCTTGGATCAGTTGAAAACGTTTACTTACAAGAAGGTGGTATTGGTTATGGTTGTACTAATATCATGGACTTCCAAAGAAGACCTGATGTAGGTATCTCTACAATTACTTTCAGAGCATTACTAAAACCAATTATCATTGGTGGTTCTATAGTAGATGTTCAGATACTTGCCAATGGTAAAGGATATCGTGAAGATTCTGATATTATAATCACTAGTCCTACAGGAAATTTTGCAGATATAAGACCTATAGTTGAAGATACCAGAATAACTGGTGTACAGATTCTTGATGGTGGTGTTGGATATAACAGTAGTGATACCATTTTACTTCTACAGAATAGAGGTAAGAGTGCCAAGTTTATTGGTAATGTTAGAGAGTGGAAGATTAATCAAGTTCAGAAAAACGAGAACATTATCAACGTAGAAGATTCAATACTTACAAAACCAAGTACAAACCCAGCTTTCCAATTACAAACTATTGGAATGTATCCTCCTCAGAAACTAAGATACCAAAAAGGGGATAATATTGATTCAGCAAACTTAGAAACTCCTAACGCATTTCACTCACCAATATTAGGATATGCATACGACGGAAATCCAATCTATGGCCCATATGGTTATCAAAATGCAGTCGGTGGAGCTATTGTTAGACTTAGATCTGGATATATTCTCGATACCTCCTCTAGAACAGGACTTAGGCCTCCTGGCTTTGCTTTTGGATACTTTGTTAATGATTATGTTTTTGACAACTCTGGCGATCTAGACGTACACGGTGGTAGGTATTGTGTTACTCCACAGTTCCCAGATGGGACTTATGCATACTTCTATTCTGTAGAAGTTGATTCTAGTGGTGTTGCTAAACCTAAGTTCCCATACATGGTTGGTGGACAATTTAAGGATACTCCCATAGAAGAGAACTTTGTTACTTTCTTCAACCAAGACATTGATATTACAAGTAGGAATGTAACAAGAAATATTGCTCCATATTACCTATCATATGGTAACTCTGATTATGAACTAATTGATGATGTAAAAGATGCATTGAAACAAGAGTTTGAAGTTACCAAAACAAAGAGTGCTGGTATCACATCTGTAACTGTATTCTCAAGAGGAGACGGATACAAAATAGATGATACTCTTACATTAGATAACAAAGGAACAAACGGCACTGGTGCTAACATAGTTGTAAGTGAATTATTAGGAAAAGAAATAAACACTGTCGAAATTGGTATTACTACGTTCACTGATGCATCACTAAGACTTGAAAAGAAACAAGTTATTGGTGTTACTTCAATACCACACGGTATTGCTGATGGCGAAACAATTATTTTAAGTGGTATTAGTACATCTGAGTTTACAGAGTTTAATGGCCCTAAGAAAGTTCAAGTTATTGGTAGATCAGTAGGTCTTACTACTTTTGTAGACAATGTAACAAACACTGGAGTTACCACAGAAATATTTGTAACAGATACTAGAGGATTTACTCCATCTGATATAGTTGGAGTTGGAACGGAGAACATGACCGTTGTTGGTATTGATACTGCTTTCTCCAGATTACTTGTAAACAGAGAAAACTTTGTTGGTGCTGCGATGACACACCAGCCTGGTGCTAATAATGTAGTACTACAACCAAATAAGTTCCAATTCTCTGTTGGAACTTCAACAGTCACTCAATTTACATTTGAAAATTACAAAACCTATTTTAACCCACAACAAACAGTTGGTGTTGGATCTACAGGAACACATTATACGATTACTACCACTGGTTTAGGAACACAAGCAATTCAAACTGTAGAAAATCGTTTTGTGCCTCAACAACAGATTTACATTAAGGATCACAAGTTCTTTACTGGTCAAAAACTAGTTTATAACATGGGTATCGGTGGTACATCTCTTGTTTGGGCAAAAGTATCTGCTGGTGCAACTTCTGGAGTAGGAACTGAGGTTCTTCCTGATGGTGATGTGTATGCCGTTGATTTTGGTAAAGATTATATTGGATTAACTACTGTTGCTTTCTCTACAGCTGCTGATGCCATATGGTTCTATGGTGTTGCGTCTAATTCTGGTCTTGCACACTCATTTACAACCGCATATCCTAAAGTATCAACTAAAGTCGAAAGATTCTTTGGAGAAGTTGGAGTCAATTCTGCTCATGGACTAACAACAGGTGATCTTATCAAACTTGAAGCTATACCAAAATCTTCTGAGTCTACAAAGTTAAGATATGATCCAGTTATAGCTAAAATTACAACAAAAAGAGTTGGATTCACATATACAAGTTTCTCTCCCGACTTAACCCAAATAAACATCAACGATCAGGACTTACAGAGTTATGATAAAGTTGTTTATTACGATAATGGTAATACAATCACTGGATTGATGAATAACGAAACTTATTTCGTTCTTAGAGAAGATCCAGAGTCTATAAAACTCTGCAAATACAAATCTGATGTATTTGACTCTAATCCAGTTTCAATATCAACAGTCTCGACTGCAAGTCCTAACAATTTAAGTTATATTGCTAAGATCAACCCACCTCTAAGTTTCACATCAGGTAATACAATCGTATTTGATGTATCGGATCAAAGTCTTCTTGATATGAGATTGGATTTCTTTGATGATATCACTTTCAACAACAGACTTGATGTTCAAGGTACAAATACTGGTGGATTTAACATTACTAGGAGTGGTATTCCTGGCGACCCTAATGCCACAGTCACAATCAATACTGAGACAGGTTGGCCAACAAAGACATACTATAATCTAACTCCTGTTGTCCCATCAGACACTAGAAAGACATTTGGATCATCAGATACTGAGGTAACAGGAAGAAACAACATAACATTCAAAGATATAGTCCTTAGAAACGAACATAGTATTTCAGTCAAAGATGATAAGACATTTTCATTCAATTTAAAAGAAAAACCACTAGAATCCCAAAAATTTGTTTCTAGGATTGGTGTAAGTACAATAACATACAGTACAACATCTTCTAGTGCTAGAGGGCCTGTATTCAAGACTAAAATTAACTTCCCAGGCAAAGGATATACTCTTTTACCTAGAGTTATTGGTTTTGCAAGTACACAAGGTAAAGATGCTATCGTAAAAGTGTCATCTCCCGAAATTGGACAAATTGATAACATTGAAAGAATCAAAGATGGATTTGACTATCCAACTGATCCTACTTTGTTACCATTCTTGTCAGTTCCCGCTATAATTGATATAAGTGGTATTTCAAGAATTAATAGTATCGAAGTTACTGATGGTGGAACAAGATATAACCAACCACCTACACTTGCAGTTCGTGGTAACAGTAATGTACAGATTGCAGCACATATATCTGGTGGATCTGTAGAAAGAGTTGAAATTATCAAAAATGCTTTTGAGTTCAAAGAACCACTAAGCATTATTACAACTAATAACTCTAATGGTTATGATATAGACAATATCACTCATAGTGGTACTACCGTTACTGTTGAATTGTTACTAGATGCACAATTCAACCAACCTATTAACACTGGGTATGCTTCTACTGAAAATGTGTTACCTTTTGCAGTTGGTGATCAAGTATTTGTTGAAGGTTGTAGAATCAAACCAGCATCATTACAATCAGGTGAAGGTAACTTCAACTCTGCTGACTATGACAACACATTCTTCACAGTTACAGGTGTAAGCACTGCAAATTCTACTGTAGAGTTTAGTATGGCAAGTGCGCCTGGAATATCCACAGTTACACTTGGAGTTTATGATGATGACTTCACATTAGGATCTATTGTCAACTATAACGACATGGCGAAGTTTAATATGACACTTATTAACGATGCCAAATACTTATCTGGTGAAAAAGTAACATCTGTTAAATTTGAAGGATTTGTAGCTGAAAATGGTTGGAACGGTAATATCAGTCAACTTAGATTGAGAGATACCATTGGAACTCTTTTACCTGGCGATACATTGGTTGGTGAAGTATCAAAACTCAAAGGTAATGTTAGAGGTGTTAACAGATTTAGTGTAAGAACGACTCTTGGAGTTACAAGAGACAAAGTGTCTAAAAATGACATGGAAGTTGGTATTCTTAATGACTTTAATCAAAGATTATCAGATAACTTCTACTTCCAGAAGTTTTCATACTCAATCAAGAGCACTCTTCCATATAGCACATGGAAAGAGTCTGTAAAATCAATTGTTCACCCATCTGGATTCTTAGAGTTCTCAGATCTTATTATTGAGAGTAATTCTAAAAAAGATGCCGATACACTGAATTTAGTAAGTGTTGGAATTGCAAAATCAAATAATATGAAGGTAAAACCTGTTGATACTACAGTTAATCTCATATTGAATATTGATAATGAAATGTATATGGGTAAGAGAGATAACTTTGCAATAGTCACTGAAGATGATGCTTTAACTGACGGTACTGTACAAAGAATATTCTTCCCAGAAGGCAGACCAATTAAGAGTTTTATTATGAATAAAACCAACAAGGTCATATCAATAGATGATATATCTTCTGGATTTACTGGATTTCATGACAGAACTGGAACTCTAGTTGGTAGTAAACAGTTCCAATTAACAACAGGTGGAAGACCAGCGTTCAAAAAGTCGTATGATGCTTCTAGTTCTGCTATCGTCAATACTAACTTGAATACAATATCGATTCAGAACCACGATTTCCAGACTGGTCAAACAGTCAATCTTGATACTCAGGGTGGATCTAAAATTGGTATTGCAATTACATCTTATACAACAGGAACTAAAGACATTGTGATGGCTGCAGTTACATCTGGTATTGGTGGAAGCACAATGTTTGAGAATGGATTTAACGTTCAGATTCCAGGCCCTGTTACAGGAACTGCCACTACACAGAATCCACCTGGCCCTCAGTTTGTTTTATATGGATTTGGTAATCCAGATGGAGGAGTGCCTGGCTTCTCCACAGTTGGTACTGGCGCTGTGTTCCAAGTTAAGTTTGATTTTGACACAACCACTGGTCAATGTATATCTACTTCCGTTGTTCTAATCAAAGGTGGACAAGATTACATTGTTGGTGATACTGTAGGAATTGCTGGTACATATCTTGGTGGAGCAACACCAGCTAATAATTTACTATTCCCTGTTACTAAAACAACAGGATCTAGAGTTGGTATAGAAACAACATACTCAAATGTTCCATCAACAAACAATGGATCTGGTTCTGGTGCGATCTTTAATATTACTAGAGATTCCAACTTAGATATTATTGCTGTTGGTGTTGTTACTGGTGGAACTGGATATGCAACCACTAACACTATTTCTATTGCAGGGACATATATCGGTGGCACGACTCCAACTAACAACATTGAATTAACTCCTGTAGAATGTGGAACTAATGTCATGCCTAATGAATTGTTTATTCAAAAGGTTGATGATGTAAACTTTAGAGTTGCTGGATTATCTACATCACTACCATTTAATTTTACTGGTTTGGGAACTGGCACACATCTTCTCAAAGTTCAAGATCCAAATAAACAGGCCTTGATTATGATTGATAATATCATTCAGACACCAGTGAAAAATAAACTTCTAAATGTTGAAGTAACAGAAGCTATTGGTGGAACTGGTGAGAACATTGTAGTTGGTGCTGGTATTGGATCATTAGCTAAGGGTGATATCCTTAAAGTTGATGATGAATTTATGAAGATTCAACAGATAGGAGAGGCGACGTTTGCACAAGCAAAACTAGCAGTCGCAAATAAAGTTGTTGACAACAATTTCTACTACGATACTAAGAGAGTTAACTCAAATGTGTTGAATGTAGACACAACAACTGCTACTATGGATGACAACCCTCCATATTAACTATAAATAAAGAAAAAACGTTTTTAAGTAATGGCTAAACAAGGGATTAGTACTGGTTCGGCTCCCAATGATGGGACGGGCGATACCCTATTGGCAGGGACTATTAAGATCAATAATAATTTTAATGAAATATACGATAAGTTCGGAGACGGTACTAATCTTGTAAGTTTTGTTTCTTTTGCTAGTACTGCTGGTTACTCAACAAATGCTGGTATTGCATCAACATCAGTTGCTGCTGGAATTGCAGCTAGTGTATCTGACAACATTGATATTAATACATCTGGTGTTGTTACCTCAAGTTATGCAGACGTTGGTAAGATAACAATTCAACAGCCTGGCGCTATCACAGATGGGCCTGTTGAGGTTGGTTTTGCTGCAACAATGTTCCGTATCAAAGCTGATGGTATGGTGGGTATTGGAACATCACTTCCAACATCTCAGATGGAAGTTGCATCATTCTCAAATGAAAGACCAACTATATGGGCAGTTGCAAAAGGTAATGGACATGGATTGCGAGTATCCGATGCAGCAATAACTGATTCTAAGTCATTTGTTGTTACCAATGAGGCATATACTGGTATTGGTTCTACTGCTCCAACGTGTAGACTAGACGTACAAGGTGATGTTCTAGTCAGTGGTGCAAGTACTTTGATGGATCAGGTTAACTTTAATTCTGATATCACAGAGAAGGTTGTAGGAAACTATAGTGATGTTATGCAAGTAAGTGCAGGCGGTACATTTACTATTGATGTTTCACAAGGATCTGTCATATGTGGTGTTGCAACAACAGCTATCAGTTCATGGGCATTTACAAATGTAAGTGGTGAGAATAGTAAAGCAACTACAGCTACACTTATCATCAATGCTGGAGTTGGGTATACTTATGGTGATCCAGTTACAGTTAATGGTGCTACAATCGCAACAGGAGTAAGATGGGTTGGAGGTAATCCACCACCATCAACGGCAAATGATGATATATTAACGTTCAGTATTATAAGAGACAGCACTGGTGTTACCAGAGTTTATTGTTCAAGTTCTATTAACATTAGTTGAGGAAACAGAGTAAATGCCAAGAACTACGCCTGGACAAGGAGTTCTACTAAAACCAACATTTAACTCTGTTTATGGAGTCGTCAATATAGAGGTTTTAGCTGGAGGAACAGGCTATGCACAAACAGATCCACCTAAGATTACAATAGAGGGTACTGCAACCCCTAGTGTAGAGGGAGTCTTTTACCCTAAGATATCTGGGGTTGGAACAGTATCTGAAGTTATTATATTTAAAACTGGTGCTGGATATTTTCCTGTATTCAATCAGTCAGAACAGTCTGGTGTTGTTGTAGAAAGAGGTGCATTTGGAACTATAGCAACTAGTCATGCTTCTGCTGGTCTTGCATATTCTGTATTCTCTGGTGATTACAATATAGTAGATGATAATATACACTTTACTGATGCACCTTATGGTCTAAGTGGCCCTCAAGGATTACAGACTGCTTCTTCATTCTCTGGTAGATTATTCTCTAGAAAATTAGATCCATTTGACGAAAAAGATAAGAATGTAATTTTAGATGATATCTCCTTAGAATTTACAGGTATTGCAGGTACACAATTCACACTGACTGAAAATACTGGTATCGTAACTGCTTTATACAATGATGTGAACACAGGCGTTGATATACAGAACAATCCATTCATATTGATTAATAATGTTGTTCAGACGCCAGGGTTAGACTTTGAGATTGTAGATAATGCACAAAACAAACTTAACTTCTTAAGTGGAGTTCCAAGATCAGGTAGACTCTCTAAGGTTGGACTACAAACTGGTTCTGGTTACTACTTACCAACAAAAGCAGCAGTAAGAGTAGGTGTTGGTTCTACTGGTAGTCTTGAACATATTCAGATAGAGGGTAAGGGACAGGGTTATAGATCAATACCAGAAATCACAGTCAGAGCATCTCAAGGTTATGGTGCAAGTATTACTGCGTTCTTAGGTGAATCATCAACAACAAGTGTTGCGATTTCGACTGCAACTTATAATCATATCGCTGGTGTTGCAACATTTACAACTGGTAGTTCTCATGGATTTGAAATTGACGATAGAGTAAGAATTACAGGTGCTGGATTTACGTTTGCACCAGTATCTGCTGCAAGAAATATAGGTTCATTTGGATACGATTATATCACTGGTATCGCAACTGTTCAAGTTTATGGTGGTCATTACATTGGTACAGGTAAAAATCAAAGTAGAAACCTACTTATAAAACAAGTTCAAGTTACAGAAGGTATATCTACTTTCTTATTCCGAGAAGATGGATACCCAATCGTAAGTGTTGCCAGTACTCAAATAGTAACAGTCATGGCTGGTGTAGGCACACAACCATTAACATATGTTAGTGGAGGTCTTGCTCAAGCTGGTATTGATACTGGAATTATGGACGGTAGAAACGTCACAGGTTTCGACATAATAGGAGCGACTGCAAACACCTTTAAAGCGTTTATTGGTATAACAACTTATGCACATAATTATGTTGGTGGTGGTGTTGTAAACAGAGCAGAAGCTGGTATCATTACAAACTTTAGTATTGTAGAGGGTGGAACTGGTTTCTATGCTCCTAAACATATTGAACATGTCAATCAAAATCCCCCAACTGGTATTACTACAATTACTGCCATTGGTGTCAAAGATGGTGATTCAAAAAATATAAACGCACTAGAATATGATTCTCTTTCTGGTGTTGCAACTATTACAGCTGCATCTGCTCATGGACTAACGACTGCAAATGTTGTTAAGTTATCTGGTATTGCATTTAGCACAGGTGTTGGTGATATCATCTTCCCATCTGATACTCAAAAGTATTTTGGTGTTACAGGTATTGTAAGCACACTTAACTTTAATATCAACATTGGTGTTGCAATGACCACTACTGGTATTCACACCGCAAATGTTGGAGCTGGTATTGGTTCATATATTCCATACAAAGGACATGAATTAGAAACTGATGATTATGTTCAGACAACAGGTATTGCGGTTACATTTACAAGTGCTCCTGCTGTTCAAGTTGGTCATGTTGAGTATGATGAATCATCTGGTATTGCAACTATCACAACAAGAAAGAATCATAACCTCACAGAAGATGATTGTGTTGTTCTTTCTGGTATCGCATTTACTTGCGACTATGACCCCGCCCTAGGCGTTTCTAGTGCGTTATATGATAATATAACTGGAGTTCTAACTGTAACCACTGCAGCGCCTCACGGCTACAAAGTAGGTAAAGATGTTATTCTAACTGGTCTTGCATTTACATGTGCCATAGACAATGGTGCAAAAGATCATTACTATCCAAGAAGTAGATCAACTGCGTACGATACTTCTATTCCAATCGTAGGTTATTCTGGAACTGCACTTGAGATAGATGTTGGTATATCTCGTGTTAAAAATCAATATGTTCATAGATTTGAAGAGGCAAATGCTGGTGCTTTGGTATATGGTGGAGATTATCCTCATCTATTCCTTCGTGCAGAAGAAGGTGCATTACTAACTGGTGGCCCATTTTTACATGAGTTCCACAATGCAACCGCAACATCCACATTTGCTGGTGGTGATTATGCACATACCTATGTAAGTTCTGATCCAAAAACTATTAAGGTTGGTGGTGACTATGCACATACATTTGTCCCTGCAAAAACAATTCCTGATTGTATAGACATAGTTGGTGGTGGAACAACCACTCCAACAGATGCAGATTACAATGCTGGCACTGGTGCATTAGTTCTAACAGTCAATAGTCATGGATTGACAGGCCCTACAGAACATACAATAACAACTGCAAGATACAATGCGTTAGTTGGAATACTAACTGTAACAGTTCCTAGTCATGGATTCAATAACGGCGATCAAATAAAGATTCTTGATAATGCACTAACATTTAAGTGTGGAATGGACGGATATGCTTCTACTCATCCATATCCTAGATCAACAGATCCAGTAAGTGATCAATGGATTCCAATATCTAATAAAACTACTGACACTTTTGAAGTATTTGTTGGATTAAGCACTATTGTAAATTACACTGTTTCACAGGCACTTTATACCCCTGCTGTGGGTATCATGACCATGAGTATTGGAACTCATGACTTAACTGTTGGAACAAGTATTAAAATTAAAACACTTTCACTTGGATTTAAGTGTTCAATGGATAGTAATGAAAAAACTAAGTACTACCCTAGAACAACTGATCCAGTATATGATACTGCTGTTCCTATAGTTGGTGTTGCTGGTACAACAATCACTGTACAAGTTGGTATTTCAACCATTGTCACATACAATGTCAGAGATGCAAAATACAATGCTGCAGTCGGTATTATGACTGTCGCTGTTGATCGAGTACATGATATCATTGCTGGAAACAGTATCAAATTTAAGACTGGATCTATCGTATTCAAATGTTCTCTAGATGGATTCCAAACTAATCATTTCTATCCAAGAACAACTGACCCATTTTACGATACTGCATGTCCTGTCATTGGTGCTGCTGGTACTATTTTTGAATGTAATGTTGGTGTATCAACTGCTGGAAACTACGTTCATCAATTTGTTCCTAATCAGGGTGTTGCTGTTGATGCAATCATCACTGGTGGTGATTATCTTCATACCTTCCAAGGCATTGGTACAGATGCAGTAATTACTGGTGGTGATTATGGTCACACATTCGACTCTTCATATACTAACGGATTACAGAGACCATCTTCATATGTTCAAATTGAGAAAGGTGGATTGACCTTTACATGTGCTAAAGATAACTATGCATCTGAACATGCATATCCAAGACCTACAGACCCTGCATATAATACTAATCTAGGAATTGTATCTGCCACAAGTAACACATTTGAAGTTAGAGTTGGTGTATCTACAATACAGGAACGTTCTATATCAACATCAACATACAACCCTGCCACAGGTGAGTTTACGATGACTGTTGGTGCTGGACACTCATACATCAACGAGTCAGCCCACACAATTTCGACGGCAACGTATAATGCTAGTACTGGTGTACTAGAACCAACCATTGCAAATCATGGTTTTGTTGCTGGGGAATATGTCAAGTTTGATTTGGAATCAATTTCATTCAAATGTGATCAAGATGGATATACTGCAACTAAGGCATATCCAAGATATTCTGATCCATTTTTAAATAAGTGGTTGCCAATTTACAACGTGGGTGTAAATACATTCTCTGTACAAGTTGGTGTATCTACTGTTGTAAACGCACACTGGTTCCAGAGTGCAACTACTGGTGGTCTTAAGAAGGCAAGAGATACCGTTGGTATCAATACTGCATCAATATTATTCACATGTGCTAGAGATAATTACGCAACAGAACATGCGTATCCTCGTCCTGATGATCCTATTGGCGGTAATGTATCCGTTGGTATCGGATCAACTTCTGACACCACACTGACTATCAATGTGGGTGTATCTACAATAGTAAACTATGGTATCACCACTGCAGCTTACACTGCAAGTACAGGTATCATGACTGTATTCTCAAATGTTCATGGTTTCAATGGTTCATATACTAGGAACATAGACTTTGCATATTATGATGCCGTATCTGGTATTCTGACTGTGACATGTCCTGGCCATGGAATGGTTACTGGTAATAGAGTTCAAATTGCAAGAGACTCTCTAAGATTCAGATGTAAGATGGATGGTAGAAAATCCATCAAGAGTTATCCTAGAAGAAAAGACCCATCAGATCAAAAATGGTTATCAGTCACAAAAACAGACTTAGATAATTTTACAGTCAATGTAGGAACATCACCACTTGTTTACCATAGTCCTACAAGTGGATCATTTGATCCTTTCACTGGATTGATGACAATTGATATTGGTTCTCATACACTTCAAAAAGGAACTTCTGTCAAGTTAAAAACAAATGGATTCAAATTTACCTGTGCCTTAGATAATCATGAGACATTCCACTATTACCCAAGGAAATCTGGCATCAATGGCCCAGATCCTGCTTACAATACTGCTGTTAAGATTACTTCTACTACAGATACCACAATTACTCTGGATGTAGGAACATCATCTAACCAGACTGAACATATATTTGTATCTGCTGTTGCAAACTCTGTAATCAGTGGTGGTGCATATGTCCATACATTTGAGAACGCAGAACTTGGTTCATTATTGATTGCAAGAGATACAATAGGTCTTGCAACAGATTCATACACATGGAGATGTTCTCAGGACAACTATGCCACTGATCACACATACCCAAGAACAACTGATCCTATACACAATGTGGAAGTTGGTGTTGTTACTTCTACGACAGATACATTCACAATAAACGTAGGTATCACATCTAGAGTTAAGTTCAATGTAACTAATGCAACTTATGATGCAAACAGTGGATTAGCAACAATAACTACTGACTCATCACATGGATTGTCAACTACAACATCAGTAGGACTGATGACAGGTGGATTGATTTATTCATGTTCAATGGATCAATATGCAACAGAACATCCATATCCTAGAACTACAGACCCTGCACATAACGCTGCATTATATCCAACTGCTGTTACATCAAATAACGTTACTCTTAATGTTGGTGTTTCTACTAGAGTTGCATATAATATTAACCATGCAGACTATCATGAGTCTATAGGTATCATGACAGCATTCTTACCAGTTGTTCATGGTATTACAACTGCTGCTGGAGTTGGTAGAAATGTTAAATTAGAAACTGAGTCAATTCTATTCTCATGTTCTCAAGATAACTATGCTACAAAACAATTCTATCCAAAGGGAGGAGATCCTTATTATAATGGTTCACTGATTACCAGAGTTATCAGCAACACTCAGATTGAAACTCAGGTAGGCCCATCTACTACACCTAGTTTCTATAATTCTGGTGGTAAGATTCAAGGTGTCATTCTTGCACCTAGACTTAATAATAACTCTCCTAGTGGAACTGACTTTGCTGCTGGTGGTACTTTTGTAGATAAGATTATTGATAGTAAAACATACGTTGTCAATGTTGGTATTTCAACTGTAGATCACAACTATGCTAGAGCTGGACTTTCGCAACAAGGTAAGAGAATAGCATCTTCTATAGAACAAGGATTCTCAGGATTTGACGTAGTAGAAAAATTAGATGCTGCAAACTTTAGAGTCAATGCTGGAGTAACAACTCAAATTGCCTTGTATAAGAGAGGTGGTGAAGTTACTAAACCTGTATTTGTTGATATTGCAGAACCAGATGGATATTTCAATAGAAGTCTAGAATATGTTTCTGGCACTAGTGGTGTTGGAACAAATGCAAAGGCAAACTTCCGTATCAATGTTGACGGTAATATTGCTGAATATAATGTTTTAGAAGAAGGAACAGGATTCAAAGTTGATGATAAACTTACAATCAGTGGTATTGCTACAGACCCAAGAGTAGGTGTATTGACAGAATTCCAATTAACAGTTGAGGAGTTAGAGAATGATAGTTTCTCTGGATTCTATCCTGGCCAGTTCATATTATTTGATGATATTGCACCATTCTTCAATGGTAATCGCAAGAAGTTTACCCTATCAGTAACAACTTCTGGTAACACTGAAATACTAAGTCTTAAGACTCAGCCTGGTAGTGATATGGATATTACAAACAATATCTTTATCTACATCAATGATATTCTACAGACACCTGGCTCATCATACATTTACAAAGGTAGTAGGGTGATCTTTAGTGAGGCACCAAAGGCAAATTCTAAGTGTTCTGTATTCTACTACAGAGGATCAAAGAGAGACGTTGAGACTGTAGAACCAGCTTCAACATTGAAACCTGGCGATAAAGTTCAAATTAACGAAAATAGATTTGATCCACTAGACATAGATCAGTTTGAAAGAACAAGTAAGAGAATTGTCGCTTCTGATCTTCTTGAAACATTTGCATATAACAGTATTGGAATTAATACAGCACAGGATGCTGATAGACCTCTTGCATGGGAAAAACAAAGACAGGATCAAATTCTATCTGGTGTATTAATATCAAAAGCAAGACCTAGTTTGAAGAGTAAGATTTTACCTACAACAAGACTTATTAAGAATGTTGGTAAAACAGATGATACAATATATGTCAATAATGTATTCCCACTATTCACTAATATTGACAAGTTACTTCAAGCAGAAAGAAACATTCAAATATTTGATGATGCTGAGATTTTACCAGGCATCATAACTTCTATTGTTTCTACATCTTCTAGTATATCTGCATTGACTATTGGTTTCGGAGGAACTGGATATTCAATTACAAGTCCAAACGTTGCAATATCAAGTGCTTTAATCAAACGTAAAGACCCAATTAAGAACTGGAGATTTGACGGAATTAGTGGTATCATTCAAGTTGTTGACTTTAAAGCAATTACACAACAAGAGCCAATAGTTGCTGTAGGTTCAAGTAGTTACTATATGAACACTAAGAGTGGTACTTTCTGGGAGAGAGGACAGATTGGATTCGGTAACACTGTTCAGTTCTATGGTGTAGGAGTAGGATACTCTTCATCTAGCACCAATAAGTATGTCATGGCTGTTGGTGATGGTGGTTCAATGGCAAGATCAGTTTCTATTGGAAACAGTCTTTCTAGTTGGGATGTCATTGATCTTAAAGAGAAGAGAGCAATCCCTGCAATTGGTCAAGTAAACACATTTGACAGTACATATACTGGAAGTTTCAAAGATGTAATTTGGGAGGGATCAATAGACACATGGGTCGCTGTTGGTGCTGCTGGATCTATCTTTACTGCGGTTGGTCTTACAACAGCAGAGGCATTTAGTCAATACTCTGGAAGTTTAGAAACTCTAAATTCAGTTGCATTTGGTCAGGGTGAATTTATTGCAGTTGGTGGCGGTGGTGCTGTTATCGCTTCTAATGATGGTTTGATATGGTCAGACAAAGTAAGTAATACTGTTCAAGATATCAATGATGTCATCTATGATGGTAATAAGTTCATCTATGTTGGTAATAATGGAACAATAGGTATTTCCACAAATAAAAACTTCTGGCAACCTTGGAGTCAACAGTTGCCTGCTGGAACACTACACCCTGCAACATTTGACTTCAAGAATATCAAATACTTTAATAACTTCTATATTGGTATTAGTACAGTTGGTGAAATGTATTACTCATTCGACTTGGCAAACTGGAACAAGAGAGAAATATCTCATCCAAATGAAATCCGTGATATTACTAATACAACCTTTGGTGATTTCAATAGCACTAGAATTATTGCAGTTGGAAGTGCAACAACTCAGTTCTATGCAGATCCAGCCATCAACAGAGCAACTGCTACTGCATCAGTAACTGCTGGTGTGATAACCTCTGTAACAGTTACAGATGGTGGATTTGGATATGATGTTGGTAGTTCACCTCCAGTTCTTGTACAGACTGATAAGACTAAGAAAGAGGATATATTCTCTATCAATGCGAAGGGAGACTTTGGTGATATCGTAGGGATAAATACATACATGCCTGGTTCGTCAGAGAGATTACCTAGATTGGAATTTACTCTGAAATCGCAGAACAACGATAATACAAACTTAGGTTATGGTTATTCTTCACTAAATGCTCTTGGAGTTAACTTTAGTGGATTGGAGAAAGGAGACTTCTTTACTGTCTTTGACAGTCCTCTAATTGTCGGACACGCACTTACTGGTATTACAACATCTTCTGGATCAAGAGTGCCTGTTGGCATGGTTACTTCTGGTGATTATCTCGGTGGTGTGTTTAGAGTAGAAGAAGTTACTGGAGCTGGTGATGCTGTTTCTGGACTTACCACAGTAACATGTTCCTTCTTACCTGGCCCTACAACTTTTGGAAATAACCAAATCCAAGTTGGTCTTGCTGGAACTTCAAATGTTGATACCTTCTGGGGTAGATATAGTTGGGGTCAAATCTACGGTTATCAGAATCGTGGATCTGGTAATCCAGATGAATTTTTCGTCAATTCTATGAATGGTAATACTGGACTATCGACTGCTTCTGTAGTTTCCAGAAAGAAACCATTAACTTAACCCCTAAATAAAACAAAAAGACTAGTTTTTTTAAAATGCCTGCAATTATATCCGAACAGT
>VTLG01005381.1_pt1 | contig 18351 bp, 24 predicted proteins | sample 4694571 | NCBI WGS metagenome assembly VTLG01 (sample SAMN12604809, study PRJNA352737) | marine metagenome | biome: ENVO:00000447; feature: ENVO:00000209|ENVO:00000569|ENVO:01000036; material: ENVO:00002151; isolation source: viral sequences binned using virsorter ... | reverse complement strand
TTTTTCATATGCTTATGCTCCTTCCGTGAGTTTTAATTGTTTTGCATACTCTTCGAGTGGCACACCTAATTTTTTAGCTATTGCTACTTGAGACGATGTGAGTCTCACTTGTTTGCGACCAGGTTTTACGCTTCTGTTAGCCGAAGCCACCGACTGAACGGGTTTGGTCGTAGCTGTATCTTCAGTATTACCAAATTTGTGGGGAAAGTCAACTCTTATACGTTTGTCTATTTCCTTATAATACTCATCACTTTTAGGATCAATACCTTCTTTATCCACTAAATCTTTATGAATTTCGAATGCAGTAAATGTCATAGCTCTATCTTGTCCGAACCATCTATTTCTTGCAGCCCAATCTTCAGCTTGCGGATCAGCTTCTGGTAATGATCTTGGTGTTTGTTCTGGTAATCTACCACCGTCTGATAGTTGTACAGGTGTGTCCTGTTCAACTGGTTTTTGTTTTTTTCTCATTTGCAGATTTGCATTCTCCAATGCAAGTGCTGCAATTTTTTTATTAGCTATAACTTGTAGATCTGCATTTTGTGATTCTATTGCCATTCGCAATTCATTTTGCGCTGACTCCATTGCACTTGTTACATTTTCTTCAAGTTTAGTTGTATACTCTGTATTAACTTCAGCAAGTCTAGATGCATCTATTTTTCTTTTTTTCTCTAAAGAATCTGCATATTGAAGAGCTGCTGCTTCTCGTCTTTCAGCTTCTCTCATCTTACGCGTAAGTTTAGCAATTCTAGATTGCACACCCTTACTATATTCTTCTAATTTAGAATCATCTTCTTTTTTAGTTGCTTCAGTTTTTACTTCTTCCGTAACTACTTCTTTTACTGTTTCTTGTTCCGTGGTTTCTGGAGCAGTATCAGATACTACTTCCTCTTTACTTTCTTCTAAAGTTACATCGACCTCTGGGCCTGATGTATCTAGATCAACCTGTTTTTCACTAGGTTTTAACTTTTCTTTTTCTTCTATTGGCATAGTTCTCCTTTTCTATGTTAGTATTTATGCAGGATATCTGTTGGATCCTGTACGGTTGCTAATACTTCGTCATCATTAAGAAGACGAACTTCTCCACCTTCAATCTCTATACGTGATCCTGCGTAACGTGCGAAGACTACCCAGTCTCCGACTTTGCACCATGGACCATCGCTAAATCTTTTAGGGTCATTGTAACAATCAGGTCCCATAGCAAGTACGTTTCCGCACTGTGATGCAACTTGTTGTCTATCAATTGTTTCAGTTCCTAATATAACTCCGCCATCAGTTTTTTCTTTCATTCTAAATGGCAAAACTAACATACGCCAACCTGTTGGTTTAGGTAGTTTAGTTGTTTCTTTAGTAACTTCTTTTACTGGTTCTTTTTCGTATTTGTCTAACAGACCTTCTTTAATTTTTGGGACTTCTTCCTTTAAGGTCGACGACTGTTCCTGTGTTTTCATTTTTTGCTCCTTCATCTTGTTGCAGGTTAGAGATTTCCTGTCGCACTGATTCCAATGCGTTTATCTGTCCTATTATATACTTGTAAGTTTCCATATTGTCAACACCACCTGATGTGACCGATAGGGCTAATTGATTAACTCTTCTAGCTATTGCTTTTTTTAGTTGTTCTACTATTTGTTCTGGTTCCACGTATAACTCCTTTTAATGTTTTAGCTTGTTTAGCATGTGACTTAGATGCTTTTTCCAAACCTTTTATAACTTTTTTTATTTTTTTCTTTTTTAACATTTCCATCTTCTTCTAGCTTGACGGATTCGTGAGTTAGGGTCGTTACGTGTTTTTGCAGATGATCGTCTTAGTTGGCCTGCGCTTCTTGCACAGTACGACTTACGTCGATTTGCAGCTTTTGACCCTTTTTTCACTTTTCCGGTCACGGCTGTTTTTAGTTTACTTCCAGGGTTTGCTCTTCTGTAAGCAGCGACACCCTTCTTAGTCATACCTGCTCCAGATTTTGTTTTTCTATAATTACCACCTTTACCGGTAGTTCTTCTTATAGGATTTTCAGCCATTATTTTTTCTTAGCTGTCTTAGCTGATCGTTTTAAAGCTTTAGTAGATACAGTTCCTTTACCAGGTCTGCTCGTTCCAGCTTTTTTTCTTTTGTTCATGTAGTAGTAAAGACCTTTCTTTACTGTTCTACCATCTTTAGTTTTGTGAGTTGCTTTTCCACCTTTTTTAGCTTCAAAACGTGCTCCCATTCCTTTAGCCATTCCTTTAGCTCTTGCTACTTCATAGCTAGATTTTTTTCCGTCTCCGTCGATATCTCTAGTTTTAATTGTTTTCATATTTTCTCCTTTATTTTGCTTTTGCAAATGCCTGACAATAACCACATCTTGCTTTAAAATATCTGTGTATATTGCAGGGTTCTACATGAACCTTTATATCAGATTCAGGTACTTTTGTAAAATATTCTATATGCTCATCAACTTCATCACACTGGCATGCTTTGATGTTAAATAACTTACATATAAAATTTTTTATTTTTTTAAACATTATTTTTTTCTTTTCTTAGCCATCTTTTTAAAAGTCTTAGCTAAAGCTTTTGCTCTCCCTGTGCAACCTTTTTTTGTAATAGGTGTACACTTGCCTTTAGTTCCTCTTTTTTTAATAGACTTATTAACGTCTTGTATCCAACCACCTTTTTTAGCTGCGTGTCTTACAGGGACGCCGCCGCTTGGATAACCAAACTTGTTAATTCCTATCATAGGAACAAACTTCATTATCTGTTTATCTTACCAGACTTTTTAGCTTTGCTACCAAATTTTCCGTAAGACTCGTCTCTAGATGCTTTTAATTGCTTCTTAGTTCTTTTCTTACGAATTCTCATAGCGATAGATTCGTCTTTTCTATCTTTGTAACCCTGCTTTTTCTTTTTAGCAGATCCACCTTTTTTCATACCAGTTCCACTGAATCTAGATGAATAAGGTCTTGTTCCAAAGTCATTTCTCATAAGTTTTCTCCTTAATTATTTTTTTCCATTTCTGAAAATTTGTGTTCCCTTTATACCATAAATCGACGCCACGACAAGGATCCACAAATTAGTAAACCATGACGGGAGCTGTGAGAACATGTCAAAAAACAATTTGACTTTGTCCATTGCTGTCGGATCATCCGATACGACTGCCCAGGCCAGCACCAACACGGGCAAACTTAAAATTATAAGAACGGCCTCGTCCTTCCAGTCTGATTGTCGGGCCTCTAACAGTTTTCCCTGGTAAGCTTCGTCACCTCGGGCCATCTTTTCAGCATGCATTAGTTGTGCATCTGACATTGCCATCTTCGTTCTCTGCTTGTTAGCATAAATTTTACTTCCAGCAGATACGGCTAATTTAATTGCCGATAACCACATGTTAGTACCAAGTAGCCTTTACAGGTTTCTTTTCTTTTCTGATAGCTTTAGTTCCTTTAACATCAACAGTGTCACCTTGAGCAACGTAATTTCTTCCTCTGATACTTGTTTGAGATCTTGGATCTAAATGCAAGTTTTGAGAAGACTCTTTTACAGGTACTCCGCCTTTAGCGTAACCGTCTTTGTTAACGAACTGTTTAAAAGTATCTTTTGTCATATTTTTCTCCTAATTGTTAATATACTAACTTCTTGGACCTTTCAAGGTCTTTACATCTCTAGCTTTCATAAGATCTGACGTAAGCTTAACTTCTGCAGACATTTCTGATTTAGCCATAGCGGTATCGGCTCTTAATTGAGCTAATTCTTCATTTTGTTGAAGTTTTGCTTTATCTAATTGTTGACCTTTTAAAAATTTAGTTTTGTCTAAATTTATTCTAGCTTCATCTTCTCTAGTTTTACGTTCTGTTTCCATAGCTTTAAGATCAACTTCTCTTTGTTTTAATTTAAGTAATGGATCGTGATCAAACTGAGACGTTATTTGTTTTTCTTCCTTCATAAAATCTTCAGTCATTTCAGCAATTAAAATAGCTTTTCTTGCTTCTATTTTTTGAGTTACTTGATTATATTGTTGTTGTGCTTGAGGATTCATTGTAGCTTGCTGTTGTAGTTGCGGTAACATAGCAAACTCTTGTTGAAACTCTAGCTGTACTTGTTCTTGTGCCATCAACGATATGTGCTCCATAATATTTTTTTCTAACGCTGCAGTAATGCTAGGATTATTTCTAACAAAATTACTTGCCATAAAATTTAAATGAGCTGTAACATGTGCTCTATGATCTTGACCTGGAAACGCTTGAAAAGGTTTCATCCCCATTGCATCGATGTGTTCGATAGCCGGATCTTTTGGTTGATTCGGTGGAGGCGGAGGTAATATTCTATCAATATCTTTAACACCCACTGCTTCGTACATATTTCTGTATGCGTTATACATGTTATGCATTGGTGGATTTGATTGTGCTAATTGTAATTGAGTTTGAGCCATAGATATTCTTTGACTCATAGAAAATATATTTGGATCAGCAACAGGTAAAATATCTACTCTATCATCAAAATCTGTTTGTTTAATATTTCTTGCAGCACCAGGAACATCATATGGATATTCAGGTGGCAAGTATGTAGCAAAAACTTTTGCTAATAATTTAAATTCTTGTTTTAGACCTACGTAAAGTCTTTTATGGATTGCTGACATTACTCTTGAACCACGTTCTAAAAGAGCTACGGTTGTACCAACAGCGGCCTGTTGATTCCCGTCCCCAACCTGCATGTCAGCAATGGACGCGAATCTCTGTCCTGCTTGAACCACTATTCCCATTAATTGTAATAATGTAGCTGATGGTTCTTTGTAAGGTAAGAATACGAAAGCATCTTTTAGATTACCACCTGGAGTGTCAACATCTTTAAATTCTCCTGGTTGTATGTTTGCGGCATCATCTTTTACTCTGACACCTCTTTGTTTAAATCCTGCGGGTAGGTTGGATAATGTTCCAGCGTCTAATAATTGACGGAGAGCCGCAGTTGCAGTACGACTCAATCCGCCAATCATATGAATTAATCCTAAGCCATAAAATCCTAGTCCTGGCAGAAATTTGAAGTGGACAAAATATTGGATTTTATTTTTCTTTGGATCATTGGGCGCAAAGTTTCGTCTAATAGACAAAACCTTCCTACTACCTTCCTCGATTGTAACGACGTAAGGCAATTTTATTCCCGTTGGCTCTCCGTCGGGGCCAAGGTCTTCGAATCCTTCCAGATCTAAATTAACGTGGCATTCTAGAACTGTGTATAAAGGATCTACTCTTTGGGATTTTGTTACACCTTCGACTTCTCTTTCTTTTTCTTCTAAGTCATTGGTGATTGTACCGGTTGGTTTAGTTAACTCGATGTCAGAATAAAAACCTGCAGCCATTTGCTTACGCAGATCGTTTTCTGACATCTTGATAACATGAATGACTGCTTCCGCATCGTCTAATGAGGTAGCCGTATATGGAACAACAAGGTCATCCGCTGGAACAAACTTAGAAACAGCTCGTCCCAATAAATCGTCATAATAAACTTTTTTAAATGTAGAACCTGATAGAGGTAAATAAAACAACATTTGATCAAACTCGGGTTCATATTCTTGCATTTGATCCATCAATTGATAGTTCATAAAATTTTTAACTCTTTGTGATTGTTGTTCTTTCATAGGATCAGATTTACCCATAACCATAGTTCTAACGGGTCCATCGGCAGGTAATAATTCTTTGTAAGCTAACGCTTGAAATTGTGTAACGGCTTCAGCTAACACGGGGTGAGTTGCACCACTAGCTCCTTGAAAAGGTTCTGTTCTGTTATTGTATTTAAATCCTAATAAATCTAAACCCGTAATGTAAGCTCGTTCCCATTCTTTACGAGACATTTTGTATTCCATGTAGTCGTTTTGTAATTGACTACCCATTGCACTTGTATCGGATTCTGGAAGTAATTCATTTAAGTTTGCAAAGTGATCGCCACCTTCTTCAGGCATTGGCATTGCATTAGGATCAAAATCAATTGTAGCTCCTGCATCGTCTTCTGTAATTTCTACTGGTCCCTTACCTAACTCTTCTGCAACATCAACCTCTTCCATCTGTTCTTTTAGAACTTCGTCTTCAGGTCTTTCGTTAGGGAGAGCTTTGTCTATATCTGCCATATATTTTCTCCTACACCTTCTTAACTTGTTTTGGTTTAACTTTCAACCCTTGTGATAAAGGCCCCTTTTTAGGTGGCACTGCCCACCATTTAAAACCAGGATTAGCTCTCATTTTTTGTGACATGTTTTGTTTTTTGTTTGTTGGTTTATTTTTTATACTCATATTTACTCCTTAAAGTTGTTATACCACCTTCTGAAAAATTAAACCCTAATTCTGGTTTTGACATTAAATTCATAGATGCATCAAAAGTTATTGGATTATCAGGATCCATACCTCTTTGCAAATTATGTAAATAAAATTCTCGTGGATATTTTTCTTTCATTTCTTTTAATTGAGCTTCATATCTAGCCCTGTCACTTTTTAAATCATCTAATTTAGGTAAAGGAGTAAAAGGATTAATAAAATCTACAGCTGTAGTTATTGTTCTAGGAATTGATTGAGTGTTAAGTATATTACTTCTTAAATAATTCCATACAGGACCAACTTCAGGATCTGACTGCATACTTTTTGTATCAAAAGCTTTTGTTCGTTCTTTAGTTAAATTTTCAAACGCAGCTGATTTAATATCTTTACTAGGTTGGGTTAAATCTGTTCCTTTGTATGTTTCTGTAAAAGTAGTAAAATCTTTATCCATATTTTCTGCTTTACTTTTTATTGCACTTAAATTAGTTTTTAATGTATCAGAAGCTGAAGGAACTGATAATTGAAATTTTATAGCTTCAGGTCCACCGGCTGTTCCGTATATTTTTTCGTTTTCAGATTCTCTTTGATATTGTTCTTTAGTTTTTTCTACAAGACTCATTAACTCTGAATTTTGTTTATTTAAGTTTATAACTTGATCAAATGCAGATTTGTCTCCACCATTTTTAATGTATGTTTCTTTTAATTCGTTTAGATATTCTCTATCTCCACCTTTCCATAAACCAAAAGACATAGCTTGTAATGCTTTTTTTGTAGCTCGCTCTTCACTCATTCCTTGACCTATATTATTTTTATAATCTAAATAACCAAGAACAACATCACCTATTCCAAAAAACTTACCTGGTGTTTTTGCAATTTTAGAAAAATTTTTAAAACCTTCTGTATTAGTAATTTTTTTTAAGTCATCAGACAACATTTCATATGCACCAGCAAACCCAGAAGATAACATTGGTTGTTTAACTTTGCCTGTTGTGTCTGTGACGTATGATTCTATTTGTGATAATAATTCTTTTTGCGTTTTCATATCTTTTGTAACTTTCATACTATAACCAGTATCTTTAAAAGATTTATCAAAAGCTTTTTGTAAATTTTTATCGTAAGAATCATAGTTAGCTATAGATTTACTTGGTGGGTTTTTAAGATCAAATTCTGCAAGTTGAATTGTATCTCTAACTTCTGGTTTTAAATCTTTAAGAACATTTTTTTTCGCATTTTCAAAAGTACTTACAAGTTTTTGCACTGCTTTTTTGTCTGCTGTATTTAATTTATCGTAAGTTCTACCTTGAAATATATTTTGTAGATCTCTATGAGTTGTACTTAACAAACCATCTAGGTTTGCACCTTTAATTGAAGAGTTTACATCTGCATCTAATGCTTGAGTAAATATTGCATAAGGATGCATACCTCTTCTTGCAGAAGCTGTTACACTAAATATTTCATCAGGTACTAAACCTTTATCCAATGCGTTTTTTATTTTTTGTTGGTAGTATCCAATAAAAGATTTACCCGGTCCTGTTCCTAGTGCATTATCAATTGTTTTAGCATAGTGATTATATACTAAACTAGAAAATGCTCGTCCATCTTTTACATTTTTTCCAATAATTCTTTGAGTATCAATTAATTTTTTTCCTAAATTTGTATTTATTTCAATTCCTTCAATAGGTCTAGTTCCAGCCATGGACTCTGCCATTTGAAATAATCTTCTACTTGCAATAGCCACATCATCACCCACTATATCAACAGCTCTATCTAAAATTTTTTGTCTAGTTTTGTTATCTAAATCTCCTGTAATTAAGTTTTGTATAACCTCATCATTATAAAGTTTTTTAATATCAGCGTTCATTGGGGCATTTCTTTTTATTTGAGATGCAATACGTCCTTTTTCTGTTCTTACTTTAGAAGTTTTTTCAATCAATTCATTAACATTATCAATATTAAAATCTTTTCCTGTTAATGCAGCAACTCTTTCACTTATAAATTTTTTATCAGCATCGGTTATTTTACCTCTTAAATTAAAAAATCCTTTTTCTAATGTTGTTCTATTACCTAGATCTACAATTTTAGCCATATTATCAGAAAGTAAATGAGCTGCGGCTTCTGAAGCGTTTTTTGCTGTGTTGTGATTAGCAAAACTTTTTGCTACCATGTCTAGATATCTAAATTTTTTAGTATCTATTTTTGGATATTTAGCATCAGCTAATTTAAAATTTTCTAATTCATCAAATTGATCAGTAGCCAACTCAAAAGCTAGTTTAGTTCGTTTGTGGTTAACTTTTCCTGATTTACCTTCTAACATAAAACCAGCAAGTCTTCCTAGTTCTTCTAAACTACCTACATGACCTTTATTTTTCATAATAGTGTTTAATACTTCAAATGCATCGTTTAATTCTTTAGTATAAACTTTCCCTATAACTTTTTTTGTTTTTTTATTTATAAGTTTTCCTTTATACTCAGGATCTAATTCTCTTATGGACTTACTGTCCCCACTTTCGAGTACTTTAGGTGGTTGAATAACTAACTTACCTTTTTTATATCTCATTCGTCCACCCTCAGCCATTGGATTATCTCGCACAAATCTGTTGATTGCATCTATTTCGATAACATCGGGTCTTGCTGGTGGTTGAGGTATTTCTGATCCATACTTCATGGACCCTGGGCCATATTTCTTGTTTATCATGTTTTTAATTCTATCTGTATCAGCGCTTGCTAGTTTAAATTCTTTTTCATCCTGTTCAACTAATCTTTGAAACATACCACGACTGTCTTCTGAAGATCTTGCGTAGTTCTTAAACCATCCCTGTGCTTTAAAATAATCGTTGCTCATATTAAGTTGGGTCGTAATCACCTTGGACATCTGTTACAAAGTCTGCAGGATCATTTTCCATTTGTTTTAATACTTTTTTCTTTTTAATAGATTCAGAAATATCTTTTATTAAAAGTTTTTCACCACCCAACTCTGCAAGTTCTGATGTATCAGAATATAAACCTTTAACATCTCCTACAGTGTTTTCTCCCATTTCAATATCAAAGTCATCAGGTCCAGTTTGTCTTCCTTCTGGAATATTTTCACTTGCCATAAACTCATCTGCTGGTTTACCTTTAGTTCCTTCATCAGCAATACCAGGTGTGTATCTCATGTTAACACTTTCACCAAGAGCGGTGTTACCACCAATGTAATCTATTTCTACTTCACCAGTTCTAACGTCGTAGTAAACATCAACTTGACCTGTTGGTGTATCTAATCTTTTAACTTCTTGCGCATCTTTATAAGCTAGATTTTTTGTTTTATCAGTTCCTTCTCTAAGCGCTTTGTTAACTAATGGTTGTAGCCATGCCGGTGCGCCGGTGCCACCATCTATAATAACTTCGTCAATTACTTTTTTGCTCACGGCTCCGGACTCTTTGCCAAGTATTTTACCAAGACCTAATTTAAGCGCAGCAACTCCTCCAGCTGTAGCACCTAATAATTTTAAAAATCCTCTACGACCTTTATCAACCAAAGTTCCACCTGCATAACCTGGTCTTAGGCCAGCAATACCGCCGTCTGCAAATTTATATTTTAAACCTGCACCGATTGTGTAATTATCATCAAATAGTTCTTTTTCGCCACCAAGAGTAAAAAATAAATCATCATCTCTATTTCCAAATTCTTTTTGATAACCTAAAACACCAGTTCTATCCTCAGATAATAAGTTATCTCCTTTAGCATAAAAATTATTATAATTAACACCAAGACCTAAATTGGGGTAATCACCACCTTCTAAAATTTCTTTAGAAATACTAGCATTCAAAATTCCGTCATTGTAACTTAGTTTAGGTGTTAAATCAGAAGTTTTATATGTTTTGCCATCAAACGTTTGAGTATCAACACCACCTTTAAGATTTAAATTAAATTTGTCATTTAATGGAAAAGTTTTATTTAAATCTAGTTCTGTGGATCTATAACCATCTGAATCAGTTACTTTACCTTTTAAGGCATTATTATAATTAAAACCAAGTCCAGTTTCTAATATTTTACCATCATTACTATCAACCATTCCTGATAAATCTAAATTACCAAATTTAAAATTACCTTCACTGGTTAATTGTCCTTCTTCTAAATTAGGGCTACTAAAATTAAAGTTCCCAATATTAAACTCACCAGATGTTACAGATTGTTCCCCTTCTGTGTTGATAGATCTTTTTAATTTTAATCCATCAATTGGACTTATTTCTAAATTTGCTTCAGCTTCATCTATTGTTTTTTTAAGGTTTTCTTTATTAACAAATCCTTGCTCGTTAATTATTTGTTTTTCTGGGTATTTTAAATCTAATTCTAGTATTTTGTTTTTAAGTAAATTTTTTTCTTTTTTCTTTTCTTTTGAAAACATAAAAAAAGACATTCTAGAGTTAGGATTATTTTTTTTAAATTTTTGAAACTCTTTAACCATTTCAAACATTTCGTTTTCTTGTTCTTTTTTTGATTTTTTAACTTTACCATATTTTTTTAACATTGTTTCTTCAAATTTTGTTCTTCCTTCATCATAAAGATTTTTGTCTTCTTCAGTTTCTTGTTCAAGAATTTTTTTAAGCGCTTTGTCAAAATTTAATCCGTCTTCAAAACCTATTCGACCACCATCAGCTTTCATTTCAAACTCATCTATTCCTTTAAAAGTTTTAGGAGATGTTGTTTGTGTTTTTAAAAACGCATTAATTTTATCTTTGTTTTTTCTTATGATTTCAAGAACAGTTTTTCTTTCAACACCTTGTTCTCTCAACTTGTTGCCTTTTTCTATCATTTTATTATAAAACAAATAATTAGATTCTGGTCCTGTGCCATATATTCCTTGAAGTAATGTCATAGAATCTTTTTCAAACATATCTTCTGTGTAAGGTTTAGGTTGTGGTAAAACTGTATTTCCACTGTTAAACGGAACTCTCGTATTGTCGTTATCTTCACCTAATAAATAATTTAAACCTGTTGATGTTGTGGCTTGACTATTTGGTGCAAGTATTCTGTTACGTGACATCAAGGAATCCGAACCATGGCCAATGTCTGACAAGTCAGGTTCAATCATTGACTGACCACCCATGTAAAAACCAGCACGTCCGCCTTTAGCGTTTTTAGTTCTACTTGTATTTTTAATAGTTTCTATAATTTCATTAGGACCTTTACCTTTTCCAGCCATTACAAAAGCTTCATCAATAGTTGCTAATACTTCTGCTTTTCTTTGTGGATTGTCATCTATTAAAATTTGATTTAATAAATCATCCGAGATTCCTGGGTATTTTTCTGTTAATACTCTTCGCTCATCATAATAAATACTGTTAGGATCGTCATATTCAAATTCTTTTTTACCATATTCTTCCAGTTCTATTTTCTTTTTATGAGCAAGAACTTTCTTTTTAGATTCTGCTAGAGCTATAGCCTCAGCTTCTTCAGCTGCATCCATAGCTCTTGATTCTTTTTCAATAAACTGTTCTTTTGTAAGATCGTCATCGTAAATAGTTTTACCATCATCGTAGACATATAAATTATCTGGATCTCTTTGCATAATCCAGTCGTCAGTTCCTTCAACAATTTTATTAATATCTTCTTTTTTTAAATTTTTATATTTACCTTTTTTACCAACAACTTTATTAACTTCTTTCATAGCTTCGATTGGTTCTTTTTTTACAATCATTGCTATAATTTCAGAAACTAATTTACCACCAGCAAAACTTGCACGACCACCTTTTGCAAAAGGTATATCGTCATCATATTCTTTAGGAGTATATACTTCTTCTGATTCTGTTAAAACTAATCTGCCATCACCAACATATTCTTTGTTTTTAACTTTTAGTAAATCTTCTCCCATATTTTCTCTAAAAATTTTTTCATAGTGTTTAAAATCTTCACCTATTTCAAATGCACCAGGAAACGATCCAGCTTTTTTATAAGCCTCATCACCGTATACTTTTTTAAATACTAAAATTACATCGTCTTCAATAGTTGGGTAATAATTTAAAACTCTGTGGGCATCTTTTGCATTTAATTTAAGTCTTCCGTTTTTATATTCTGTTTGTAAAAATTGTCTGATACCAGTTCTAAGCTGGCTTTCTTCATGCATGCTGCCACCCAAAAACTTATCATCTTTTTTCTTAAAAGGTTGACCCCCTGTTTGAAAAAAATCATCTAAATCTTGAAGTGCTTTTGTTTTACCAGCTTCTGCTTCATCTTTCATAGTCTTTGCAGTTTTCATTAAGTCATCAAGTGATGTTTTAAGATCGCCGGCTTCGTCAGTTAAATTTTTTACTTCATCTAATGCTTTTATACCTTGTGAAGTTTTAATACTTTTTCCACCAAACTCATTGTAGTCAAGTATATTATTTAAAAATGCCATTTGCTCGGCATCATTCATCGAGTCAATATATTTTGCTTCGTTTTTAAAAACATCTAATACAGTTGCAAAATTTCCACCGGTATCTCTTTCAGCTGCAAGTAATCCAGGTTTTGTTGCTGTAGATTTATTTTTAGGAGCAAGTTTTTTAACATTTGATCCAGATTGTTGGGATACATCTACCCCTATGCCTTTTAATGCATCTATTAATTTTGTGTATACTATTCCTGCCATACTTAGTAGTACTCCATTTTCCTAGGTGGTTTTTTTTCGTCTTCGTAATCTTCTGGATGGGGTAGGAAACCTCCCTGCCTGAATCGCATAATAGCCATAGTCATACTGTCGACTAAGTCATCATGATCGCCATATGGGAATGACGCACATTCCTCAATGACTTCTTCTGCAAAACGCTCGTTAGGAGCCCAGATTAAACCGGCCTCAAACAGCGGAGCACAAGAATTTACACGTACGTGCTTATCATTACCACGACTTGGCGTAAATGTCATCACTGGAATGTCCATTTGTCTTAGTTCGTGCGTTAATGGAGTTCCAGATGCTTTTTGTTCAACGATAACCATGTCAGGATTCCAATATTTATATTGCTCTAACGCTTCACGACGCAATTCTGGAAATTCAAAACGATCTTTTATAGAATCTAACAAAATTATGTTTGGTTTGCCTCCTTCTTCCGGATAAAATATGCCCCAAGTAGTAATTGCACTGTAATCAGCTGTTTCTTTTTTTAAAAACGCTGTATCATAGCTTTGAATAACATAAGTAACGTCTGGTAAAAACTCTTTATCCCATTTTCGCCACCATTCTCGTTTTATTAACGCTCCTTCTTCAGAAGTTGGCTGTTGCATCCACTGTGCATTCCATTTTCCAGCAGGTAACGTTGCTTTAACACTTTCTAATTCTTTTAATTTCCAATATTCAGGCCATACAGGTTTTTTTTCAGTTCCGTGGTCCATGATTGCCGGAAATTCAACCACTTCCCATTGATCACCTTTAATTTTTTTTTGATTATCCATTAAAATTCCTGTTAAATCTTTTTTTGACCAACGAGTCATAACTAAAACTATCTGACCACCTGGTTGTAAACGTTGTCTTGGTCCTGAAGTGTACCACTCATATGCATTTTCAAATGCTTTTTCTGACATTGCGTCTTGTTCCGAGTGTGGATCGTCAATAATCAAGAGGTCCGCACCACGGCCCGTGATTGCTCCGCCAACACCAGCTGCAAAATACTCTCCACCTTGAGCAGTTTCCCAACGTCCTGCAGCCTGACTGTCTTCTCTAAGTGATGTATCAAAAATTTTAGAATATTCTTCACTATCAATTAACGTTTTAGCTTTACGACCAAACCTTACAGCAAGTTCACCTGTGTGGGTTGCTTGAATAATCTTGAGTTTTGGGTTACGGCCCACCATCCACGCTGGTAACAAGTAAGAAGCAAACTCTGATTTCGTATGACGTGGAGGCATATTTACTATCAGTCTATTAATTTTTTTATTTGCAAGGTCATTAAATTTTTGAGCAATAACTCTATGGTGTGCGCCTTCTATAAACTCAGGCCACACAGCTTTTGTAAAGGACATAAAGTCATCTTTTGCTTTTCGCTGAATCTTTTTTTCAGCATGCATAACTTTAAATCTCTTGTATTGGGCACGAACTTCAGAGGGTAGTTTATTTATATCTATATTTTGTTTCATAAAAAATTTTTTTAAAATTTTTTGCACCTTTTTAGCAGTGAAGATGTTTTTTAACACCCTTATCTGTCTAAATCAAGCAATACAACCTAAAGTAGTGGGACCCCTTTTTATATTAAAGGGGATCGACTTTTTGCGGGCGCAAAAAATTCAACCTGTGATTGGTACCTCTATTGATATGTAAATATATTCTGTGGGCCGTGGCCCGTTAGGGCCACGGCAAGAAAGGTGGTTAGTCTAGAACTACCATGTATTGTGCTGCGAAGTGTTGTTGAAACCAATCCAATCCTTTACGAACTGTCTTGTAGTCACCAAACATTTCACTGCCAATGATTGTATCGTAGACAGCGGCCGCAAACTCCGGCATCGTTGTCTTCTCGCCGCTAAATCTATTAGCGACCTCTACTTCTGCTGTTGGGTCTTCTGGTAACGCAACATCAAAAGGTAGTGTATATTCTTTGTTATTGTATTTAATTGTTTTCATATATTTCCTTTCTAGGATTATCCTAGTCTATTTCGGTCCTGTTGTCAATCTTTTTAATAGTGGTATATGTCCTATCTCCATAGCCATGGTAATTATGAGTTTGAGTTATTTTCTCATACCCACCACTTTCTCGTCTGTGTCTGATAAACTCAATCGGTCTACCTTGTTCTATGCTTTCCATATGCTCATCTAACCAAAGGCTCTCGCAAGTTGTACTGCAAAAGTATTTACCTCGTTTGTAATATTCTGAATTGTGGTCCAATGGTGTTGCTGCATATCTACCTCTAATCACACCTCTAGACTTTAAAAATCTATCTTGTGTAACATATGTATGGCAATATGGTCCTTGGCAAAAATGTTTATTTGGCATTTTGTTTTTCCTTTTCTTTTGCATTCTTAAAAGCTTGCTCTAATCTAAATAGTTTTCTGTCTGTTTCTCTTATTTTCATTTCTGCAAACAAGAATAGTCCAAAACCAAAAACGATTAAAACTAATCCAATATATAAAACTAAATTCCAATCAATCATTAAAATCTCACTTTCCAAGATTTAGTCGCATTTCTAAAATTATCTGCGTCCATATCCCAATATGTAAAAATTGCTTTACCGGATTTATCTGTCCAATATCTGCAACCCTCAACCCATTTACCCAAACGAGTAATATGTTTTTTATGTTTGTCTGCGTAGTATGTTATCGTAAATTGTTTGTTGTTTTCCATTTTATTATACCTTTCTATTTGTATAAGGCTATCCTACTATGAATAGGATAGCCTGTCAAGTCTAATTTAGACTTTCTTCATATTGTTTTCTAGCCAATATTTTTGCCTCTCTTGATTGATGTTTGTTCTTCATTCCTTTAATCATACTTGCTAGATTACTAGGATTGTAGATTGTTAGACCTGTTGAGTTAGTCCTAATTAGTTCTGCCTCATCAACTTGTATTCCAAGTTCTGTTGCAAGTTCTATTCCCTCACTCAAATATCTATATGCTTTCAATCCGATTTTTAATTGGTCGCATTGTTTTTGAATTGTATCAATCCAAGTTTGGTGTTTAGATACAACATTACCTTTTGCAATTCGCCATGCCTCAAATTGTTTGTACTCATCTTTAGTACAAGCTATTGCTCTTGACCTACAATAAGATGTCCCAATAACATCAAGATAGTATGAATTGTCAAATTCTTTTGCCATACCTATATTGTTATCACTACTATTATAACTACTATGAGAATATCCTAATGCTTTCATACACTCATCAACATATTTAGTTTTATGTGGGTTATCTTGCTTTTCATTTTGTTGGGCATAGATATCAGGGTTGCAATCTTTTGCTTTTAGTTCTTCTCGGTAGTATGCAACTGCAAATTTCTTGCCGTCCTCATCACTATACTCACTACCATTTAGATTGCCAAATAAACCAAAATCAAAGTGTGATTTAGTTTCCTTTTCTTTACCCTCATCATCAACATCTTCTGAATGTGAAAAGTAAAAACATTTATCTTTTGCTACAACATCACAAGGTTGTCCGTACTTTCTTTTAAAAGTTCGGAGTATTGCAACATCTTCAGGTGGATAAGACCTTTCAACAACTTGCTTTGCTAATTGACTTGCAACAACATAATGTTTATCAACATCTTCTCTTGATTGAAGATATGCTTCTCGTTCTTGCGTGTCCTCATTCTCAAAGACATTTTTTATTTTATTGAACAACTTGTTTCTTAACTCGGTGTTCATTCTTATTTTACTCATTTTGTCCTTTCTATTATTTATTTGCATAAATGTTTTTTAACACTTGACAATAGGATAGTCAAGCATTATATTTGATTTATGAAAGATAATTATATTTGTCCAATCTGTAATGGATTCACTTCTTATGATGAATGGATTAAACCACAGGTTGAATGTATAGATTGTGGAGGGGAATTTATAGATTTCTGATTCCTGATTCAATTGGTGAGAACTTGATCGCAAGGCTAGCACACCGGTTGAATCTGGAATCAGGTTGTGTGATGCTTACTCTGGTTAACGCGGGAGAATAGCAATTACACCTGATCCCTGGTCAATTGTATAGATTTCTAGAATCGCTATGGGTACAATTGCAATTGACCTGGGATCAGTCATTAATGACTGTGAGAGTAACACTATAACAGGGTGAGTGGTAAAGGAGCTCCCGAAAGTTGACTGAAAACACGCCGTCAATCTCCCCCGTAGCATAGTGACTGATCCCTGATCCAACAACCCTTGATATCAGGGGGATGATGCACCCTCGAGGTAAACGCAATCCAGTTGGATCTGGGATCAGTATAGCGTACCTGAATGAGCATAAAGTAGGATTTATTATTATTCATAACCTATACTGATCCAAAAATATGAAAGGAAAAAATATGAAAAAAGTAGATATAGTTGATTGTGTAAAACAAATCATTGCGATCAATGAAGAGCTAAAAGAGCATGACCAGAGACAAGACTATCACGTCACGTACATGGCCGAGCTTAGGGATCGTATTGAAAAATTAGAGCTACAAGCATCAAGCGTCAAGCAAAATAAAGCTTGACAGCTATTCTGGGATATGATAGGATGTGTTTAGAAAGGAATAATTATGGACAATGAACAATTAAAAAGAATAGCGGATGCATTAGAAGAAGTGCTTCGACTAGTAAAGAAAGACCAGGAAGAAGCTAAAAAAAGATGGGAAAAAAACGATGAATAAAAAAGACAATGACCCATTTGGTTTTAACAAAGCCATCAATTGGGATAAGTTAGAGGATCCAAAAGTTATAGAAGAATTACAAAAACTTTTTGAAGAAGAAGAAAAAGAAGATGAGTAGAAAGATTACCAGCCCAGCGGTGTACATACACCACTGGCGCTGGCTCAGGGACAATGGTTATAAAAAGGAAGCTGCAAGCTGCAAGCGCCAAGCGTTACAGTTGACAAGACAGCAATATAAAAGTATGGTATCCTATACAGTAAAGGAGAAAGAATTATGAAAGTAAAAGACGCAAAAGAAATTACAGGAAGCTTGACCAGAACAAGCAAGATGCCTGGGCTAAGTTACAGCCTGCCAGCATGGGAATGCAAAACAGGCTCCAAGCTCCGGAAGGTTAAGGGCTCAGTATGCGCCAGCTGTTACGCGCTCAAAGGTAATTACACACGCTACAAAGCAATCAAGGCTGCCCAGTACGTGAGACTGAAGTCATTACAAGACTCAAGATGGATTGAAGCAATGACAGCTCAGGTGAAGCGGTCAACTTATTTTAGATGGCACGATGCCGGAGATGTCCAGGATCTGGATCACCTAAACAAAATTTTTGAAGTATGTAGACAAACACCAGACACTAAGCACTGGATGCCAACCCGTGAAGCATGGATAAAGGATCACCTGGACAGCAAGCCCGACAATCTTGTTATCAGGTTTTCACCTCCAATGATTGGACAGAGAAATGATTCCTGGCCAAACTCTTCAATGGTGGTAGAGAAGGACGCAACCTGCCCAGCCCCAAACCAGCG
>VTLG01002770.1_pt1 | contig 18354 bp, 20 predicted proteins | sample 4694571 | NCBI WGS metagenome assembly VTLG01 (sample SAMN12604809, study PRJNA352737) | marine metagenome | biome: ENVO:00000447; feature: ENVO:00000209|ENVO:00000569|ENVO:01000036; material: ENVO:00002151; isolation source: viral sequences binned using virsorter ... | reverse complement strand
CCCGCCCCCCCTCAAACGCGCAGTGCAGACGAAAAAAACCAAAAGGGAATGACCGTAGAACAACAAGAAAAGCTGGCTTACCTCCTTTCGCAATACCAGGCGCAGACTGATTTGACGCCAGGACAAAGCGAATTAATACGTACTTTGGCGTGCGTAATGTGCGAGGAACAGCAGTTGCAAGAATATTGCAACGAGCATGGCACATGTTACCAGGTAATTGGCAAGTCTGGCGACACGTACAGTCGGATGCGCCCCGAATGGCAACAGCTGAAAGAAGCGCGCCACCGAAAGCAAATTATTATTACCAGACTGGAAAACTGGATTGGCGAAGGCAAACCAACCGTGGATGAAACAGCAGAATACTTCAGCTGAGTTCTATTTTGACGACGCAGCCGCCGATCGCGCCGTTAATTTCATTGAAAAATTCTGCACGCACGTCAAAGGCGAGCTGGCCAACAAGCCATTTTTGCTTGAAGACTGGCAAAAAAACGACATTATTCGCCCGCTTTTTGGATGGAAAAAAGCTGACGGAACGCGCAAATACCGCACTTGTTACGTCGAAATTCCGCGTAAAAATGGCAAATCAAACCTAGCCAGCGCGGTTGCACTGTACATGTTATTTGCTGACGGCGAGCCAGGCGCCGAAGTGATAAGCGCAGCGGGCGACCGTGGCCAGGCCAACATCATTTTTAACATTGCGCAGGAAATGGTTAGCAACAATCCGCATTTGCGCAAGCGGGCCAAGGTTTTGCGCAACAGCATTGAATACAAGTCTAGTTTGTACAAAAGCATTAGTGCTGAGGCGTACACGAAGCACGGTTTGAACTGTCACGCTGTAATTTTTGACGAACTGCACACGCAAAAAGACCGCGATTTGTGGGACGTTTTGACGACCTCAACAGGCGCTAGACGTCAACCGGTGGTTTTGACACTGACAACAGCAGGCCACGATCGCGCGTCAATCTGCTACGAAATCCACGAATACGCTAAAAGCGTGCAGGCAGGAAAGATTAAAGACGACACTTTTTTGCCTGTATTGTACTGCGCAGATTTAGAAGACGACTGGACAGACCCTGAAACGTGGAAAAAAGCAAATCCAGGGTACGGCACGATTTGCAAACGAGACTACTTTAAACAGGCTGTGCAGAATGCCAAGGCGAACCCAAGCTACGTCAACAGTTTTTTACGCCTGCACCTAAATATTTGGACCAGCGCAGAAACCGCATGGTTGCCAGATGACATTTGGATGAAAGGCAACAAACCCATACCGCATGAAACACTTGCTAGCTTACCTTGTTACGGTGGCCTTGACCTTGCCAGCACTCAAGACCTTACCGCCTTCGCGCTACTTTTCCGGGACGATAGTAACGATTGTTTTTATCTCTTGGTGCATCAGTTTGTCAACTCTGAAAAGGCGCACACGAAGAAATTGAGCGCCGGCATTGACTATTTAGCGTTTGCACGCGAGGGAGATATAACAATTACGCCTGGAAACGTGACGGATTACGACCTAGTGCACGCGCATATTGCCGACGCTTGCAAAAAATACGACGTGCGAAGCATCGGTTATGACCCTAAATTTTCGGCTTATTTAGTTCCAAAGTTGCAAGCTGACGGCGTAGAAATGCACCCCATGAACCAGAATATTACGACTATGAACGGCCCAACAAAGGAATTTGAGATGGAGGCAATGCGTGGCAACATTATTCACGCAGGCAACAGGTGCTTGCGCTGGCAGGTTGGGTGTGCTGTGGTTTACACGGACGTGAACGAGAACAAACGTGTAACAAAAGAAAAGAACGAAAACAAAAAGGTTGATGGCGTGATCGCTTCCATTATTGCCATGAATGAATATCACCATTGTGCAATACAGGATGATGATATTATGCTGGAAATCTTCGATTTGTAAAAAGGCCCGCGTATAATTGCGAAGATGGCGACACTAGCAGAACGCTTACGCGGTTTATTCCGTTACCGTGTGGGCAAATACGATTCGCAAAGCCTGGAAAGCCAGTTGGGAATTCACGGCGTGGTGCGTTCAGGCGTAAACATTACGGAAACGACCGCACTAAGCATTAGCACGGTTTATGCATGCGTGTACAAAATTGCTAGTACGATTGCCAGCCTGGGTCTAAAAGTCTACGTAAAAAACGGACGCAACGTAGACGAAGCAAACATGCACCCGGCCTACGCCCTGATCAGCGATACGCCAAACGAACACCAGACCGCATTTGAGTTTTGGGAAACCATTGTAGCTAGCGCATTGATGTACGGATGCGGTTACGCAATCATTGAGCGCAACGCGCGCGGATATGCAGAACGATTGGTGTTGTGCAACTACTACGACGTCGATTTGAAGATTGTTGACGGCGAGTATGTATATCAAATTAAAGATTACGGCATGGTCATGCAGGAAAACATGCTGGAGATCTGCAATCTGCACCGCACATCACCAATCCGCCTGCACCGTGAAAACTTGGGATTGGCCAAGGCATCGCAAGACTTTGGCAGCGAATATTTTGGTCAGAAAGGTCAAATGACTGGCGTTCTGGCCAGTGATCAGCCACTGCGCAAAGAACAAATGGACGTAATCCAAAACAGTTGGAACAACAGCGCAATGAACGCTGGCACCAAGCTGTTGCCATTTGGATTCAAATACCAGCGCATTACGATTACTCCAGACGAAGCGCAGTTCATTGAAACGCGCAAATTCCAGGCAGAAGAAATTTGTCGAATTTTTAGCGTGCCACCGTCACTTGTGCAGTTGCCTAGTCAATCAACTTTTAACAACGTCGAACAGCAAAATTTGCAGTTTGCACGGCACACAATTGCACCGTGGGTTAAGCGCATTGAGCAAGAAATCGACCGCAAACTGATTCTAGGTTTTGAACGCCCCGACGTGTACAGCCGATTTAACATGAACGACTTGCACCGTGGCGACCTAGCAACGCGGACGAACTACTATAACCAAATGTTGACGCAGGGCGTAATGAGCATTAACGAGGTGCGCACAGCGGAAAGCATGAACCCAATTGAAGCGGGCGACGTTCACACAGTACAGATTAACCAAATTGCACTGGATCGCTTGGGCGAATACAGTGATAAAATAAGCCAGGATGAACCCGGAGGACAACCAGTATAAAGACGCCGAAAAGCGGACGACGGGCACAATTGAAGTGCGCGAGGCTGACGGTGACGAAATGATTTTGGAAGGCTACGCAAGTGTTTTTAACAGCGAAACAGACTTGGGCGCATTCCGCGAAGTAATTAAGCCAGGCGCTTTTGATGGCGTAATGGACAACGACGTTCGCGCGTTGATTAACCATGACCCCAACTTGGTGTTGGGACGCACGACCAACGGCACGTTGGAATTGTCCGTGGACGAACGCGGATTAAAATACAAAGTCAAGCTGGGCAACCAAACTTACGCCCGTGACTTTTACGAATCAGTGAAGCGTGGCGACATCAGCCAGTCTTCATTTGCGTTTACGATTGAAGAACAGTCGTGGAACGAAGAACGCACCGTGCGAAGCATTGACAAGGTGCGGACCCTGTTGGACGTATCGCCCGTCACGTACCCTGCGTACAGCGCAGCAACTGTGATGGCCCGTGATCAACAGCCGGAACCCGAAACAACCCCAGAGGTTGAACCTAATACAGAGACACCAGAAATTAAAAGAACAATGAATTTGAATGAAATGAAAGCTGTTCGCGCAAAGCACGCGGACCGCTTCGAAGAATTGGTGAACGTCGCAGAAACCGAAAACCGCGACTGGACCAACAACGAACAGGAAGAAGCCGACTTGTGTAAGCGCGAAGTGGAACGCTTGGACGGCAAAATCGCACGCCGTCAGGCGCACGAAGACATGATCGCACGTCAGGCCCAGATGGGTGGTGCATCAGTCAGCGAGGTTAAAGAGATTAACAAAATCAACCGTTCCTTCTCTTTGTCACGCGCCGTGCAAGCTGCGTCGTTTGGTAAGGCGTTGGAAGGCGCCGAAGCTGAATGGTCACAGGAGGCTGCCAAAGAATACCAGATGCGCGGACTGCAAATGTCTGGCCAGATTGGCATTCCCGCGTCTGCATTGTTCCGTGCTGGCGAACTTGATGACTTCCAAGCTGGTTCAGGCGACGGTTCAGGCTTTGTTGCCACGACCGTGCCAGGCGTAATTGACGCTTTGCGCACGCCAACGATGGCTGAGCGCGTCGGTGTTACGACCATTAACAACGCTACTGGTAATTTGAAGTTCCCACGCGTTTCTGTTAAGGCCGCCGGAACCGCAGAAGGCGAAGTCGAAGCAGATGCTGGATCGGGCCTCGAGTTGGATGAAGTCACTTTGACGCCAAACCGCGTTGCTGCAAACAGCAAGTACAGCAAGCAATTGATTTTGCAAGGTGGCGCGCAGGTTGACGCCATGATCGCACGCGAATTGTCAGCTGGTATTAATGAGACAATCGACAAAGCTGTCTTTGCTGCCGCTGCTGCTGGTGCATCACACCAAGGCGACAAGGCAAACGGCGCAATTGGCTACGCTGATTTGACCGCTGCGCAAAAGGCTGTTTTGGCAGCTGGTGGCGACTTGTCACGTTGCGCCTTTGTTGGCTCACCCTCTGCCATGAGCATTTTGAAGGGTGAAGCTGCAGTAGATAACATTCGTGCCGTAACCGAAGGCAACAACATTGACGGTTACACGACGTACTTTACGCCAAACTTGGTTGACTCTACCGCCAACGAAGGCGCGTTGTTGTTTGGTGACTTTGGTTTGGGCATGGTGCTGGCATTCTTTGGTGGCATTGATTTGTTGGTTGATCCATACAGCAACGCCGGAACCGCACAGATTGCCTTGCACGTAAACAAGTTTTACGACGCTGAGGTGCGCCAGGGCGGTGCATTGTCGTACACGTTTGACTTCACTTGATAATTGACTGATTACGGAAGCCTGGCAATTTGGCTGGGCTTCCTTTTTTTTCCGTGCCATGAGAATACAACGACCAAACGCAACAGCTGGGACAAGCATTATCACGCTTGCCGACATGAAGGAATTTTTGCGCGTTGACGGCACGGACGAGGACGACACAATTACTGCGTTGATGGACGCAGCAGTACAGCACTGCACTGACTACACCGGGCGACACTTTACAGCTAGTGACGGCGTTAGTTTTTTCCTGGAACGGTGGCGCAGTGCATCACTGGCATTTGGTCCCGTCACGCAGATTAACAGCGTGGCGTATTACGACACAGCGGGCGACTTGCAAACATTGCCAGCAACAAAGTATTACCACGATCAATTTGTCAACGGCACGACGCGCATTCACTTTCACGACGTGCCAGACTTGCAGACGTACAACAGCACGCCAATAGAAATTGACTGCGATTGTGGCGAAGCTGCGTCGCCTAACATCAAACACGCCGTGCGCATGTTGACGGCGCATTGGTATGAAAACCGCCGTGCCGTAATTACGGCGACGCCCAACGAAATGCCTATGGGCGTGCAGGCATTGTTGAACCCAGAACGCATTGTCGATTTGCAACAATGAACATTGGGTACTTAGATAGGAGAATTGAGGTTGAATACCAGGCAACTGGCGTCAACGCTTACGGCGAACCGACAGGTTCGTACACAAGCATTGGCGCATTTTGGGCTGCCATGGATCACGGTTCTGCATTAAGCAAACAAGATTTGGAACAGGACGTAACACGCAACGTCGTAACGTGGCGCATTCGTTCGTCAACATTGACGCGTACAATCACACCAAAACACAGGGTGAAATACGATGGCGCGTACTACAACATTCTGGCCGTGCAAGAACGCGGACGCAGGGAAGAAATTAGGTTAATTACCGAACGCGTGGTGTCAGAATGATTACAGTTGCAGGAAATAAAAAGTTTGAAGCGCGGTTAAATCGACTGGCCAACTGGAACCGGGACGACAAAAAAAACATGCGTAAAATCAACCGCGACGCAGCCAAGGAATACACCAAGACTGCCAAGGGCAACATTAAGTCCTTCCACAAGGACATTGTGGTAAGCCGTGGCGGTTCAAAATTGGTTGTAACAAAAGGCCAGCTAAAGCGTAGCGTTGGCACTTGGTTGCCAAAAAAAAGTGGCACCTGGGTGGCAGCGGGACCTCGCACCAATTCGCTAGGCAGGCGCAACACATCGGCACGCAGTGACGGTTGGTTTGCTCACATTGTGGAAGGCGGTGATTCATTTGGCAGAAAAAAGCGCACCGTAAATACAGGCGTATTTGAACGTTCGTTGCGCAGTAGCATTCAGGCAGTAGAAACAAAGCGGTTTGCCATGCTCAAACGAGCCTACAATCGTTGGATGAAATGAAGGTAGGACTAGCATTGTACGAATTGCTTACGGGCAACAGCGCCGTGAACACTGAGGTAAGCGGACGCATATACCCTGAGCGCGCACCCGAGGGCGTAGCTGCGCCGTACATTGTGTACAGCATCACAAGCAACCAGCCTAGCGACAACAAGGAACGCACGCCAGTAGACGAAGCGCAGGTAGAAGTGTTTAGCGTGGCCAGCACATACGGCGACGCAAACAACCTTGCTGACCTGGTGCGTACTGCACTAGATCGCCAGGGTGTAAGCGTTAGCGTCAGCGCCGGAACAATTACCGTGCAGTCGATTCGTTACAGTAACGAGTACAGCGAGGTGAGCGACGACCGCAAATATTACGCGCAAGTTCAAGAATATTCAATCCGCATAACACGTTAACTATGATTACCCCCGAATGGATTACAGACAACCTTGCTGAACTAGTTTTGGCCGGGCTAGCGTTTGTCAAAGTGTTGGTGAACTTGACGCCCACCAATACCGATAATAAAGTCTTTGGCTACTTTGACGTGTTGATTAACATGATCATTGCAGACCGCATTAAAAAAACCCCTAACGAAGAATAACAATGGCACAGACAACTGGCATTATGAATGGCAGCCAAGTTACCGTAATGTTCGGTGACGCTGGCGCAACTCCCACTTACGTCGTCGTAGACAACGTAACTGATTTGAGCGCATCGCTTTCTGTAGATACGCGCGACACTACGACAAAGAACAACGGCGGATATAAGGCATTGTTGCCAGGCCTGAAGTCTTTGTCTGTAAACTTCTCTGCGATGTACGCAGACGACGCTACGCAAGGCTTTGACGAATTGATGACAGCGTACAACGCTGGCACAAAGCAAGCTGTAAAGGTGACGTCTTACGATCACAGTGGCGACTCAGAAATTACAGGCGACCACCGTTTGACGTTTGATGCGTATATCACCAGCATCGAATGGAGTGCAGGCACCGAAGACAACGCAACGTATTCTTGCACTATGGAATGCGTTAGCACTATTACTTACGAAGCGATCTCCTAATGACAATTACCCTGGACGGCAAGACCTTTCCTGTTCGCGCTAGCATGCGCGCCTGGAAAAACTTTGAAAGTGAAACCGGATGCAAGGTGGCCAACATTGACAGCGAGGACGTAACGCGCGTTCCCGAGTTGATGTACTATTTTGTAAAAGAAGGTTGCATTAAGCAAGGCATGTCTTTTGATATGACCTTGGACGACTTTCTCGGTTTGATTGAAGTACAGGACTTGGAACAGCTGTCCAGGGTAGTTGAAGCAACAATGTCTGGCGACTCAAAAAAAAAGCCAGAAACGGGGACGGCAGTAAGTTTGAATGGGACGAAATAGAAGCGACCGGGCTAGGCTTGTTAGGCCTGACGCCTGATCAACTCTATTCGTTTACATTCAGAGAATTTGACAACGCGGTGCGCGGTTGTGTGAATGCAACTCAAAGGCTAGAACAAAACGCCTGGGAGCGCACACGATGGCAAACCGCGTTGTTATTAAACGCACATACCAAAAAGGGACACCAGTTAAAACCAAAAGACCTAGGTGTATTTGATTGGGAAAAAGACAAGACGACAACCAACAAAGTGCAACGTGGGTTTGCACAATTAAAAGCATTGGCAAATGGCTAGACTAGGGGATGCGGTTCTGCACATTGGTGCGGACGTTACAGATCTAAACAACAAACTGGCGCAAGCCAAGAAAGGCGTTAATAATACGCTCGGCAACATTAGGAAAATGGGTGCGGGATTGACCGCAACTGTGACGGCGCCTATTGTTGGAATCGGTGCCAGCAGTTTCAAAGTTGCAGCAGATTTTGAAGCTAGCATGGCTAAGGTGCAAGCTGTGTCCGGTGCGACAGGCGCAGAATTTAAGGCGCTAGAACAGGACGCGTTGCGCCTGGGTTCGTCCACTTCGTTTACTGCATCCGAGGTCAGTTCGTTGCAGTTGGAGTTTGCCAAACTAGGTTTTACCAGTGACGAAATTACGAAGGTTACAGAAAGCACATTGAACCTGGCCAAAGCTAGCGGTTCAGACCTGGCCACTAGTGCCGAAGTTGCAGGTGCTACGTTGCGTGGATTCGGACTAGACGCAGAAGATACGTCACGTGTAACTGATGTGATGGCGTCAAGTTTTAGCACGTCGGCGTTGGACATGTCCACCTTCGCAGACGCTATGAAGTTTGTTGCACCAGTAGCAAAGGCAGCGGGCGTAAGTCTAGAAGACACAACCGCAATGCTTGGCACGCTGGCCAATGCTGGTATTAAAGGTTCACAGGCAGGTACTGCGTTGCGTCGCATCATTTCTGACCTAGGCGCAACTGGTGGTGACGTATCTGGCGCCATTCAAAATCTAGCTTCGGAAGGTTTGAACCTTGCTGACGCCAAAGACGAAGTGGGACGATCGGCCCAAAGTGCATTGTTGGTTTTGTCAAAGCAAACTGACCAAACCGCAGAACTGAGCGAGGCGTACAGCAACAGTGGAGGTAGCGCAGCGGACATGGCCAAGGTCATGGACAACACAAGCCAAGGTGCATTGGCGCGTATGAGGTCAGCCATTGAAGGCGCGCAGATTGCATTTGGTAAGGTGCTAGCGCCGGTTGTTGAGAAGGTCGCAAAGTTTGTCGAGAACCTGGCAAACAAGTTTACTAGTCTTACCGACGGACAAAAGAAAACGATTACTATTGTTGCTGGCGTCGCAGCTGCCATTGGTCCGCTGTTAGTTATCATTCCTCAACTAGTCAGTGTGGCAGCGGTTGCAGGCCCGGCGTTAGGCGCAGCATTTACCGCGATGACTGGTCCAATTGGTATTGCGATTGCTGCACTGGCTGCGTTGACGGCTGCGTTCTTTTATTTCTGGGACGAAATCAAAGTGCCATTGAGTAAGGCGATCAACATGGTGATTAGCTTTTACAACGAAAACGAGTCAATACGCGTTGGTATCGAATTGCTAAAACAACAATTCGTCAACACGTTTACAATTGCCAAGCAAATGGTGATGAACGTTGTGAACAGTTTTGGCGTGTTGTTTAATGCAATCAAGTCTGCAATTACTGACGGATTCGGCGCAGGGTTTGACGTGCTGAAACAAGGCATGAAAGATATTGCTGACGAGACAGTGCAGACAGGCAAAGACGTGTACAACAGTTACGCCGACGCTGTAAACGAGGCACGCCAAAAAAATCCCATTGAGTTTGTCACGACGGACGATCTAGACAAGGGCATGAACCGCCTAAAGGGTCTGTTTAGTTTTGATCTAGGTGGCGGTGGCGGAATGGCCGAGGCAATGGACGACGTAGCAGACAGCGCCAGCAATCTAATTAAACCGCTTGAACAGGCTGAACAGGTAATAGGCAAAATGGACAAGACGCTAAAAGGCGTTGGCACCTCAGTGGCGCAAGGCGTAGAACCTGTTGGGCGGTTGCGTCAGGAGTTTGTACAGGTAATTGACATGAGTGAATTGACGCAGTCAGCGTTTGTGGGCATCGGCGAATCAATCAAAGGTCTGGCTAGTGGCGCTACAACAGGCAGTCAAATATTAGGACAGGCGTTTACTACGCTGGGCAACTTTCTAAAAAAGATTGGTAGTGCCATGGTAGGACAAGCAGTGGCCATGAAAAACTTTCAACAAAGTCTAATTACAAACCCAATTAAGGCAACGGCAATGGGTGTGGCCTTTGTTGCTAGTGGTGCGCTGTTAGCTAACTACGGTCAAAAATTAAGCGAGGGTGTAGCACTGGCCAAAGGTGGTTTGGCATTTGGCGAGACGCTAGCAGTTGTGGGTGACAACCCCGGCGCTAGCTTTGACCCCGAGGTCATCGCGCCACTGTCTAAGTTGGAAAAAATGATGGGAGGTGGCGCCGTCCAGGTGCACGGGCGCATCAGTGGAAGTGATATTTTGTTATCTAACGCACGCGCAGAACGCGACCGCAACCGCACTTTTTAATGGCTTACGTTTACGCAACAACAACTTTTGAACGCATCAATGGCGACCAGGTAAAGGTTGACATTGTACACAACGCGTCTGGCTCAGATGCTGGCAATACGTTTGACGTTGACCCAGTAGGTTACACGTTAGACTTTGTGCCAACGGACGACCGCCACTTAAAGCCAGGCATTGTTTCTGGTAAGTGTACGATTGCAACACTTTGGGAAAATGGCAGTGCGTTAAACACGTTACTGACAAACCTGACAACAGCAGACGAAGGCGAGTGGTGCGTTGATCTGTACAGGGGTGCAAGCACGGACCCTTTTTGGAGTGGCACTATTGTGTCAGACCAATTCGAAATACTGGAAGGCAGCGCGGTGCAGTCGTGTAAGATCGTTGCAGTTGATGGGTTGTCAATGCTGAAAAGCGTTAAGTACAATGACGACGGCGACCCTTACACAGATTACAATACGTTGCAGGGTTACATTCGCAACATTCATGAAAAGTGGGTGTTGTTTAATCACCTTGACACTAAGTATAATGCTAGCCCCACAGCACGTTTCAAGATTGCTGACGACGTAGTTAGCACAGATCAGGACAACTACACGACGCACCCTAGTGGTACGAACATGCGGGTATTTCAAAAGTCGCGCCTGCATAACAAAACTTTTTACAACAGAAACGACCAAGGCGAAAAACAATACCGCAATTGTTACGAAATACTGCAAAGCATTTGCAACACGTTTCAAATGCGGTTGTACGCCTACGCTAGCGCCTGGCACTTTGTACCAGTGGCATTGCAGGACGACGACCTAACAGGATACACGGAACGTTGGAACCAAGTTTTCGTTGACGACACACAGATAGTTGACGCTTGGAATTACCAGACCACAGACACGCAGAAAGCGGCGGGCTGGGTGCGATCACTGACAGCGCCTACAACATCAGTCAAGTTGACGCGCAACCTTAGTGGAATTACAAGTCTGATTGAACTAGACTCCACCTATACACCAGGCGATATAGTGGACGGCCCGGCATATTTTTACCCCAGTCGTACCAATGGCGACGGCGAGGCGTACCAATTAGCTGGAAGGGTACGCGTGGACATTACAGGCAATACCTATTCCAATCAACCAGACCCATTAGACTTAGGACGTTTTGCCTTTAAGATTGGTTGGCTGTGGCATTACACAGATGAAACTAATTACGAACGCGTACAACGCGAATTAGCATTGAAAAGCCCACCGTTGTCACAATCTATTTACGGCGCGCTGTTAGAACTTATACCAGGTTCATCACCAGAATACGACTACACTGGTATGGCTTTGCAGTTTCCTACGTTTACAGAAACGACAAGCACAGACGTTGTGGCTGGTTATCATTTACACCAGGATGCTGACCAACAACGTTCGCAATATTTTTACCGCACCGATTTGGACGGCACGCGTTTTCTTGATTTCAATATATTGTTGCCAGCGCCCTTAGAGGACGCCAACTTGTTCCAGTTTAGTTTAGACGTTGAGACTTACGATTACACGGGCGCAGTTAATGCAACGCACGCAGCGTCAATTAGTGTTACTGTTGAATCGGCCAGGGTGTTGCAAGTAAAGGAAGGCAGTCAATATGAGTTAAGCGATCTTGATTATCACGCCACAACTGGCACTGGGCAAGACAGATTGGACCTGGGGCAAACGTACATTGGTGATTTAGGCGTAAGTGAGAACATTGGTGGCATTGAGGTTTACGACGGCGCCAACTACGTAGTTAGTTCCAACTGGGTTAGCCAGGCGCAGTCTACTGCCAAGCGCATTAACCAGTTGTGCGTTGAAGAATTGTTGGCTATGCACAAAGACAGTCGCAACATTGAACGCGGATTGATTGTGTCAAACAACGTTACAACGTACCCACGTCCCTTTGATCGCTTTTATGATTCTGACACGGGCTTTTATTACGCAGCACTGGCATACAAGGAACTTGGTTCCATGATTGAACACGAAGCAACGTTGTTTAAGATTGGACGCAATTTTAGTGACGTCAATTTTGAGACGGACGAACCTGTCGTAACACGTTATGAAGGTGGCGACGGATTGCAGGCAGGTGAGGACAGCACAGAAGTATTAAAACCAACTAACGTTGGCGTGCCATTCAACACGCAAAGCACGACAATTTTTCAGGACTGGGACACGGCAACAGTTGGTGGCGGGCAAACATTGGAACTGTACTACACGGTTAGCACTAACGGCCAGGGACAATTTTTTGAAGACCAAGGCCAAGACCCGCCAGACAATTACACAATAGAACGCACTGTGTTTGTTAACAACGAAGCGTTAGCAACGCACACTGATTCTGGATGGCAAACACCTAGCGCTTTGCAACCAGTGGCAGACGCACCCACGGGCGTGCGCATGGTTAAGGTGTGGGAAGCTATTCACGCGTACATGCAAAAGCTAAACGATCCATGCTATTCTTTTGCTGTGTTCTATAATGAGCAGTTTGACGGCAAGTTGTTTGATTCATACGACGATTATGTGGGCGGATGGAGTTTGCGCAAACTGCGCAGCGGTTACACGGGTAATTGTATAACAGTGCGTCGCACGGGATCGAGTCCAGCCAGTAGTGATATTGGATTTGACAGCGAGGGCAATTTGGACACAACTGCGTTGCTTGCATTTGTAGGTAGCAACGACGGATTTGTCACAAAGTGGTATGATCAGGGAGGTTCTAACGATTTAATACAGGCTGCAACCGCCAACCAACCGCAGATTGTCTCGGCTGGCGCTGTAATTACATTGAACGGCAAACCGGCACTGGACTTTGACGGAAGCAATGACACGTTGTATTCTGTCAGTAACATCAATCCAAACCCGGACGGCAAATTTACAGGCGCGTGCGTTTATGCAACTGACAATATTAGCCAAGGTCAAAACGTAGTAAGTAGTTGGAACAGTAGCCAAATTAGCCAGAACTTCCAGCATCAGTGTTTGTCAAATGGTAAGGCGCGCTGGGGTTACAGATACACTAACAAGGCATTCCCTAGACCTGACAGCACGAACGTTCTTGACACTACGCAACGCATTACGTGCGGGCAGTTCTACCAAAACTTCGCAAAAGCGTGGTACGATGGCACAGAAGAATTGGACAAGTTCAGCCAAAACATCAGCACTGTTAACCCCAACCAAGCCTCGACTAGTTTTCGCATTGGTGCGAGATCAGACAACAGCGCAGGTGTATTCAACGGGAAATTTCAGGAATGCGTGCTTTTTAGTCAAACAGGTTCAGCGCACGACGCTGATGCGTTAAGTGACGAAATTAATAATTATTACGGCGCGTACTAATGGAGTGGATACTAGTAAACCCCGAAGGCCTTTTGTCAAGCGTGGCACGCGCAGAAATTATTTCGCGCGAGTTGTACAACATCACGCGTCCTGTTTTTGTGCAAACTAAAGATGAGGCTGACGCCAAGCTGTTTGAATATATAACGCACCCAGACGACGCAACACGCGCTGCGTTAATAATTGACAGCAACGAGGTGATCGACGTTCACCCATCATGCACGCTTGAGAAGTTAATCGCATGTTTTCCTGAACTGACAGTGGATGAACGTTTTGCCCTATCTTCCATAGTACATCAGGTTGGGCAATTTCCATTTGGCTTAATACTGCCAGACAGTGTGACGATCCGCGATGAAAAGTATATGATAGCTAACGGATGGATTGAACCTTTCGACAATGATTGAGCAGGCCAAAGGAATATTGCAGAACACGTTAAACGTGACTTACGTTGGTCTGGTGTGGGTAGATTACATCAACGACGCAATAACTGTAATTGCTGGGTTGACGTTGATTTGGTGGAATGTCGAACGGGCAATGCACGCACGGCAAGACCGCAAATCAGATGAAGTACTTTAATTATTACGAATTCGATTCACCAGACAAGCCAGGTTCAGGTCACGATATGGACCCATGCTTTTTGGAAATGCTCGACGACGCACGTACATACGCAGGCATTCCTTTCTATGTGACGAGTGGATTTAGAACACTAGAATACAACCGAGAATTGAGGCGCAAGGGATACAAGACGAGCAGACAAAGCGCGCACCTAAAAGGCAAGGCAGCCGACATTAGGTGCGAGAACAACGCGGACCGTTTCCTAATTATTAGCGGTGCAATCCAAGCTGGCTTCACGCGTATTGGCATTGGCAAGCGGTTTGTGCATCTCGACAACTGCACAACTCATGACGACAAAATCGAAGAACTCATCTGGATCTATTGACTTTCTTTCGCTGTTGAAAGCGTTGGACATTAGCCAGGCGTTTAAGACTAAAGGCAACTTGCGCCGTTGGTCAGCAAAGCGAACTGTTGGTGGACTCATTGCCACCACTGCGTGCCATGATATATACACGCACGGAATAAGTTGGGAAGGCGTTTGTATGTGTCTGGTTGCTGTAATACCTTTGAGTATGTCTTTCTTGGAAAGGTAACTCCCAAGGATGCAGTGTGTAGATATTTGTTTTAACGCCTGCTGACGGTTAAACGTCGGTGGGCGTTTTTCACGTTGGGCTGTGAATAAGTGCGTATGCCTGTGGTGTCAAGGTGGCACAATTAGGTGCCATGTTTGTGGCATGAACTTATTTACATCAAAGGCAATTAGCCACACCGTTACACCAGACAAGGCATTCACGTGCTACAACGATTGGATGCGGTGGCTGACACAACGCAATCAATCACAACGCCTGTACAGGTGGCAAAACAAAAACAAATGAGCGATACACACATGAAGTACAACCGCGATCACCTCGACGAAGGTACGCGGATAGCACAGGGCATTGACATGCAAGGCAGTTACAGATGCCTGCCCGACAACGGCATGCAGTTTGACCGTTCGTTGATGCGCGCAAATGGCTATCAGTTGCACCAAGACTTTGTACACATCGATGGTTCAAAGACGCGCTGGTGGTTTCACAACATTGCGACGTGGAAAGCACGAATTGAGCGCATCGAGGGCATTGGATATAAAGCAACGGACAAACTAAAAGTGACGTGAAGATGGCCGAACGATTCCCAGTACGAATGAATCTGCGCCTGGATCAAGAGACGCGCGATATAGTCCAGGACACAGCAAACAAACTAGGCATAAGCAGCGCCAGCCTAATTAGATTACTTGTCAAATCACACATCAACCAATACGCAAAGCAATGAGCTTTATTCCAGACACAATCAATGAGACAACGGCAGGGGGTTACTTCAAACCTGTCAAGGGCAAGCCTAACAAAGTGCGCATCATTAGTGACAAGCCCGTCGTGGGCTGGGTGCAATGGACAGCAGAAGGCAGGCCAGCACGCTTTATCAATCTTGCCGACAAACCAGACGTGGAATATCAGGACGGCACCAAGCCAAAACGATTCCTGGCCATGGCTGTTTACAGTTACGAACTAGGCCAAGTTCAAGTGTGGGAGATGACACAAAAGACCATGATTGAACAGCTAAATTCAATCAGCACTGACAGCGATTTTGGCCACCCCAACAACTACGATTTGAAGGTAAATCGCACGGGCGAGGGACTGGACACTAGCTACACCCTGATCCCTGTTGTTACTGATTTGCAACCCGAGGTCATGGAGGCAATGCAAAACCCAGGCGTTGACTTGCACAAATTGTTTCTAGGAGAAGATCCGTTCGAATGAGCCAACGTCAATTCAAAGGCATTTGGATTCCCTCAGAAGTTTGGTTGCATCCAGAACTGACCGCCGTTGAAAAAGTGGTGTTGATGGACATACACAGCATGACAACGCGCGAAGATGGCAACTACTTCAAAAGCAACGAGACAATAGCCGAACAATGCATGTGCAGCGTGGCCACAATTAAGCGTGCCATTAAAAAACTGCACAAGCTAGGATGGGTAGAAACAGAGTTGCGAGGTAGGCGCCGTTACATGTGGGTCACAACGAAGTTCAAAATGGACCAGGTACTGGTTCAAAATGATTACAATGAGGGTCAAAATGAACCTCCAGGAGGGTCAAAAAGACCCAGTAGTAATACAACTAGTAAACCAGTTAGTAAACCATTGAGTAAAACAAGAAAGGCGGAAGGGTTCAAAATGACCCTGTTTGGCAATCACGAGGACTTCAACAACATGTGGGACACGTGGAAAGCCGACCGCAAAGAACGCGGCGTAAAAAAATACACTGTGATGGGCGAAGAAATGGCACTGAACAACCTTTACGCGTTGTCTAGTGGCAATCACGACAAAGCAATACAAATCATTAAACAAAGCATTCAAAATGGATGGCAAGGACTATTCCCAATTAAGCCAGGCACACAACAACGGCCTAACCTTGACCCAAAACAAGCAATTGACTGGGCTAATAAATGACTGTCAAGCGCAACTGTCAAAACACACAAGCGAAACAGCGTTCACAAATGGCCTGCCACTACAAAAGGCACTGCGCGCGGATCGCGCGAACGTCAAAATACTGTTGCTCGCTCAATTGGAGCGTTTGGTAAGGCAGGTAGGTGCACAACGCACATTCCAAGACCAGACAGATCTACAAAACGCCATTGAGGACGTAATCGAGGTTTTCCCTAGCTTAAAATTGGAAGAAATACTGTTGGCGTTCAAAGCAATACGCCAGGGCCGTTTTCAGTTATACGGCACATTTAACACATTAACCCTAATTGATTGCATTAGAAAATATGAAATGGACACAACCGTCCCGCTACGGGAAAAACAACACAAGCAAGCCCAAATTGACGTCGAAACAACGTGTGTTGACTGGTCGCGCCTGGCTAGAGATCTACAACTGGACGGCAAACTACAAAGACCCAAAAAGACCCTAGATCGTTATATTCCACTACCTAACGACCTAGACAATTACGATGACATCGAGAAGTGGCGCAAGAAGCACCTTGGAAACGGACAAGAAGAATAAACCAAAAAAGAGACGTAAAAAACGGAACCTGAGTACGCGCAAAAGCATTATTAAACGCCTTGACAAGCTGTGCAGCCAATACATTAGAATCAAATACGTCAGACCTGACGGACTGGTGCCCTGCTGTACATGCAACAAGGCGTATCCACCAGAAAAGATGCAATGCGGGCACTTTATGAGCAGGCGATACAACAACACTAGATTTCATCCCACCAACATTTCTCCGCAGTGTCGAGGTTGTAACATGTTTGCCGAGGGCAGGCAGTGGTTGATGGGGCGATGGCTAGACAAAGAACACGGCGCCGGTACAGCTGAGGATATGTACAACCTTAGTCGCAGTACTAACAAACTATCTATGCAAGACCTACACGAACTAGAACGGGAGTATGAACAAAGAACTCGAGAGATTATTACAGAAGACAAACAATCACTTATACCTAATCGTTGGCACGCAGATGTGCAGTAATAAAATAACCCTAGAACGCATATATGCAAGGGCTAAGGCCTATTGCAAGTTGATGAACCTTAAATACGATGAGATATTCTCACGATCACGCAAGGCACAGTACGTGCAAATCCGTGCTGTAATGATGTATGTGATGCGCAATGATTTGAAGCTGCCATTCACTACAATCGCACACTACTTTAAACGTGATCACAGTACAGTGATGCACCATTGCCGTGAGATTGAACATGAGTTAGACCAGTACCACGACACACAACGCATACACCGAGTATTAAAGCATGGCATACAAGTCCTCACCGAAGAAGCGCAAGAATCCTTGGATTACGAAAACAGCAGAGGCGTTCGGATTAAGACAACAAGACAAGAGGTATAACAGCAGACGATGGAGAAACTTTCGCAAGGTGTACCTAGCACGTCATCCAGTGTGCGTCAAATGCGAACGCCTGGCAACGGTTGTAGATCACATCACACCAGTAAGCAAAGGAGGCAACTTCTGGGGTGGTCCGTTTCAACCCATGTGCGTCAGCTGTCACAACCGCAAGAGTGCGCAGGAACAACGTGGTACAGCAACGTGAACTGGACCTATGGCGAAGATTGGGACGAACTAACGTATATCACTTATGATTTTGAATTGGGGAAGGGGGATGAAGAAAATACATACTAAATCGCTGTACAT
>VTLG01015858.1_pt1 | contig 18356 bp, 23 predicted proteins | sample 4694571 | NCBI WGS metagenome assembly VTLG01 (sample SAMN12604809, study PRJNA352737) | marine metagenome | biome: ENVO:00000447; feature: ENVO:00000209|ENVO:00000569|ENVO:01000036; material: ENVO:00002151; isolation source: viral sequences binned using virsorter ... | reverse complement strand
CCTTTCTAAATTCATCCTATCAAATCCTACAGCAGTGTCAAGCTTGGAGCTTGAAGCTTGAAGCTTGATCAGGCCCGCCCGGTACTCAGGGCAGAGGCCAATGTTATTTCAACCTGATCCCAGATCCACCCACCCGATCAATGATCTAGGCTCATAGTTAGTGCGATGATCAATTCGCACGGGGAATTACCCGGTGGATCAGGGATCAGTTGCAACTGAACGTGGCGCTCTGTGCTACGTATAGATTAACAGTCTTAACCTGGTTCCGCTTCCGCCATGAATATAGCCTGAGCCCTGTAGTCTCTGGCCAATTGCATCTGATCCCAGATCCATTGGCGCGGTCGCGTCCCACCTGAAGCTCACAATGGATCAGGGATCAGTTCTAGTTCATAACACAAAGACGGCTCGTAAGCGGTGTGATGTGCTACAACTAGAAGTTGTCCCAATTAATTAGAGGCGTACAACCTAGAATTCCATCAGTTCTCATACATAATTAATTAGTCCAACATAATGCTTGACAGATTAAATGTCAAGTGTTAATTTCAAATCATGCAAAATAAAAATACAGAAAGAGGTAAAATGAGTAGAATAAGACTGAACCAGGAGTATCGTAATAAAATAGCTAATCGTATGCGAGTACACCTGGAACAAGAACCGACACAAGAAAAAACAAAGTATGATGAACTCAAAGCAGATCAAATTGAGTTAAATGACAATGCGTGGAATATTGCAGAAACTATTGTCAGAAAACATTATACTCCTGATGATGTCAAAAAAGCATACTATCTTCAAAATAAATTTGAAAATGTTGAAACTATCGCAAAGGATAGTTGTTTTCATTTTCATTATTTAGGTATGAAAGAAGATAGAGATTATGACAACAAGCCAATCATGAAAGAAGATACCATTGAAGAACATTTTGATTTCAGATTGCAAGGCGCTTACGAGGGCGACAATACAACTAGCTATTCGAGAGACAATGCTTATGGCTATGCTTTGTATCGTGATGAACTAAAGGCGCAGGATGATTGCAACCCAGATATTTTGATTGAACAAGAAGGGAAAGACAATAACCCACATTTGACAAAATATACTGACGCCAATAATAAATATCTCGGTAATGATGATAGTGGTTATGGCAAACAATGGAACGAAAAATATCAATTAGATTTAATTGGTAGAGAGTATTGTCGAGATCGTTCTATCGCTTGTAATGAACAACAATTTCTTATGCTTAAACAATGGAAACAAGCTAAAGGTCAATTTGTTATGGCACACAGAAATTGGATTAAATCTATTTTAGATCAAATGAAAGAAATTAAAATTGGTCTGAAAGGATATAAATACCTGGACGAGGCGATTGAGTTATGTACTGAACTTGGATTAAATGTCCAGGAGGCAGAAATAATCAGAACAAACTCTACTGGACTTGTAATCTACAACCCTAAAAACTTAGCTGATAGGATTAAAGGTATGAAAAACAAAAACCAATCAAGGGAGGATAAAATAAAGGCAAGGTTATTATACGAGCAAAAACAAAGTGTAAACTAACACTTGACAAGGCTGTCCTATTTGTAGTAGGATAGCCTTAATTAACAGAAAGATATAAAATGGAAAACAATAAAACATTTACAATCACTTTCACAAAACAAAATGGTGAGAGTGTAACTAGAAAAGCAAAATGGACAGATAAGTGCAGAGAGTTTGTTGCAAGTGCTGGACATAACTGTCTAACTTTTTTAGATTTAGACGCAACTGAAAGATATGGTAAAGAACAATATCGTATGGCAACTGATAAGATAACTGCATGGAGTATTAAATGAGTGATTATAATTGGTGTCATGGGCCGGAGTGTCATACTCAACAAACACAATCAAGAATAAGAGGATCCGGCCGGGATAAAGTGTTAAGAACTATTAAGATTAAATGGGGCAGATATAATTATTCTGGTGATGAACAACCTAGTATCTGGGATTACTTTTGTAATCACAGATGTTTAATGGATTTTATCAGATTACATTTAACTAGTATCATTGCAATAGCACCGAGACGCGAGGCACTTGAAACACCGATCAAGGTTGAGAGCGAACAACGAGAGGGTAGAATATATAGTCACCGAACCGGGGAATATTTCTTAAAACCTTATAAAGTAAAGACAATAACAAGGGTTGACAACAACGATGGATAATGTAGGATAACCATATGAATAAAACAAATACAGATAATAGAACAGAAGAAAGAAAGAACAGATTCAATGGTGAATCTGTTATGTTAACTAAAGAAGAAGCAAAGAAACACGATGCAATCTTTATGTGTGAGATCATGGCAACACTAGAAGATAAGACATTGGGTCGAGGTGCGAGCAAGCATTGGAAAACAATGCGCAAGCACTTGGATTGGTTTGCTAAGAACAATGCCAAAGCTTATATGGTTCTGTTAGACTAACCATCAACCAAAGGATCCGGCGACATGATCGCCGGACCTACTTTCCACAAATCAAATAGAGGTACCAACTACAAGTTGAAATTTCCGGCCGGCCGGACCCCCATCCCCCCTTTTTTTTAAAAAGGGGTCCCACTACTTCAGGTTGTATTGCTTGATTTAGAGAGTTAATGGTGGTAAATTCGTTTTGAACATCGTAAAAGATGCAAAAAATTTTTAAAAAATTTTTATGAATTTAAATAACGTTGATATTAGTAGGCTTCCAGCCGATGTTAGAAAGACTTTCAGACAGCTTCAAGTTTTATATGCTGAAAAAAAGATACAAAACAGGGCAAAAGACGATTTTTTAAGCTTTGTTAAGTGCGTTTGGCCCGAGTTCATTGAAGGGGCGCATCATAGACATATAGCAAAAAAGTTCAATGACCTGGCAGAAGGCAAAATTAACCGTTTAATCGTGAATATGCCACCCAGACACACGAAGTCTGAGTTTGCATCTTACCTACTACCTGCATGGATGGTGGGCCGTAATCCAAAATTAAAGATAATTCAAGCAACTCACACTGGAGAATTAGCAATTCGTTTTGGTCGTAAGGCAAAAACACTAATTGACTCTCCAGAATACCGAAAAATTTTTATAACTTCATTAAGAGAAGATTCTCAAGCAGCAGGCAGATGGGAAACTGCACAAGGCGGCGAGTACTTCGCTGCTGGTGTTGGTGGAGCGATCACTGGTCGTGGTGCAGATTTGCTAATAATTGACGACCCGCACTCTGAGCAAGATGCATTGTCCCCTACAGCCATGGAAAATGCATATGAGTGGTATACATCTGGTCCACGACAACGTTTACAACCTGGTGGAAAGATAGTTTGTGTTATGACACGTTGGTCAAAGAAGGATTTAACTGGAATGTTGGTCTCAAAACAGAAAGAAGCGAAAGCAGATCAGTGGCACGTGGTCGAGTTTCCAGCAATCATGGACCACGGAACTGAAATAGAACCCGTTTGGCCTGAATATTGGAATTTAGAAGAATTAGAGAAGGTAAAAGCAACATTACCAGTTGGAAAATGGAATGCACAATGGATGCAAAATCCAACTTCTGAAGAAGGAGCGATAATTAAGCGAGAATGGTGGCGAAAATGGGGTAAAGACTATATTCCACCTCTGCAACATGTCATTCAAGCGTATGATACCGCTTATATGAAAAAAGAAACGGCTGACTTTAGTGCAATTACCACTTGGGGAGTGTTTTTTCCCGATCAGGACTCTGGAGCGAACTTAATTTTGCTCGATGCAGTAAAAGGAAGGTATGAATTTCCAGAATTAAGACGAAAAGCACTAGAGCAGTATAAATATTGGAAACCAGAGTCGGTTATAGTTGAAGCGAAGGCATCTGGACTGCCTTTGACCTATGAACTTCGTCAAATGGATATACCAGTTTTAAACTTTACTCCAAGTAAAGGAAATGATAAACATGTAAGAGTAAATTCGTGTGCCCCGCTTTTTGAATCTGGAATGATATGGGCGCCAGACCAGAATTTTGCGGAGGAAGTTATAGAAGAATGCGCAGCATTCCCACACGGTGATCATGACGACTTAGTTGACTCTATGACTATGGCGGTAATGCGATTCAGACAAGGTGGTTTAGTTAAACACCCTGAAGACTACGTAGAAGAAAAATCAGCGCCTAGAAAAAGAAGTTATTATTAATGAGTAAAAAACTTGAAGCCGTAATAAAATTATTTCACTCTTTAGGGAGAAAAATAGCAGCTAAAAAATCAGGTAAAATTGAAACTCCTTTAAATGCAGAGGCTGAAGCTGCAACTATGTTTACAATATTAAAAGAATCAGGTCTCAACCCTGACGATATGCATAAGTTTATTAAAAGTGAAAGTGATATTATAAAATATTTAAATCAAATTGAAGCTTTGAATAAGCAATCTTTAAAACAAGAAACGTTAGCATCAGGATTAGGTAAATATTTTAAAAAAGAAGGTGAAGTTATTCAATTCCCAAAAGCTAGAATTGAAAAACAAAGAGGTGTTCATAGAGGTGTTGGTGCTGGTGTACAAGCAAGTGGTCCAAGTGCTACAAGAATTAAACAAGGTTTCAGTACACAATCTAAATTAAATCATTGGTCAGAAAATGAGCAATGGGCAAAAGATTTTATTGGTAGAAAAAATGCAGAATTCAATTCTTTAAACAGAGCAGATCAAAAAGAAGTTTTAGATATGTTTAACGCACAGATTAAAAAACATAAACCAAAAGAACCAAAAGCATACGGTGGTAGAGCTGGGTATGATACTGGAAAATTAGTTCAAGGAGAATCTTATATATCACCAAAAAATTTTTATGGAGTAGGTCTTGGTCCTCTTTTAGAGGAGTTTATGAGCGAAGGTAGACCTATAGATGAAGAAGGTTTTCATACAACTTTGAATAAAAACGATTTAATGAATCTTTGGAACTATTTAAAAGAAAATCAGGACGTAGATCTTAAAAAAGATTTAATGTTTAGATTTGGTAGAGTTAATCCAGATAAAAATTCTATGTTTCATCTTGGATTAGGTAAAGATAAAGCAGAAATTGGTTTTAAAAAACAATTCGCAGGCGGCGGTGTAGCAGGCATGTTAGGCGAACCAACATACGTGGACGATAATCATAGAGTTCCGTTAAAAAAAGGTAAAAAAGTATTAGACCTATTAAGTTTTATACGAAGTAGATTTGGACCTACATCCATTACCACAGCAGATAAACTTACAAGACCTACAAAAGCTATAGAAGCAGAAAATTTAAAATTAAGTTTTGATAGATTAAATAATAAAATTGCTACACAAGAAGCAATGAGTAAAGCTGAATCTAAAATAGCTGGTCCTATTACAACTAAAGATAAAATACCCTATGATTTGAAACCTGAATCAACAGACCATACAACATGGTTATTGCAAGAAAAATTCTTTGATCCAAAAGCTTTAGATATGTTTGGTAAAAAAGTTCCATCAAACTGGATAGCTAAAGAAAAGAAAGCTGCTCAAAAATTAATTGATGACTTAGGTCCTTTAGACGTTTCTCCTAATCATCCTAACTATAAATATATGAAAGCTACCAGACAATCAGCTAAAGATAGATTAGAATCAATCAAAATTACTGAAGCATTAGGTGGTAACATTCAAATGCATGACTGGTTAAGAATGAATAGAAAAAATATAAAAATGAGTGACTATATTAAAAAACCTGGTACTAAAAAAGCTGCTGATGAATTAAGTGGAATTAAAAAAGCTTTTATACAGAAACAAGCACAAAAAGAAGGAGATCCAGGTTGGATTAAACAAGGGGAAGCTATTACTGAAGAAAATTTTGGTACTTCTCAATTTGCTCCTAGTGATGACGTTATTGCAGCACGTGCTTATGCAGGGAAAGTAGAAGACTTAAGAAAAGAATTCCCAGGAATCTCAGATGATTTAATAAATAAAATTTTAACAGATGATAATCCTCAAAGAGTTGCTGAAGTTAAAGCAACAATGAGGGAAGCATTAAAGATGCAAGAAAAAGGAATGGGTCCTGATGAAATTATAAATATATTTAAAAATATGAAGAGAACGAAACAGGCATCAGGCGGTCTTGCAGGAATGTTAGGTGAGTAATGGATAAATTCTGGGAAAATTATATTAAGACTAGACCCGCTGATTCTAAAGGCGCGTTCGATGCATTTAGGAAAATGAGCCAAGAACCACGGAACATGGAACTTGCAAAAGCAGACATCCCTCGTCATCTTTGGACCAACATGAATATTCCAGACTTAGAACAATCACCAGATTCATTTCTACAACCAGGTGAAACTTTAGAAGACTGGGATGTATCATTTAGAAGACCCAATGCTGAAGGTGGACGGATCGGGTTTGCTAAAGCTAAATTAGTAGGAAAAAATCAATTTACAGGAAATAATCCTTTAAACATTCAACAATCTACTTATGATTTAATTCCCCAGATAAAAGAGGACGCTAAAACAATGTCTCAGATAGAAGTTCAAAAAAAACATAAAATTGGTAAAAAAGTTTTAAAAAAAATAAAAGATGCAGAGAAGATAGAATTTAGAACCACTTATTTACCAGAAGGGACACAACAAAAATCTATTCCTTATGCTGAGAGATATACTACTGCAGAAAAATCAGAAATGTATAAAAAAGTAAAAGCTAAAGAGACTGAAGAAGATAGAATTAAAAAAAGAGAAAGAGACGCAAAGTATCGAGATAAAATTTACAAAGACTATAAAATGGAACCATCCTCTAGAGGTTTTAAAGATGATCTTTGGAAAGATATAACAAGATCTGCGAACGAAGGAGATAGAATAAAATTAATTGACGGTCCAAAGTATGCATCAGGAGCAAATTATGATAAATTTAAAAATAGAAGATTTTTAGATACTAAAACAGGAGTAGAGTTTGGTTATAACGATTTAGAAAAATATTTAAATTCAGGTAAACTAAAAAATGTTACTTACGAAAGTGTTTCTAATCCTTATAAGTTAAAATGGGAAATTAACAAATCAGGGCTTAGAGAAGAAATTCAAAAAGCATACTTTGGAGAAAAGTATCAACCCCCTAAAATGTTTAGAGCTCAAAACACGTTTCATGTGCATCACGTTGGTGGAGTAGCTGCCGATCCTTTTACTACACAACTAACTTTTGCTGATCAAAACTTAGGACTAGTTTCAAATAAAAAATTTAATAAAGAATGGGCAAAACTTATAGAAAGAAATGCTCCTCTATCTGAAAGAAAAAATTATCTTAAATTTGTTAAATCAAAAATTGGACCTAACATTGCACAAACATTAGAATTTCCAGAAGTTGGCAAAGTTAGAACTTACGGTGAAATAGGAACTGACATGCAAAAATTATTATCTCATGAAAAATTTAAAGATATAGATAATAAAAAATTATTAAAATTTTTTAGAGACCACAATATTCCATGTCCAAAAGGTGGTGGGGGTCAGTGTACTTCAATTATTGATTATAAAAAAGGATATAATAAACTTGTTCAAGAAGGAGCGGAAGGAAGTGCAGAAGCAATACAAAAATTAAAAGGATTTACAAAAGCAATGCGAGGAATGTCAGGGATTGCTAAATGGACTGGTTATGGTTTGTTAGCTGAGGCAGGTTTTATGGTTCCATTTGCAATTGGAGATTATGCAGCTGGAGAATCTTGGAAAAGAATTTTAGGTAATGCAACTGATTATGGTTTTGGTCCCATCTTTGGTCAATCAGAGTTTGAAGAATTTAAAGCAGCACTTCCAGAAGGATCAAAAGCTGTGGAAGCAGAAAAAGCAATTGAACTTGGAGAACGATTAACGGGAATGGCAGAGCAAAAAGTAAATCCTGGTTATGGAAGAGTGGGATTTGAAGAAAAAGCACCAGAACAAAGGCAAAAAGTTTATACTGATATATTAGATGAATATGAGTTTAATTTACAACCATTTTTAAGTGATACTCCTTTTGCTAAAGATCAATGGCATCAAGGTATGTGGACTCAAGCTCATGAAGAAGCAGCCGCTGCGAGAGCACAAATAGAAAAAGAAAAACAGCAAAGAATAGATGAGAGAATAGAAAGAGGTATTATAGCTGACAGAAACTGGCAATCACAAGTTTCGTATGCAGGTGGTGGTATAGTAGGAATCCGTAAACCCCATGCAATTCCACCAGAAAGACAAGGGTTGCGTTCTATAATGATTAATGTTAATGATGACTAGGAGTATAAATGGCAGATATAGATAAATCACTCCCGAACGTTCGACATGAAATAAAAGTTCCTGGCGCAAAGGAAATGACTGATGTTGATATTACGGAGCAACAACCACAACAACCAGTAGAAGTAACACCTGACGAAGAAGGTGGTGCTACAGTTAACTTTGATCCAAGAGCCGTGAACCAGGCTCAGTCAACCACTCACTTTGATAACCTAGCAGATATTTTACCAGAAACAGTTATTGATCCAGTTGGCATGCAACTGAAACAAAATTACATGGACTATAAAATGTCCAGAAAAGATTGGGAAAGTTCTTACATTAAAGGTTTAGATCTTTTAGGATTTAAATACGACAATAGAAACGAACCATTCCAAGGAGCTAGTGGTGCTACTCACCCAGTTTTAGCTGAAGCAGTTACACAGTTTCAAGCATTAGCTTATAAAGAATTACTCCCTGCAGATGGTCCCGTTAGAACTCAAATTTTAGGATTATCAAATCCTGCTAAAGAAGCTCAAGGACAAAGAGTTAAAGATTTTATGAATTATCAACTCATGGATCAGATGAAAGAATATGAACCAGAGTTTGATCAAATGTTATTCCATCTACCCTTAAGCGGCTCTACTTTTAAGAAAGTTTATTATGATGATCTTTTAGGAAGAGCCGTATCAAAATTTATACCTGCAGATGATCTAGTCGTTCCGTATACAGCTACCTCATTAGATGATGCGGAAGCAGTGATTCACGTCGTAAAGATGTCTGAAAACGATTTACGTAAACAGCAGGTCAATGGCTTTTACTCTGACATTGAGTTATCAAAACCAATGTCAGCTGTAAATGCAGATCAAGTAGATGACAAGAAAAGAGAATTAGAAGGAACCACTAAATCAACAAGAGTTGAAAGTGTTTATACATTACTAGAATGTCATGTTAATTTAGATTTAGAAGGTTTCGAAGATGTTGGCAAAGATGGTGAACCAACAGGAATAAAATTACCTTACATCGTAACAATCGAGGAAGGTAGTCAAAAAGTTTTGTCGATAAGACGAAACTATGCGCCCAATGATCCACTGAGAAATAAAATCCAATATTTCGTCCACTTCAAATTTCTGCCAGGACTAGGATTTTATGGCTTTGGACTCATTCATATGATTGGCGGATTGAGCAGAACGGCAACGTCTGCTCTCCGTCAATTATTAGACGCAGGTACGTTATCAAACTTACCAGCAGGATTTAAACAGAGAGGTGTCAGAGTTAAAGATGACGCTTCACCAATACAACCTGGAGAATTCAAAGATGTTGACACACCAGGTGGTAATCTAAAAGATGCATTTGTATTTTTACCATACAAAGAACCCTCAGCTACATTATTGCAGTTGATGGGAATTGTAGTTACAGCAGGACAGAGATTCGCGTCCATTGCTGACATGCAGGTCGGTGACGGGAACCAAGGCGCAGCCGTTGGTACGACCGTAGCTCTTTTGGAACGTGGTTCAAGGGTAATGTCAGCAATCCATAAAAGAGTATACTCAGCACTTAAAAAAGAATTTAAATTACTAGCAAAAGTATTTGCTCAGTATCTACCACCAGAATATCCTTATGATGTTGTCGGTGGACAAAGAAATATTAAAGTTACAGATTTTGATGAAAGAGTAGATATTCTACCAATAGCTGATCCAAATATATTTTCAATGTCGCAAAGATTAACACTTGCTCAAACTGGTCTTCAGTTAGCAATGTCAAATCCACAAATGCACAATTTATACATGGCATTTAGAAAAATGTATGAAGCATTGGGTATAAAAGATATAGATAGAATTTTACCACCCCCTCCACCAAATGCTCCTAAAGATCCATCGTTAGAACACATAGATGCATTAGGTGGCAAACCTTTTCAAGCATTTCCTGGTCAAGATCATAGAGCACACGTTACAGCTCACTTAAACTTTATGTCAACTAACATGGTTAGAAATAACCCAATGGTTATGGCTGCTTTACAGAAAAATATTTTAGAACACATTTCTTTAATGGCTGCTGAACAAGTACAATTAGAATTTAGAGAACAGATTCAACAAATGCAATTACTTGCACAACAAGCAGCACAGAATCCACAGGCTCAACAACAACTTCAACAAATGCAACAAGCTGTTGAAGCAAGAAAAGCTGTATTGATTGCAGAAATGACTGAAGACTTCATGAAGGAAGAAAAAGCAATTACATCTCAGTTTGACCATGATCCATTGTTAAAACTTAAGTCTAGAGAAGTTGATTTAAGAGCTATGGAGAATGAACGTAAGCAACAAGAGATGCAGAAGAAACAAGAAATTGACAGAGCTAAATTAGTTCAAGCTAGAGATATTAACGAAGAAAAACTTGATCAAAATGAAGAATTAGCTGAACTTAGAGCTGATACATCAATTGAAAAGCAAGAAATGGCTAATGAGAATAGATTAAAACTTGCAAAAATGAAACCAAAGAGTATAAGTAAATAATTATGATGAACTATAAAAAAGGCGGAAAAGAAGTTAAAATTCCTGAGCAAAAAAAGGTAGTTGATCCTAGATCTGCAACTAGTTTCAGAGGGAAAAGCTACATTGCTAAGGGAGATTCTAATTCTGCTAAAGTAGGAAAAGCAAGACCAGCTAAAGTAACTTGGTTCTAGTATGTGGTTAAGTGCTGTTAAATTAGCGCTCAACGCTGGAACTCATATTTACAAAAAGCGTCAAGAGACAAAAATGGCTATGGCTGATGCTCAGCACATGGCGGCTACTAAGATGGCCCGAGGCGAGACGGAATACCAGGGCAAACTTTTAGAAGCCCGGCAATCAGACTATAAGGACGAGGTCGTCCTTGCGATTTTGACACTCCCGATTTTGGTGCTTGCATGGGGGGTCTGGTCAGATGACCCGGCTGCTATGGAGAAGATAAAAATCTTCTTCGAACATTTCCAGGCACTGCCGACATGGTTTACAAATTTATGGATCCTTGTCTGCGCGAGTATTTTTGGTATAAAGGGAACACAAATTTTTAGAAATGGAAAAAAATAATGTCAAAATATTTTAAAGCATATGAAAAAGGTAAAGCAGCATGGAAAGCTTTAACAGGTGGATCTAAAAAATCACCAACTATTACTTCTGTTAAAATCGCACCACATATAACAACAAAAAGAAATATACAAGATAAAGTAGTAAAAGCTGTTGATGAAGGTACTAAAGAAGCATTGGGATCAACTGGAAAACTTACAGAAAAAGGAATAACTAGAGCGTCTAGGTGGAAAAGAAAAGAATCTAAAAGACTTAAAGAGTTTTCTTATGAGTATGACAGAATTGTTGCGAAAAAAAAGAAAAAATAATGGTAAATCCAAGATATAAACCCTTCAATGGTAATTCAAGAAAACCAGCTGTAAAACAGCCAGAAAAGATATTAAGCGAAACAAAGACTGACTTTGTATATCCTCCAAAGGAAGAATACATTGGATCACATATTAAAAGCGATTTAGCAGGGCAACCTGTTTCAAACAAGAGTTACGAGAAATATTATAAAGATTTAATATGAATTTAGAAAACGTAATTTATAAATTACGCAGAGTCTTAGATACTAGAATTAATCAATTATCAATCTCTATAACGTCTGGTGGGGTTGACAATATGGAAACATATAAGTATATTATCGGACAAATTAATGCCTTAGAGGCAACTAAACAGGAACTCTCTAACCTGCTTAACGAGAAGGAGCAAAAGGATGGAACAGTCATCGACATTAAAACCAAAAATACACTTACCTAATAAAGATTTAGTTGGTTTAAAAAAATCAGAAAAAAAAGAAGTTACCAAAGAAAAAGCAAAATTACCAGAACCTACGGGTTGGAGACTTATAGTCTTACCATTTAAGATGGATGAAAAAACTAAAGGTGGAATCATTATGAATGAAACTACTTTAGAAAAACAACAAGTCGCATCACAATGTGGAAACGTACTAGCTATGGGACCACAATGTTATAAGGATAAAGAGAGATATCCAGAAGGACCGTGGTGCAAGGTTGGTGATTGGGTGATCTTTGCGCGTTATGCAGGATCACGTATACAAATTGAAGGTGGAGAAATCAGGTTGTTAAATGAAGATGAAATTTTAGCAACCATCAAGAATCCAGAGGATATCTTGCATAAATACTAACATTGGAGGAAACAATGCCAGAAGCAAATAAAATAAAAAAAGAAGATGAAAAGGTAGATATAGATACTTCAGGACCTGAAGTAGATGTAGTTGTACCAGAGGAAAAAGCAGAAGAAGTTGTAGAAACCAAGGAACAAGAAACAGTAAAAGAAGTAGAAAAAGAAGAAACAGTAAAAGAAATAAAAACGGAACAAAAAGATGATGATTCTAAACTAGAAGAATATAGTAAAGGCGTTCAATCACGTATTGCAAAACTTACTCGTAAGATGAGAGAAGCAGAACGTAGAGAACAAGCTGCTACTGAATATGCTCAAGCTTTAGAGTCACAAAGAAAAACAGATCAGTCTCGATTTAAAAAAATGGATACTGATTATTGGTCTAGATTTGAAAAGACTGTAAAAACAGGAATGGAGTCTGCTCAAAAAGAATTAGCAAACGCCATTGAATCTGGAAATGCAGAAGCTCAAGTCGAAGCCAATAAAAAAATTGCTACGTTAGCATTTGAAAATGCTAAATTGGAGCAAAGAAAGTCGGAACCTGTTGAAGAGGAGAGTCCTCCTCAACAACTTTCAGACGGTGGAAGATTACCACAGCAAACACCTCAAAATCTCCCTGATCCCGATCCTAAAGCGGAAGAATGGGCTAGTAGAAACTCATGGTTTGGTAAAGACAGAGCCATGACGTTTACTGCCTTTGAAATCCACAAGGATTTGGTAAATGAGGGATTTGATCCTAAATCAGATGATTATTATAGTGAAGTTGATAAAAGAATAAGAGTTGACTTCTCACATAAATTTGCTAAAGGTGGTGATGTAGAGCATACGTCCAAGACCAATCAGTTGGTCGCTTCAGCTCAGAGAAGCGTAAAACCAGGACGCAAAACTGTGAGACTCACACCCTCTCAGGTCGCTATCGCGAAAAAATTAGGTGTGCCACTCGAAGAATACGCAAAACAAATAAAACTCACGGAAGGAGCGTAACATGAAAAAAGAAGACAAAAAAACCTCTCGTGCGAGTCAAACACGGTCAGAAACTGAAAGACCAAAAGTGTGGACTCCTCCATCTTCTCTAGATGCACCCCCTGCACCTGATGGATTCAGGCACAGATGGATACGGGCAGAGAGTTTAGGGTTTCAAGACACTAAAAATATCTCTGGGAGAATGAGATCTGGTTATGAGTTGGTGAGAGCTGACGAATATAAAGATTCTGATTATCCAGTTATCCAAGACGGTAAGTACAAAGGGGTTATCGGGGTTGGTGGCCTATTGCTCGCTAGGGTACCTGAAGAGATCGCGCAGTCTCGTGCTGATTATTTTGCTGCACAAGCAAAAGGTCAGGATGAAGCAGTTGAAAACGATTTAATGAGGGAAGAGCATAAGAGTATGCCTATCGATGTTGACAGGCAATCTCGTGTAACCTTCGGTGGTACAAAGAAAAGTTAATTTTCTCGGGATAACAACCAATTCCCTATCATCGATTTAATATAAACCCGTCCATTTCGGTGGACACAAGGAGACAACTATGGCTAATAAAAATGAAGCAGGTTTCGGTTTTATTCCAGCGGGTACGTTAGGTAATACACCTTCTACTCAGGGATTATCCGAATACTTCATAGATGCTGGTGACACTGCAAATAAGTTCAATGGTATGGCGGTTCAAGTAACTGCTGGATATATTGTTACTGCAGAAGATGCTGCCACTGCTGAGATCGTAGGTGTTTTACAGGGTATATTTTACAATGCTGCAACTACGTTGAAGCCTACGTTTGCAAGTTGGTATGATGCAACTATCACACCAGCGAACAGCGAAGACACTAAAGCGTTTGTAAATGACTATCCTTTCCAATTGTACAATGTTGCAACCGATGCTGCAGTAGCTACTACTGTTGCAGGTGCACATGCTATATACCTTGACACATTTGATGTGAACACAGGTGGAAGCACAACAACTGGAAGATCAAACACTACACTCGACATTGGTGACACTCACGCAACTAACGATACATGGAGATTGATTAGAAGCGCAGAAGACCCAGAAAACAGCGATTTAACAGCCGCTTATTGTACCGTTGTTGTAATCCAAAACTTAAACCAGTACATTGATAGTTCTGGAAGTTAATACTGAATAGGAGACTAAATTATGGCTATATCAAGAACACAGCTAGTTAAAGAACTAGAGCCAGGTTTGAATGCACTATTCGGCCTGGAATACAAACGTTACGAGAATCAGCACGCTGAGATCTATGTAACTGAATCAAGTGACAGAGCTTTCGAAGAGGAAGTGATGTTATCTGGATTCGCTAACGCACAAGTAAAAGCAGAAGGATCTGGAGTATCATTCGATACTGCTCAAGAAACTTACACTGCTCGTTACACTCACGACACAGTAGCTTTAGCATTTGCTATAACTGAAGAAGCTATCGAAGATAATCTTTACGATAGACTTGCTTCTAGATATACAAAAGCTTTGGCACGTTCTATGTCTAATGCGAAACAAGTTAAAGCAGCAAAACCTTTGAACGATGGTCTGCCATCAACAGACAATTTCGATTCAGGTGATGCAGTTTCTCTGTTTTCAACTAACCACGCAACGGTTAGCGGAACAGCAGTTAAAAACACTTTAACTACGCAAGCAGACTTAAACGAAACATCATTAGAGCAAGCATTGATTGACATTGCTGCAATGACTGATGAAAGAGGTTTGAGAGTAGCAGCTAGAGCAATGAAGATGATTATACCTTCGGCTAACCAATTTACTGCTGAGAGATTGATGAAATCTCAAGGTAGAACTGGTACAGCTGATAACGATATCAATGCTGTTGTATCAATGGGAATGGTTCCTCAAGGATATAGAGTGAACAATTTCTTAACTGATACTGACAGTTGGTATCTTATTACTGATGTGCCTAATGGTATGAAGATGTTCCAAAGAGCAGCTCTAAAAACTGCTATGGAAGGAGACTTCGATACTGGCAACGTTAGATACAAAGCTAGAGAAAGATACTCATTTGGAGTATCAGACTTTAGAGGTATCTTCGGCGTTGAAGGTGCGTAATCTAAACTAATTATGTGGCGGAACATGATTCCGCCACATTTATAAAATAGAAAGAATTGAATGGCTTATAAAGTCGTAGATAATTATTTATCAAAACCAGATTTTGATGCATTAGCAAAAATAATGATGAAATGGGAACTTCCATGGTTTTATCAACCTGGGATTAATGAATATCATGTTAATTCTTTGGATTGCTATCATACTCATTTATTTTTCAAAAATTTTAAAGAAGATGGTTCAATTATGGGATATAGTAAGTATGCTAATATTTTAGAACCCATCTTAAAAAAACTTAACCCACGTTCTTTAATTAGGATTAAAGCCAATTTATATACGAACACCCCTGAAGTTATGCAACATAAGCATCATACAGATTATAATTATAAACACAAAGGAGCTATTTTTTATGTTAATACAAATAATGGATTCACTATTTTGGAAAATAAAATAAAAATTAAATCAATTGCTAATAGAATGTTATTTTTTGACGCACATAAACCTCATGCTAGTACCTCTACTTCAGATCAAAAAATTAGAGTAAATATAAATTTTAATTATTTTTAAAATATGTTATAAAGGTGCCTTAAAACAGACACATTTTAAAAATAAGGTAAGAAAATGAGAAAATTCCTAGTAAAAATATGGGCTTATGATCACTATGCTTCTTTTGAAGTAAAAGCTGAAGACAATGCTGAGTCTATTGAAAAATCTATCCTTGACAAAATTGGAGAAAAGAGTATAAACTGGGAATCGGCGGGAATGTTTAAAAACACTCCTAACAGAATAACCTATGAGGAGGTTATAGATGGTACAAGACCTGTACAAACAAAAACGGTCCTTGGAGTTGAGGTGGCAGCTGGAGTATGAGCAAAACGGTAAATATACTCTTAATATGGTCGAAATTGATAACGCTATTAAAAATGTTATCACTGAGATTAAAGCTGAGGAACGTAAGATTGCAGATAGAGAAAATGCAATTCATGATGCTGCTCCCCAAGTTTCTGTGGCAACTTAAATAAAACCACATCACTGAAATTATATATTTCTGCAGGGATCTCTTGCACTCTACCAAAAATTCATATATAATTTAATCACTATACAATTAATTTAGAACGTAGACGAGTATAGTCGACGGCCTAGAGACTACGTTCGGAAAAACTAGGAGGATAATTATGGCAAATACAACATTTAGCGGTCCGGTTCGTTCAGAGAACGGGATGCAGCTAATTAGTAAAACTGCTTCTACTGGAGTAGTTCACAACAGAACAGTTGGGGACTGGCCAAGAGATGCTAGAAGATGGTACCTGGAAGAATGGTTTAACAGACGTCCAGGAATAAACGCAAACTTAGACCAAGCGGCTACAGTTGAAGTTCAAAGAACTTTGAATTACGACTTTGAAGCACTTGGAACTAACATGACTTCAGCGTTAGTTACATTCCCTGCTGATGCAGCTGGAATTTTAGCTACAACTGCTGGATCAGACCAAGACCAAGCAATCATTTGCCCTCATTTAGATAATGATGGTACTGCTGATACTGGAGCAATCACAGGTTGGAGTGGTGTTCAATGGGGAACTGAAAATCAAGTTCACTGGGAAACATCAATCAGAATGCCTGCAATTGATAACCAATGGGTTTGGGCTGGTTTGAAATTAACTAATGTACCAGAACTTGCAACAGATGCTGATCAAGCATTTTTTGAATTTGGTACTGATGCAGATAATTCTGGTCAAGCGTTCACTGATTTTACAAAATTACATTTTGTATACAGTGTCAATGGTACAGATTACATTAGTCAGTTACCAATTACTGTAGCAGCAAATACAAACTATCACTTGAAGATTAAAGTTGATAGTGACAGAAAAGCTACTATTTTTGTAAATGGTATACAGTACAATGTTAGTAATACTTCAGGTTCTACTGGTGGTACAGCAGTAACAGCTGTTCAACCTGGTAAAACTGCAACGTTATCTAATGCTTTGAAAAATGATGTTGACTTCATTCCTTACAATGGAATTGAAGCGAATGCTGGTGCTGCTGAAGCACTAAACACTCACTTCATTGCGATGAGCAGAATGATGTACGAGTAATAAATAAATCATGATGGGGCTTCGGCCCCATCTAGTAATCTTGATTAAGGAGGGATTATGGCAGACACAGTAACAGGACCAACTATCTTGCAAGAAAATGATGCAAGAGTGGTCATTAAAATAGTAAATCAATCAGACGGAACAGGTGGAACAACTGTATATGGTGATGTTTCCGCTATGGCAAAAAACAGCAGAGGCGCTTCTTGCTTACACTTAGTATTGCAAAGAGTATGGTTTTCATGTCAAGGTGGAGATGGTGGAGATTCATACGCGCGTATAGATGAAGAAGATTCAGATGGTGATATTCCAGTTATAGGTTTAACAGGAACAGGCTATTGGGATTTTAGAGAATTTGGTGGAATGAAAACTGACAAATCATCTAATAGTAACCAAAGTGATGTTAACTTTGTAGTTCCAGGTGCAGCTGATTCTGGAAACATGTATACGGTTGTAGCAGAATTTAAGAAGCTATATTAGGAGGTAGTAAATGGCTAACACTACTTCTGGAACAGTAACGTTCGACAAAACATTTGCTGTTGATGAAATTATACAAGAAGCTTATGAGCGAATTGGTATTTCAGCAGTAAGTGGTTATCAATTAAAAACAGCTAGAACATCTTTAAACCTTTTGTTTCAAGAATGGGGCAATAGAGGTTTACATTATTGGCAAGTAGCTGAAACTAATATTGATTTAATTGAAGGACAAGCTGAATATACTTTCTATAGAGCAAGTGGTGATGGTACAAGTTCCGTGACAACTGCTCCAGCAAGCGTTTACGGAATGGCTGATGTCTTAGAAGCAACATACAGACAAAATAGAACAGCGACAACTCAATCTGATTCTTCAATGACTAAAATAGC
>VTLG01014155.1_pt1 | contig 18360 bp, 21 predicted proteins | sample 4694571 | NCBI WGS metagenome assembly VTLG01 (sample SAMN12604809, study PRJNA352737) | marine metagenome | biome: ENVO:00000447; feature: ENVO:00000209|ENVO:00000569|ENVO:01000036; material: ENVO:00002151; isolation source: viral sequences binned using virsorter ... | reverse complement strand
TAATCATGGCTACAGTTCTATCGGGTACTTCGGGAGCGTTATATTATTCTCCTGCTGGTACAAGCGTAACAACTCTTACAGCATCAGCTTTTCCTTCATCAGGGGCAAACATTAATGTTGGATCTCAGTTAGGTTACAGAGTAAATGACACAGTAACACTTGCATATCCAGCAGGATCTACAATAACTAACTGCATTGCAGCAGGAGATCATTTTGTAAAAACTTATGATGCTTCTACTGGTGTTATGACTCTTTCTGCAACAGCAGGAGGAGCAGCTTTGACAGCTTCAGCATCTCCTACTTTTGTAGCTGGTACATTTGCAAGCATTACATTTACAGCACCATTAGTTGTTGGATCTGTAAGAGAATGGAGTTTTGAGATAACCAGAGCAGAGATTGACGTAACAAGTATTGGTCAAACTGTTACTCAAACCGCACCATTTAGAACTTTTATCTCAGGTTTCGCTGATGGTAGTGGTTCTGCCAGTGTTTACTCCACAGATGATGACACACTTCTATCCAGCAGAATGGTTGAAGACGTTATCCAACGTCAGCAGGCTGGTGCAAAGGTAAGATTGTATATTGATCGTCAGATGAGTGGTGCTAACGTAGATCAAAACGCAAGTAGATCAATCTTGGCAGATATTATTCTTACTTCTGCAAGTTTCAATGTCAACCCAGATGATGGACAGGTTGTAGAAATAGCCTTCAGACCTAGTGCAGCTCCTACATTCGATCTATCTAAGACTGCTTAAATTAGCATAACTTAACGAACCTCAGTTTATCTGGGGTTTTTTTATGCTTTGCATTAGAATAATAGTATACTATTTTATTTTTATGGTAAGTAATTTATCTGCACTAGATAGGCTTAGAAAAGCTGCAAATCTTGAACCAAAAAAGAAAGAAGTTGAATTATCTGACGGTTCTATTTTTGAAATGTATGTAAGTCCATTAACAATGGCAGAAAGAGAAAGAGCACAAAAACAGGCTAGAAGTGATGATGCTAATGCTTTTGCTTTGCAATTATTACTTTCTAAGGCACAAGATGAAAATGGCAGAAAACTTTTTAATGCAGGGGAGATTGATGTATTAAAAAACGAAGTAAAAGATAGTGATTTACAAAGTTTGATGCTTGCTGTTATTAATTCAGACGAGGAAGTACCTGACCCAAAGAATTAGCTGACCAACTGAAGAAGGATAATCTTATGATGTTGCAGTTTGGTGTGGCGAAAGAATTAGGAAAAAGTCTTGTGGAAGTTAGAAACATGACTATGGAAGAACTTGTAGGTTGGAGTGCTTATTTTTTGATAATCAATGAAGAACAAGAAAAAGCATTTGAAAAAGCAAAACGTAGGAGATAAGCTAGAATAAAGTAACCTTTTATTGTTTAGTCGTGGCAACTAAAGCAGATATTGAAATTGCCGTAAGAGGTATACAAAAATTAAAAGAAGCAAGAGCGGAAATAAATCAGTTAAATAAAGCAATAAATGACTCTAATAAAGACATTGTAAAAGCAGCAAAAGAAAAAAAAGTTGTAGATAAAGCTAATAAAACAAATGTCGGTGCTGCAAGTCAAGTTAGAAGTATAAATACATTAAATAAAAATCTCGCACAAGCAACTAGAAATTTTAATCGAGTTGCATTAGGTACAGAAGATGCAGCAAAGGCAGCAATTCAATTAAAAAAAGCTGAAGATGAATTAAATAAAGCACTTGCAGAACAAAATAAATTAATGGGTAAAAATAATCAGTTAAGTGGCAGTGCATTACAAAAGAAAACCGATATTGCTAGAGGTAAATTTGCAGGTTCAGGCCCTGGAGTATTTGGCCCACAACCTAGACCATCTTTTGCTCAAAGCATTGGCATTAAAAGAGGGTTTGATACACAAAGTGCATTAATAAGTGGTGCTTTTCCTTTGTTATTTGGTCAAGGGCCAATAGCATCATTAGCTGGTGGTCTTGGTGGTGGTGTTGGTGGAATGTTTGGCGGTATGGGTGGGTTTGCAGGAGGTATTGCAGCCACAGCAGCAGTCCAATCAATTCAAAATGCTGTAAATGGTGTAGCAAAATTAGGTCAAGCTTTTAATAAGCTAAATCCTGATATAGAAGGTTTAGTAGGTGCGTTAGGTATTGCAGGAACAGAAGAAGAAAGAAGAATACGTTTGATAGAACAAGCAGGAGGAAAGCAAGCTGCTTTAAATGCAGTTACTCAACGAATGAATCAAGTGCTTGGAGAAGAAGCTGTTTCCAAGATAAAACAATTTGGCGAAGCTACACAACAGATAGGTAATGCTTTTGCAGTGTTAATGCTAAAAATGCAAGCAGCCATAGCTCCACTTTTAAATCAAATAGCAAAAGGTATTCAAGGAATAACGGGAATGGACACAGGTAGGGTAGATCGATTATCCGCAGGTGCAGCACGTTCTGATCCAACTATTTTTAATGCTAGAAAACAAATAAAAGAATTAGAAAGTCAAAGAAGTGGTGCTGGAAGAGGCAGAGTAAAAGCTATTAATGATGAGATTGCTGCTTTAAACAAAGTAATATCCCTTAGAAAAATAGCTATTGCGGATGAAAAAACCGCAAACTTAGAGAGGTCTAACAACAATAAACAGATAAGTCTAACTTTGGAGGATATTGAAAAAGAAAATCGTTTAAATCAAGCAATACTAGCTGGTAAAGGTGAAGAATTTCAAATAGAACAGCAAATAACTGATCTTATCAAACAAACAGGAATTGAAGAAGAAAAGTTAACTGAGGGACAAAAAGATAGAATACGAAATGCAGTAGAACTAAATAATAAACTTGAAAAGCAAGTTGAATTAACTAAAGACGTTGGCAGTAACTTTGAAAAAATTGGAGAATCTATTGCTTCTGGTGTTAGTGATAATTTAACTGCTGCAATAATGCAAACAAAAACTTTAGGCGATGCTGCAAAATCAATATTGAATGATTTAGCTAATACACTTGTAAAACTTGGTGTAAATACAATTTTAGGAAGTTTTCTTCCTGGTTTTGGTAGCTTACCAAGTCTTTTACCAAAGGAAAGGGGTGGGTCAGTAAATAAAGGAGGTAATTTCTTGGTAGGAGAAAAAGGGCCGGAACTATTCGTACCAAGGAGATCAGGCACAATAATTCCTAACGATAAATTAGGAGGAGGCACTACAAATATTAGTGTAAATGTAGATGCCTCTGGATCGTCTGTTCAAGGTGATGCACAAGAAGGAAAAGAACTTGGCAGGGCTATCTCAGCAGCGATACAATCGGAATTATTGAAACAAAGAAGACCTGGAGGTTTATTAAGATAATGGCTACTTTTCCTAATTATAATCCTGTTTTTTCAGCAAGTAAGGCTGATATTACTAATACTAGAACAGTTCAGTTTGGTGATGGCTATCAACAAAGATTCACCTTTGGTATAAATCAAAAAGCAAAACAATGGACTTTAACATTTAATGAAAATGATGAAGATACTGCCGAGATAGAAACATTTTTAGAAGCAAGAAAAGTTGATGGAGCTTCTTTTGAGTGGTCACCTCCAGATTCATCCACTACATTCAAATGGGTATGTCCTTCTTTTACAAAAGAAATATTTGAATTTAATAGAAATAGAATAAATGCAACATTTACACAAGTATTTGAACCCTAATGGCAAATCCTGTATCTGAAACACAGGCAATAAATCCTGGCTCAGTTATTGAACTGTTTGAACTAACAACAAATGCAGCTTTACATGGAGCAGCAAGAACTTATAGATTTCATGCTGGTACGAATGAAATAGGTAATGGAAATATTATTTGGGATGGTAAACCTTATATTGCATTACCAGTTGAAGCTGAAGGGTTTAAATATTCAAAAGGTCAATTACCTAGACCTACACTGACATTTAGTAATGTTACCAATATTATTACAGCTATTTTATTAAATGTGAATACAGTAACTCCAGGAAATGATTTAACTGGTGCGACAGTAAAAAGAAGAACTACTTTAATTAGATTTTTAGATGCTGCCAATTTTGCTCCTGTCGTTACAACAAGCACAACAACTTCTACTATTGCCGATCCATCTGATGTAGAAACTATTACATATACTGTTACAGTTGTTCAAGATGGAAGTGGTAATAATGTATTTGCAATAAATGGAGTTCAAAAACCAGTAATAACCATGAAACGTGGTTCAACTTATATTTTTAATCAATCTGATAGTTCTAATGTTGGACATCCTTTAAGAATTACATCTGATGCTGGAGGACAGCAAACGACAACTAACGCTGGAACTCTTGGGACAGATGCAACAGTGACTTATCAACCAGCATATCCAACTGCTCCAAACGATCTTAGATACTACTGTACAAGTCATGGAAATAATATGGGTAACACAATTACAATGAATAATCCAAATACTATTCAACAAGAAACAGCCGTAACTTCTACAAGTCAATCAAATCCTTACGGAACACCAGACCCTACAGCAGAATATCCTCAAGAAATATATAAAATTGATAGAAAATCAGCAGAAAATAGAACAATTGTACAGTTTGAACTTGCTGCCTCTTTTGATTTGGCAAATATAAGAATACCACTTAGAGTATGTACAAAAGAATTATTTCCTTCTATTGGAACTTTTATACCATGACCGATTGGAAAGAAGCTGCTCTTAGTCATGCAAAAGTTGAAGATCCAAAGGAATCTGTTGGTCTTTTATTAAATGTAAAAGGTAAAAAAAGATATTATCCCTGTAATAATTTATCTATGAGCTCTCAGCAATGTTTTGTGCTTGATCCAGTTGATTATGTACAAGCTGATTCTATTGGTGAGATAATAGCTATTATTCATAGTCATCCAAGTACACCTCCAATTCCTAGTCAGGCAGATTTAATTAGTTGTGAGGATTCTAATTTACCTTGGCATATTGTTAACCCAAAAACAGAGAAATGGGGCTTTTGCGAACCAAGTGGCTATAAACCTCCTTTATTAGGAAGAGAATGGGTATGGGGTTTGACAGATTGTCTAAGTCTAGTAACTGATTGGTATCTAGAGGAAAAAGGAATTGTGATAAAAAAAGCTACAAGACCTCTTAGTGTTGACAAATTTATAGAGAATCCAGAATCAGAAGAAGATGGGGATTTTAATAATTATCTACTCAATGTAGGATTTCGTTTATTAACACCAAATGAAAAATTAAAAAATGGGGATGTTTTAGCAATGAGTATTTTAGGAAAAGGATTAAATCATGTAGGTATTTTTTTAGATGGGGATGTTTTACATCATTATGGAGATAGACTATCTTGTAGAGAGCCATATTCACCTTGGCTATTAAAATGTACAGGAGCGAGGTATCGTTATGATGCGTAAATTAAAATTATATGGAGAGCTAGCTAAATTTATAGGTCATAAAGAGTTTGAGATAAAAGTACATAATTTACCTCAAGCTATCAGTTTTTTGGTAAATAATTTCCCAGGAGTTGAAGCCTATATGACTCCTAAACTTTATCAGGTAAAAATTGGTAATTATGAAATCAATGAGAATGAAATAAATTATCCGATAGGACAACAAGATATTCATATCGTTCCAGTAATATCTGGAGCAGGAAGAGGTTTTGGCCGTTTTTTAGCAGGTGCGTTATTAATTGGCGCATCATTCTTCTTCCCAGGTGCAGGACTATTTGGTACGACAAGTTTTTTTGGTGCTGCTGCTGGTACAGGAATTGGTACAGCTATTGGTACAGGTTTAAGTGCTATCGGTGCTGGCTTGGTTCTTTCGGGTGTTAGTGAAATGCTATATCCAACACCAAATACACAATTTGAAGATGATCCACAAATATCATTTAGTTTTTCTGGGACGCAAAATACAGCTAGGGCAGGTACTCCAGTTCCCATTGTTTATGGTGAAATATTTACAGGGTCAGTTGTTATAAGTGGAGATATAGATACAGTTGCCGTAGAAGTATGACCGATAAAAATAAATATATTATTGGAGCTGGAAAAGGTGGTGGAGGAAGCAGTGAACCACCAACTATTGCTGAAGATAATTTAGATAGTAAGCAATTTGCTACGTTTCTTGATCTTATATCCGAAGGAGAAATAGAAGGTTTTGCGACTCCTTCAAAAGAAGGAAGAACACAAGGTACACCTGCATATACAAATGCTGCATTAAAAGATATATTTTTAGACGATACTCCTATTTTACGATCAAATGCAAGTTCAACAAATCCTAGAAAAGTTGATTTTAATCATAAAAATGTAGGTTTTGATGTTCGTTTTGGAACAGGCAACCAAGGAAAAATGAAAGGAGTTAAAGGTAGTTCCTCTATTTTTAATGTTGGAGTAGAAGTTAAAAAAGGTAATGCTAATGCCGTGACTAGACAGTTAACAAATAATACAGAAATAGATGCTGTAAGAGTAACTGTTACTGTTCCAGTATTACAAGAAATGGAAGAAGAAGATGGTGATATCGTTGGTTCTGAAATTACTTTAGAAATTCAAGTTCAAAATAATGGAGGTGGTTTTGTAACTAAAGTAACTGATACGATTAAAGGTAGAACAGGAGATGCTTATAACAAAGATTACAGAATTAATTTAGACGGTGCTCATCCAATAGACATAAGGGTCAAAAAAACTTCTGATGATAGCACAGATAGAATATCAAGAGATTTAATTTGGTCATCGTATTCAGAATTAATATTTGATTCTAATAAATATTTAAATAGTGCTTATACAAAATTAAGATTAGACTCAGAATTTTTTAGTAGGATTCCCACCAGAAAATTTAGAATTAGAGGAATAAAGGTAAGAATTCCAGCAGCAGGAGCTAGTGGATCAGGTACTCCAACTGTAGATTTAGCAACTGGAAGAATTAAATATCCAAGTGGTTATATATTTAATGGTGTTATGGGTGCTGCTCAATGGACAACGTGTCCTGCAATGATACTGCTTGATTTACTTACAAATACTAGATATGGATTAGGTAATCATATTATTCAAAGTAATTTAGATTTATTTTCTTTTGTAACTGCAAGTATATTTTCTAATAAAAAAATTCAAGGTGAAGCTAGATTTGCTTGTAACTTGAACATACAAACAAGTGTAGAAGCATTTGATATTATAAATACTCTCTCAGCTGTTATGAGGTGTATGCCAATTTGGTCAGAGGGATCATTACAGCTTTCTCAAGATAAACCTATAAATCCTAGCTATTTATTTACTTTGGCTAATGTCGGGCCAGAAGGGTTTAGTTATACAGGCAGTAGTTTAAAAACTAGAAGTACGGTTGTTGCAGTTTCTTATTACAACATGAATATTAGAGATATAGATTATGAAGAAGTTGAAGCAGAAACAGATTATAAAAACAAATATGGACATCATGTTAAAAGAATAAAAGCATTAGCTTGTACAAGTAGAAAACAAGCTCGCAGACTCGCAAAGGCAATACTCTTTGCGGAACAACGAGAAACAGAGGTAGTGACATTTACTACTTCTATGGAAGCAGGAGTTGTTGTACGACCTGGGACGATCATTAATATTGCTGATCCTGCTAGGTCAGGTGTAAGAAGAGGTGGAAGGATTGCTAGTGCCACAACAACTCAAATAACCGTAGATGATTCAGATGAAACTGATTTATCTGCTGAAAATAACGCAAAACTTAGTGTCATAATGAAAAATGGCACGGTACAAACTAGAGATGTAGCTTCAATATCAGGAAAAGTAATTACATTAGCAAGTGCTCTAACTTCAAAACCAAATTCTAATAGTGTTTGGATGCTTGAGAATGATACAATTTCTGCTCAAGAATTTAGAGTAATGTCAGTTGAACAAATAGATGCCGTTAATTATGCGATATCTGCATTATCTTATGTAAAAGAAAAATATGCTTTTATTGAAAAAGATGAAGAATTAACAGAAGAAACTATAAGTAATATAAATGTATTAAGAGATGCTCCTAATGGATTATCAGCAGAAGAAGTAATAGTTTTAATTAATAATCAACCTGTATCGAAAATAATAATAAGATGGCAACCTGTTGAGGGTGCGTCAAATTATAGGATTAAATATAGGTTTAAAAATAAAAATGCTGTTTCAGTTTTAGTCAGTAGCCCCGACTTTGAAATAATTAATTCACAAGTAGGCCCTTATGAAATATCCGTTTTCACTTTGAACGCAGCTTTACAGAAAAGCCCAACTTCAAGTGATATTACCTTTAATGCTATTGGAAAAACTGCTGTTCCTGGTGACGTAACAGGGCTTACTGGAGAACCAATAAACGAAAAACTTGTAAGATTACGTTGGAATTTATCAACAGATTTAGACGTTACTCACGGTGGTCGTGTTTATGTAAGACATTCTCCTAAAACTGATGGAACGGGATCTTTTTCTAATGCTACTGATCTTATTGAAGCATTAGCAGGAAATACCACAACTGCGGAAGTTCCTTACTTAGAAGGAGAATACATCCTTAAGTTTCAAGATGATGGTGGAAGATTTAGTGCTGGTGAAGCAAGTGTAATTTTAGATTTACCAGATAATTTAGATGCAAAAGTAGTTCAAACAAGAAGAGAGGATCAAGATGTACCAAAGTTCCAAGGAACAAAAACTAACGTAGCTTTTGATGCTACAACAAATTCTTTAAATCTAATCGGTGCAGGATTATTTGACGCTGTTACTGATTTAGATGCTGTTGGTTCGTTAGATGATATTGGAGGTATATCTCCGCTAGGTACTTATATTTTTGGAGGTACTGCTGGTGGAACTACTTTAGATTTAGGTGCTATATACAGCTTAGATTTGAAACGTCATTTTTTAACAGAAGCGTTTTATCCTAGTGACCTAATTGATTCAATACCAGATTTTGATTTAAGAGGAGATTTTGAAGGATTAACAGCTACAAAGGTAAATGCAAGTATGCTGGTTCGTGTTACTCAAGATGATCCAAACAGTGGATCTGCTACTTATAGTGGTTTTCAAACTTTTGTAAATGGAACATATAAGGGAAGAGGTTTTCAATTTAAAGTGATTTTAACTAGCAACGATCCTGCACAAGATATAAGAGTATTTCAGTTAGGTTATACAGCTTCTATACAAAGAAGAATGGAACAAAGTACTTCAGTTTTAAGAAGCATTGATCAAAATAATAATCCTGTTGCTAAAACAGTTACGTTCCAACATCCGTTTTTTCCTGGCACAGCAGGTCTTGGTGGCGTAAATAGTAGCTTACCTGCTATTGGTATAACTGCTCAGAATATGCAGTCTGGAGATTATTTTGAGATATCAAATGTTTCTGGGACAGGATTTACTGTTCATTTCAAAAATTCATCAAATAATTCAGTTGATAGAAATTTCACCTATCAGGCTGTCGGATTTGGTAAAGCAAGTTAGAATAGGATCAATATTTGTTTTTTAGATGGCTAGACCAGGATCGACTACCAGCGAAACAGGTAATAATTATAATACCGCCAATGGAACGGGTGCTGCGGTTCGTGCAAAGCTTAATGAAATCTTTTCTGCATTAAGAACATTTAGTTCTGGAAGTAGCGACCCATCTGGAGCAGCAAATATAGCTCAATATCAGGCTCATATAAATACTTCTACTAACGAATTGAAAATAGCAACAGGAGTTTCAGGAGATACTGCAACATATAATGTATTAGGAAATATCACACTTGATAATTTAGGTCATGTTGTGGCAGCAACACCTGTTATGACAGGTGATGTAGCAATGAACTCTACAGGATTTTTAAAAGTTCCTGTAGGAACAGCAGCACAACAACCTGGTCAGTCTGGTCAGCCAGCAGCAGCAAACGGACAATTTAGATATAATTCAACAACTAATGAATTTGAAGGATATGCAAATAATGTATGGGGTGCGATTGGAGGTGGTGGAGGAGCTACTGGAGGAGGAATACCAAAAGAAGCTATATTTCATGAAAACGAAAACACTATGAACAATGACTATACAATCGGTGATGGAACGTCTAATATGAATGCAGGAGTTTTTGGGCCACTTACTATCAGTGCAGTCCTTACGATTCCAGCAGGTTCGGTAGTAACTATCGTTTAATTATGTCACTTATTCTTAATGGTACAACTGGTATAGGCGGAGTAGATGGATCAGCTTCCGCACCAGCTACAAGAGGAACTGATGCTAATACTGGAATTTCATACGCTGCGGATACTATTAGCCTAAACACTGGTGGAGCGACCCATGCAACTTTAACTGCTAATGGGAACTTTGGTATTGGCCGTGCTGATCCTGACCAAAAATTAGTTGTTAGAGGATCTGGGACAACAATATTAAAAGTTGAAAATAGTGATGATGGTACAGCACAACTTACATTAGGAAATACTGGATCAAGTAATTTAGCAATTCAACAAGTAGGTGGTGCAACAATTTTTCAACAGGGTGGTAGTGAACGTATGCGCCTCGATAGTAGTGGGAATTTATTGATCGCACAAAGTACATCAACATCACCCGCACAATCTGGCAGTACAACAGGGATTGCCTTAACTAATTTTGGTAGAGCAGAAATTGATGCTGGTAATAATGTATCTGTTGTTTTAAACAGGACTAATAGTGGTGATATTCAACAATTTCGGAGAAATACTCTTGTAAAAGGAGAAATACATGTAAATGCAAGTAGAACTGCCTACCAAACAGAATCCGACTACAGGCTCAAAGAAAATATAACTACGTTATCAAATGGCATTACAAGGTTGAAAACTTTAAAACCTAGTAGATTTAATTTTAAAGAAGATCCAGATAATACAATTGATGGATTTATAGCACATGAATTGCAGACTGTTATACCAGAGGCAGTTTCAGGAACTAAAGATGGAGTTGATTCTGAAGGTCAGCCTAAATATCAAGGTGTTGACACTTCACTTGTAGTTCCGTTACTAACTGCTGCATTACAAGAGGCTATTGCTAAGATTGAAGTATTGGAAACGAAAGTCGCCGCATTGGAGGCTGGATAAATGACAGCAAAGATTAAACTAAACGCAGCATCAGGTGGTGGGTCAATATCTATTCACGCACCATCATCTGCTGGAAGTGATACAGATTTTCTTGATACAAGTGGTAATTTAGCTGTATCTGGAAATGTAACGTGTGCAAGTGACCTTTCTGTTGATAATGATTTAAAAATTGATTCTGGTTTTGGTTCAACAACTACTGTTTATGGTGTCAGGGCATGGATTAAATTTGATGGGGAAGGAACAGTAGCAATTAATGGTAATGGGAATATAAGTGCTTTAACTGATAACGGCACTGGAGATTACACCGTAACTTTTAGTTCTGCTATGCCAGACACAAACTATGCAACTGTTGGGATGGGTAGTGTCAATGGCGGTAATGGAGCAATTGCTGTTAATACAAGTAGTCATACCCCTGTGCTTTACTCAACCACTCAATGTAGATTTTGCAATTCAAATACAAACAGCGGAGCACTTACAGATGGTGGTGCTATTGGAGTTGCTTTTCTGAGGTAATTATTATGAGCAAAATAATCTACACAAATTCAGATGGTACAGTTGCAATAATTCATCCAACAGGGGATGTAAATGATGCAATAAAAGCTGTGCCAAGTGGTTTGGCTTACGAGATAGTTGAAGACTCTGCAATTCCATCAGATCGTAGTTTTAGAAATGCTTGGAAGCAAAATAGTAAAACTATTGAAACAGATATGACAAAAGCAAGAGAAATTCATAAAACCAATATAAGAAACGCAAGAACATCTAAACTTACAGAGCTTGATGTTGAATTTCAAAAAGCCTTAGAGACATCAGCAAGTACAACTGATATAGTTAGTAAAAAGCAAGCATTAAGAGACGCACCAGCTGATTCTGGTATAGCATCTGCTGATACTGAAGCTAAACTGAAAGCACAATGGAACAGTTCTATTCTTGGAGACTCACCTTATAATTAATTATGTCAACTATTAAAGTCAACAATATAGAATCATCAACAGGTGGTGGTGTTGCAGCTAAGTTAGCATCTGTAAATGGTGGATTTATTGGTACTAAAAATTTAATAATTAATGGATCATGTATTGTGGCCCAACGTGGAACGTCATCTACGCAAGAAGGTTATAAAACTATAGATAGATTTACAACTGTAAGGTCTGGTAATGACAATGGCCCTACCATGAGTCAGGGGAATGTTGCATCTGGAACTACACCTTATTCATTAGGCTTTAGAAAAAGTTTTAAAGTTACTAATGGAAACCAAACTAGCGGTGCACAAGCTAGTAGCACCAGTATGATTGTACATAGGTTAGAGGCAAGAGACATAGCAACTAGCGGTTGGAATTATACTTCTAGTTCAAGCTATATAACATTATCTTTTTGGGTTAAAGCGAGTGTATCACAAAATTATTATTTTTCCGTATTTACACAAGACGGCACATCATATCAATATACTATGGAAACTGGAGTGTTAACTGCTGATACTTGGACAAAGATAATAAAAACTATTCCAGGTAATTCTAATTTACAGTTTGATACAGATACAGTTATAAATTCAATAGCTAGAGGTTTTGATATTCAATGGGCTATGTTTAGAGGAACTAACTCAACAGGAACAAGACCTTTAAATGCCTGGGCTGCTTTAGATGCTGCAACCAGAGTACCTAACATGACCTCAACTTGGTACACCACAAATGATGCTACTTTTGAAATAACAGGAGTACAGTTAGAAGTAGGTAGCGTAGCAACAGATTTTGAACATAGATCATTTGCGCAAGAGCTTCAACTTTGTAAAAGGTATTTTCAACACGCTGGTGCGTCCCATTGGGGAGTAACTGAAGGGTCAAGTAACTTTAGATTACAAGTTCAATTAGAACCTGAAATGAGAACAGCACCAACTGTTACTGTAAGAACTGGAGGTGTTTTTAATACTAGGTATCTTGGTACTGACGTAAATATAACAAACCCAACCAAAGGAACTACTACTATCAAACAACGAACTATTTGGACATCTGTAGATACTACCGGAAGAACTACTAACAATTTTATATTCGGAAGATCAGGGCAAGGAGCTCTTGGTGATTATCTAGCTTGTGACGCAGAACTTTAACTATGTCTTACAAAAAAACAGAACTAAATGATTCTATTCTCAGATTAGCTGATAATGCTACTATTCCTTTTGATGAAAGCAATACAGATTATCAAGAGTATAAAGCTTGGTTAGCAGAAGGCAATAAGCCACAAGAGTATGATTAATTAAAACATGGCTATTTCCCCAGGAACATATAATATGACGATCCAAAGAAGATCGGATCATAGTGTAGATTTTCAATTAAAAGATAGTAATTCTGCAAATGTAAACTTAACGGGTTACACAGTTTCTTCTCAAATTTGGGATAAAGCAAGAACTAATAAAGCTGCTGATGCAACAATTACAATAACAAATGCAACAGGGGGAGCTTTTTCTTGGAAAGTTACTGATACTCAAACTGCAACATTTGTTTTACCTACCTATCAATATGATATTTTACTAACAAATGGATCGGGCGATAAAGAATATTGGGTTGAAGGTACTATAACAATGGCGGAGGGATATACAGCATGACTTCAGTTAACGTAACAACTCAGAGTAATACTGTTACTGTTCAACAAGGAGATGCAACTACAGTAACTATTGCAACTCAAGGGCCACAAGGCCCTGCTGGTGTAGGATCTTCAGACATTGTAGATGATACTTCTCCACAATTAGGTGGTGATTTGCAAAGTAATGGTAATGATATTAATTTTGCTGATAATGATAAAGCTATATTTGGAACTGGAAGTGATTTACAGATATTTCATGATTCAGCAAATAGCTATATAAAAGATAATGGCACTGGACAACTACGATTGCAGACAAATGAATTATTAGTAATTAATCCAGCTTTAGATGAAAATATCTTGAAAGCTAGTGCTGATGGGGCTGTTGAGTTATATCATAATGGAACAAAGAAGGTAGAAACATCAGCAAATGGATTGGATATGCCAGATAACAGCAATTTACAAATAGGTGATAATCAAGATTTGCAGTTGTTTCATAATGGTACAAGAAGCGAAATTAAAAGTTTAAATGTTAATAATTTCACAATAAGGCAACAATTTGCTGCCGGTTTTATGTTTATTCATAGTGATCAATTACATTTAAGATCACATTCAACTAATGAAATTTATATAGCTTGTACTAATAATGGATCTGTTGATTTGTACCACGATAATGTAAAGAAAGTAGAAACCACAGCGGATGGGGTTGATGTACAGGGTCAAATTCACGTGTTAGGTACAGTACCTCAATTAAGGCTAAATAGTGATACAAATGATGGCTCAACTACGAGAGCTATGTTTGGTATGGCTACTTCTGCTAATAATTTTGTAAATGGCTCTACTGTTAATGATGTTGTTTTAAACTGTCCAAAAGATTTCATCATATCTCATGGTACAACTGATCTCATGGCTGTTTTTAAAGATGACGGAGCAGTAGAGCTTTACCACGATAATGTAAAGCGTCTCGAAACAAAAAACTATGGAGTGAACATTCAAGGTGCTTTAGTCGCAACTAACAGTGTTAAAGTGGGTTCATATACAGGTAAATTACAAGTAGGTGTATCAAATGAACTACAGTTGAGTCATGATGATACGGATTCATTTATTGAAAATGCTGTTGGTAATCTGCATATAAGACCTAAAACTAGTGAAGAAGGCATAAAGCTTATACCTGATGGTGCTGTGGAGTTGTATTTCGATAATGGAAAGAAAGCAGAAACTACCTCAACAGGATTTAGTGTTAATGGTACTCTTGTAGATTTAGGTGCTACTCACTTTGGAGATGTTCAATTTACTGGTGATAATGCAAATATAGTGTTTGATAAGTCTGATAATGCTCTAGAGTTCGCTGATAATGCTGAGTTAAAACTAGGTTCAGCAGGAGAAGTAAGAATTTTTCATACAGGAAGTGCTACAAATTTTATAGTTAGTCAACATTATTTCAATTTACAGGCAAACGGATACTTTTTTTATAATCAAGCTGGTAATGAAACTTTATTTTCACTAGAACAAAACGGTGCTGTAAAGTTGTACTACGATAATGCGAAGAAGGCAGAAACAAGTTCAACAGGTTTTGATATACCAGCAGATTTTATAGCAGGGAGTGGTAGTAAATTAACAGTTGGAGCTTCACAAGATCTTACTTTTTTTCACGATTCAACTAATTCTTATGTGCAGAATCATACTGGTGATCTCATATTAGGTGACACTAATCATCAATATTTCAGAGGAAATACATCCGACAAATCTGTTTCTTTATATTTTAATGGATCAGAAAAAGCAAAAACAACCAATTCTGGAATTACAGTAACAGGAAGTGTTACTACACAAGATATGAATATGTCTAATTTAAACGGAACTGCTAATGAAGTAGATAATACAAAAGGTAGCTGGTCAATACAAGAAGGTGCTGATGATTTATTCCTAATAAATCGTGTAAGTGGTAAAAAGTATAAATTTAATTTAACTGAAGTTAGTTAAGTTTTTCTTGCATTTGTCTAGTCATTAAGCCCATAGTGACGTAGAGAGGAGACAGAGCTACAATAAGCAGTAATACAAGCACACTTGTAAATGAAAGTGCTTTTAGTATCGCAAATTTAATCATGTTAAATAAAATCTCATCTGTTCTATCTATTTTATCTTTTATCATCAGCGTCACAACTATTGCTGCTGGATATGCAGGTTATCGTTACATAACAAGTCCACAGTTTGAAGCAATGATGATGGAAAAAGTTATGGATAGTGTAAGCAAAATTTTACCCAATCAAATAGATAAGAAAATGCCAAAGGTGACAGGCCCTATGTTGCCTTTATGACACAGTTACAACGCACACCTAACCGTATAAAAACTCGTTTTATAGCTGTTTTAGCATTAATCACGTCAGGAATTACTTTTGGATCGGGTTTTATGGTGTTTCTGTACATGAAAAGTTCAGCTTTTGAAAATCAATTATTAGGACAAGTAATGAAACATATGGATTGGATAGTCGCAAATGAGCTTGAAAAACAAATACAAAAATTAAAACCAAGACCTGTGGCAGATGCAAACGATCCAAATAAATGGTTTTGGGATTACATTGAGCAGAAAAATAAAGCCTATATAGAATGGGAAACAAAAGGTAAGTGGGAAAATTAATGATCTATAGTGTTTTTAATACTAATTTTTACTCCCTAATAACACCACCTAATAAACAACAAATTTTAGATGTGCTAACAAATCTTGAGTGTGACGAAGAACTTACAAAAAAATTAAACTGGAATGAAGGTTGTAAAGTAAAAGTTGAAGTATTAAATAAACAAGAGACAGGCAAAGTTATATTAAATGCACTTGAGATATTTTTTAGTGAACTTGGATATATAAGTTTTTTAAATAATTTACGTATATCTTCTGCATGGAGAAGTACATACTATAAAGATTATTATCAGGAATTACACGATCATTATGATATAGATGGGTCAGAATTATCTGGAGTAGTTTTTTTAGATGATTATAAAGAAGGTGCATCACAGTTTTATTTTTTTAATAAATATAGAAGTGAATTATCTCCTGCTTGGATGAAATTATTTAACACTACAGGTTTTCAATATCGCAATGCGATTATTAGACCAAAAGCAGGTGATGTACTTTTATTTCCATCATATTTAATGCACGGAGTAACACCTCATAAATTAGATACGCCTCGTAAAACAGTTTCTTTTAACATCTCTTTTTGATAAGCAAAATGATACTTGGGTTTATAAAAAAGCTAGTCAAATATTACATAGATAAATTAATTCATTGGATGCGTATGACTAAATTTAATCTAGAACTAGACAACGAAATAAAAAAATATCACGAAGAATTAGATAAAAAAATAAAAAAACCAAAAATTATAGAAAAAGGTACATTTGGAGAAGATGGTTGGTCTATTTCTATTGGAGACATAGATGACAAAAATACCAAAAATTGAAATAAAGGAAGTTTATATTCCAAAAATTAGAACATGGGAAATACAACCACCAATATTAGATATTATTTATAAACCAGTTGTAGATATTCCAGGATGTGTCGATGCTCATAGAAATAATCTTACAGGACTGATTAATGAAGATGAGCTAGGAACATATCAAGCTTGTGGTACGTTTGATATCCCTAGCTTTGAACCACTTGAATATAACCCTGCAAACTTTCAATACACCGCACCAGCACAACAACAAGAGCAACCGCAAGAACAACCACAACAACAAGAACGTAAGATAACAAAAAAGAAAAAAGAAAAAGAACTAGAAATACCACCCTGTCCTAGTAAGAAAGACCAAAAAATCGGTGATTTTCGTAACGATAAGAAGCTAGAACGTGTTATTGGCTATGAAAGAGGGCAAAATGGGATTGAATGTATCACTTTGTATGAAGACGTACCGTTCATCTCTCAATACATTCCAAGTTTTAAGCAGTTTACTGGGGTTTTTAGTCTTGCTTTGGTCGGCTGTTCTGCTCCGCTCATTCTTAATTTAGTAAAACCAGTTGTTAAAAACTTGATAAAGAAACTAACAAAGAAAAAAGATAAGGTAGAATAGTTATCCGTAGATAAGTTTAATACCCGTGACTTGTCTACTCTAATTTATGAGTGTGCGGTAATACCTGATTCATCTTTTCAGTAACGATTACATCCTTACATAGATCATGGTAAGGACTATCTGTAGCAAATGATATTCCAGCTATCTTTAATTCACCGCAGTTTTTTAAACGGGCAAGTTCATAGTTGAGCCTTTCCTTAGAAAGTATTTGGGCTTGTATTTTTTCTTGAGTTGTAGCAGATTTCAAGCAAGCATTTTGAAATCGCTGATCTAATGGGAAGGTAAATGTCAATGCTGCTCCTACATTTAATCCTAGAGAATCCTTGTTACCACTATAGTTTTCTTGATAGTAAAGAATCTTACCAGGATTTATTAGATTGCCATCATCATCAACACTCGGATCATACACTGGCGTATCATAAGTGTAATCAAATGGGCGTTTTTGATTAAACGAAGTAGTGACAAATGGGCTAAATGACATTTGTGGGCCTTGGCATCTAATACCATTCCCGTAATGATTTTCTATAGTATTTCCCTGTAAAACCTGTGTTGCAAAATTAGAAACAGAACCACTAGCTGAAGCAGAGGGAGCAGCAGTGTTTGAGGTATTAGCAAACGCTGGACTCCCAAATAATAATCCTATTATTGTGAGAATATTGTAGTTGTATCTGTTACGCTTTCTGATTGGATTGTGCGAGTTACGTCTGTGACAGATTCCAGACCAGGTGGTGTATAGACTTCTGTAAATTGAAAAGCATCCCCAGGATTTT
>VTLG01013308.1_pt1 | contig 18361 bp, 16 predicted proteins | sample 4694571 | NCBI WGS metagenome assembly VTLG01 (sample SAMN12604809, study PRJNA352737) | marine metagenome | biome: ENVO:00000447; feature: ENVO:00000209|ENVO:00000569|ENVO:01000036; material: ENVO:00002151; isolation source: viral sequences binned using virsorter ... | reverse complement strand
CAACTCTTTGATTTATAATTAAATCACTAGGGAATGGAATAAACCCTCACCATTTATTTGGTGGGGGTTTTTTATGACGCTACAATATAGAGGAAATGTATTTTAAGGATTGTGGCTGCAACAATAATTGCCACGTTGAAGTCAGCAACAGCTAATAGCTATGTGACTTTAGCTGAAGCAAACACTTATTTTGAAACCATCCCAGATTCAACAACTTGGGATAATAAGACTGATGATCAAAAGAATCGAGCATTAATATCTGCTACGAGATGGATTGATGGTTTAAATTTTTATGGTGATAGATGTGATGAAGCCCAGGCATTGAAATGGCCTAGAAATAATTACGAAGTTGATGATGTTGAACTTGCTTGTACTGCGATTCCTCAAAGTATTAAATATGCACAATATGAGTTGGCAAAAGCATTAGCCAATGAAACTGATGCGATGACTGGTAATAAAGGAACTGATGGTTCCTATGAAAGAGTAAAAATAGGAGACATGGACATCAAATACAATACGAGCAGTCAAGGCATTGGAACGGTTAACAACGTATTTGATGTTTATCCGTGGTTACAAAATTATTTAGGTGCTTATTGTCTTGGTGGTTCTGGTGGCTATCCAGTACGAGTTGTTAGGGGTTAATCATGGCAGGATCATTAGATAAATCATTAAGAGCAGCAGCCAAGCAACTTATTGCTGATTTTGGGGCAGCTTTAGATACTACTATTACTTATTCTGTTAATGCAAAAGGTAGTTATAACGTGGCAAAAGGGAAGCAATTAATTACAACAACTAGTTATTCTGACATTAAAGTGCCTGTTGAATTTATAAAAGCAGAAGAGTATGAAGGTAGGGAAACAAGAAGTGCAAAGTTATACATAACACCTGATTTAATAGGAGATCATCAACCTACTTTTGAAGATGAAATTACGTTAAGTTATGCAGGATCAACACATGTTTCTCAGATAACTGATATAGATACAAAACGTGGTGGACAAGTTTATCTACATACAATTTTAGTGAGGTTCTAATGGCTAGGAGGAGTGCGACACCACGTAGGTTATCTACAAAGTCAAAGGCAGATGCTTTTACAAAACAAATATTGGATGATTTTGAGGATGAAGTAGAAGCTCAATTAAATGGTTTTGTTGCTGCTGTTGTTAGTGATTTAGCTTCAAAAAAAGTAAGTCCTGTTTTGACTGGATTTTTTGCTTCTAGTTGGAAGGCAGGTAAATCAATTATTAACGAAGAAGATGCAAGAGAAAGTTTTAGTCCTTGGTCTTCTATTAAGACCAATGGAAATAGATTAGCTCCTGGTCAAAAACCTTATATAAAACAGCGTTTTGCTGTTCCTAAAACTTTTAAGTTAAATGAAACTGTTTATATAGGGAACTCGGTTAAATATGCTCCGCAAGCGTTATTCTCTCCTAAATCTAAAGTATTTGCTTATCTAGCAGGTGGTGCAGGAAATTTTAGAGAAGGTTTATCTCAAAAAATTGATAGATTTTTCACTGATAAACGTCCTAGTATTAGTGTTGGGGGAGATTACATTGGATCTAATGTTAAAGATGTACAAACTCAGTATCAAGACTTATGACTCTTGTAAATACCAGAGCTGCTTTTGAAGCAGCAATTACAGATGCTGTAAAGGATGTTGATCCTACAGTTACGATGATTTATGACAATGTTTCATATACTAAACCAGGGAAAAACGTTAAATATATAGTTACAACGATTAACTTTGGGAGAGCAACTCAACAGGCTCAAGGGGACGCACAAACGTATTATTCAGGATTTATCCAATCTGGTATTTATGTTCCGAAAGGCGCAGGAACTTCTGTCCTTGCGGCTTTAAGTGAGGCAGTTATTACAGGTATGACCTCTGTTAATTCTTCTACTTATGTAGATACTTATTCCTGTAATCCAAGAGTTGGTGATGTTGTTGGCCCTGGAGGAATTGATGATGAAGACGAATCACATTATTTAGGTGTGATTACCTGTCAATTCTCCGCAAATGGTTAATTTCGAGTTAGTATACTAATAATGTATAAATCTTTTCATGAGAGCTGTTGAGCTTCTAAGCAACAAGTTTGGTGTAAGCCAGTTATACCAACACGATGTAAAGAAAGATGGTGAAATTGTTCTTACTATTTTTTGGCATCCATTAACAATTGCGGAAAGAGAATCTATTCAAAAGAAATCTGGCAATTCAGATGATGCTTCTGATTTTGCTTTATCTTTGATGATCCAAAAAGCATTAGACGAAAAAGGGAAAAGGTTATTTGCTGATGGAGATAGAGCAACTCTTCGTAGAGAAGTAGAGGCTGCTGTCTTACAAGAGATTCAATTAGCAATGTTGGAATCTGGAGCAGAGAAGGAGGTAGAAGAGGCAGAAAAAGATTTGAAAAGCGAATAAAGAATGGATCTTTTTATTTTCATTAGCAAAGGAATTAGGTAAAACCGTTAGGGAGTTGACGAGGGAGTTAACAAGAGAAGAGATGGTTGGTTGGGCTGCTTATTTTAAAATTCAGAATGATGAGATGGATAGAGAGAGAGATGCTGTTCAACGAAGTAGTGCTAGTAGAACGCAAACAAGGTAAGATAGATAATATTATTTGGTACGAGAGGAGTGGCTGAAGCTTATACCAGGACGCTTAAGTTTGAGGTAAAGGACGCTCAGGTAAGAAAGGCTGTAAAAGATTTAGGTAAATCTCTTGAAGGAATTGATAAGTCGGTAAATAAAATTAATGACGCTTTTTCTCAGTCAATAAGAGGAGGTATTAAACAAACAGTTAAAGAAGTAGGCAATATATCTAAAGCTGTTAAAAAATTAGTAGAGATTGCTTCCAAGGTGGAAGTTGTACCTAGACAAAAAATAACTCAAAGTTTACGAGATATAAGGAAAATTAAGGCAGCGATGAAAGATCTGCAAAGAACAGGTTCGCCATTTTCTAGTGATGGAAGGAAAAGTGACGATTTTAATGCATCGGTAGATGATCTTCAAAAATTCGTAATTGCAGTTAGAAATGGAACACAAGCTCTTTCAGCGAACGAAGCTACTTTAAATAAGCAAGCTGCTGCTTTTGCCAGAGTTGCAGCAGGTGTAAAAAGAGGAAGTGCTGAATATGTAAATGCTGTTCAAGCGCAAGAAAAAGCAGAACAAAAGTTAAGACTTATTCAACTTGACAGGATAGAGGCACAAGAAAAGCTATATGCGCTTGGGGCTAAGGATATTAAGCAGCTTGCAGGAGGAGTTGATATGACAGGTTTCAAGAGAGTCACACAATTGTTGGAAATGGAGGAGAAGGAGTTTGGGAAAGGAGGAAAAAGAGATACTATTGCTTCTCTTACTGCTTATAGATCTGAACTAGAGAATGTTAATAGGCTTCTTCAAATAGGTTCGGAAGAATATCTTTTAACTGAACAAGCAATAGAACGAATGAATAGAAGGCTTGGTGTTACTACTAAGTTACAACGAGCGCAGGCAAAGGAAGCTAGGGATACATTTAAGTTTTACAGAGGTATTGGGAAGGAAGCTGAAAAAATTGCTAAACAATTGGCTTCAAGGTCGTTTAGAGATATAGGTAAGATTTTTGGAGGGCAATTTGGAGAGCCTATTCGTGCTGCTGGTTTTATCGGAATAAGTCGTTTAGTAGAAACATTAACTGAGAACTTCCAGATATTAAATCGACAAGTAAGTATTCCTTTGTTTGGACAAGTTCAACTAAATTCATTAGCTACTTTTACTAAAAGGGTACAAGAGGCTTTTGCCACAATTGGGTTTGGTTATCAAGGTTTAAGTGCAGTTTTAGGTGGAGCAAGTTGGGTCGCTGGTGCTGTTAAAGGGTTTATTGATTTTGAACAACAAGCTGTTTTAAGTTTTAATCGAATTAATGCTGCAAGACGAACATTAGACATAAATATGTCTAAGTGGTTGTCAAAAGCCGAACCAAGGTTTGGAAAAGAAGGAGGAAGTATAGGGCCAACAGAGAATAAGACATCATTAATTGAGAATTTGTTTGGACCTCTTCGTTTCATGATGACGGGTGAGGGAAGATTAAAAGATAAGTTAGATGAAATTTATGGTGCGCCTCATCGTTTCAAAGAACGTTCGCCATTCCCAGATAGTAAAACTCCTAGTACGGGTTTAGCAGAGAGGTTAAGAGAAAACTTAGCAGATGCACGAGCTGAGTTAGAGCAGATGCACTCAACTAATCAATATTTTGAAGCTCAGTTAAAAAAAGTTGTTGATTTAGAAGAAAGACAAAATAAAGAAATACACAAAAGAGAGAAATTATATAAAGAAGTAAGTCCTACAGAACAGGCAAAGAAACTTAATAAAGCAGTGGAAGAAGGGACCAAATCTTTTGACAAATTCAATAAAGCGGCTGAAAAATATAAGAACATGAGAATGGACAATTATATAGAGGATCAAGATAAGATGTTGAAATATCGGATGGCGCAAGATGATAAAGCAACTCAGCGTGAGATGCAAAACGATAAGAAGAAAAACGCTGCTGATTTAAAAGATTTTGATAGACGATTGAAGGAAGCAGTTCAAAAACGAGAATTACGTGCAGGAGCAAGACAAAGTGCAATGATTGGAGGAGCATTTCCTTTGCTCTTCGGACAAGGCCCATTTGCTGCTGCTGGTGGTGCTATTGGTGGTTATATAGGAGGGATGCAAGGGCAACAAGGAGGTTTCGCTGGATCGTTAATAGGAACTCAAGTTGTAGCATCAATACAAGGTTTTATTACTTCTACTGTTGAAGTTGGAAAAGCTTTTAGTAGTGTTCAAGGTTCTTTTGACTTTATGAGCCAAAAGGCATTGTTTAGTTCTGACAAGATAAAAGAACATGTAAAAGCTTTAATTAAACAAGGTGAATCAACCAAAGCTGCTGCAATTTTGGCAGAAGAATTTGTAAATGTATTTGGATCAGATTCACTAGATAAATTAAATAAATTAAAAGATGAGTCTAAAGAACTAAATAAAGAATGGTCAAAATTAACTATTAATTTGCAATTAATGTTGTCTGGGCCTTTATCAAACATAATAAAAATTTTAAATCACTTTTTAGAGAAAAACACAACAGCAGGTGCTAGTGACTTCTCTCTTGGAGAAGGGAAAGGAAATATTCAATTTAGTAAAGATCAAAAAACTTTTATAGATAATTACAAAGCTGTATTAGATAACATGAGTATTAATCAACTTGATAATTTACTTAGTTCTACTAGTGGTGCAAATGCTGAAGGTATTAATTTAAAACCATATCAGAAACATGCAATAAGACAATATCAAATGATGCGTGTAACAAATACTGATTCACCGTTATTAACAAATGAAAATAAAGTTGAAAAAGCAGTAGCAGGGGCAGGAATCAATCCTAGTTATGCTGAAACAGAAGCTGAAAAACTTGCCAACAAAATTCATGATAAAGAAATGGAGATATTAGATATAAAAATCAATAAAGTAAAAGAAACAGAAAAAGAAGGAGAATTAACAAATGCGATGGAGTACTCTTTGGGAGAAAAAATATTAATGGCAGAAAAAGAAGTTGCTTTATTAAAAGCTGGTACTAACGAAAAATTAAAACAAAAAATCGAAGCACAATATGATCTTAAATTACTTCAATTAAAAGTAGATACATTAGAAGAAATGGATCAATTGTGGAAAGATATAGGAGTATCCGTTAAGGATGGATTAGTCGAAGGTATTAACGCAGCAATAGATGGAACGAAGACATTAGGAGAGGTTGCTTCTAATACGTTCAGAAGAATCAGTAATGCTTTATTAAATTACGGTGTTGAGTCTGCTCTGATCGGAATGACAGGAGGAAAAGGTGGTTTCTTCTCTGAAATATTCGGAAGAGCTTCAGGTGGCCCAGTAAAAGGAGGATCACCTTATGTTGTAGGAGAGAAAGGCCCAGAATTATTTGTCCCAGGTTCTAGCGGTAATATCGTTCCAAATCATGCAATGGGAGGAGCAAATGTAGTTGTTAATGTAGATGCTTCTGGTTCGTCAGTAGAAGGCGATGCAGGGCAAGCTGAGCAACTTGGAAGTATGCTGGCAGCAGCAGTTCAAGCTGAAATTGCTAATCAGCAACGACCAGGAGGGCTTTTAGCTCGTAGATAATGGCAACATTTCCATCAATCACTCCTTCGTATGGAGCAAGCCAAAGAAATACTCCTAAAACTCGTGTTAGTAGCATGGGTGATGGGTATGAAATCAGAGTAAACGTAGGGTTAAATCAAAACCCAAAAGAATGGAGTTTACGTTGGCAAAATATTAGTGAAACCGATGCAGATACAATTTCTACGTTTTTAGATAACAGAGCTTCAGATGGAGCAAGCTTTACTTGGACTCCTCCTGACACTACAACTTCTTATAAATGGGTGTGCGATAGTTGGACAAAATCAATACCTTACCTAAATCGAGCTACTATAAGTGCAACATTTAAACAGGTTTTTGAAGCATGAGTACGATTGTTCTTAGACAAACCAAAGGTTCACCATTAACTCATACAGAAGTTGATGCCAACTTTAACAATTTAAACGGCGACAAAGCTGGCTACATTGCAGGTGAAGGTGGCACTATCAGTCAAACCGGTAATAAATCGGCTGAAGTCATTTTAAATGATAAAAAATGTGGGACGATCACGATGAACAATGAAGAGATGACTACTAATCAGATTAAATTTTTTACTTTTACAAATAATCAAATTGCGGCAACTGATATTGTTGTGTTAAATCATGCTTCTGGTGGTACAGCAGGAAAGTATGCTTTAAATGCAGCAGCAGGAGCAGGCTCAGCAGTTATTACTGTTACTAATATTTCAGCAGGATCGTTAAGCGAAGCAATTGTTATTAGGTTTGCTGTTATCAAAGCTACTATTACATAGTAAATGCCATACGTTGTTGTTAATTATTGGGTTGCAGGTTATACCGAAGACGAAAGCTTCTTTGGTCTTCAGAAGACTTTACAAGGCGAGGACAGTAAAACAATTGTTGACCTATTTGAGTTTGAATTAAACCATAACCAACATGGGCCGTTTACTCAATTAGGAACAGATATTGATGGAACGCAATCTGGTGGAGACGAAAATCAAACTTTTACTTATTATTTTACTAATACAAAAAATGAATTAGGAAATGATATTGTTTGGCAGGGGAAAACATATACAGCAATACCTTTAAAAGCAGAAGGATTTGAGGTCACAGGTCAAGGAACTTTACCTCGACCTACCATTTCGGTTGCTAATCTTAATGGTACTTTTACAGCATTATTAGCATTAATAAATGTAGATTCTCAGGGCATAACTTTACCTCGTAATACTAAGACTTTAGAAGGATGTAAAGTAACAAGGACTCGTACCTTATCTAAATATTTAGATGCTGTGAATTTTAGTTCAGTTGGAACGTATGTTGATTCTGATTATTGGATTGCCGATTACACATACAGTACAGATAATGATCCCGATCCAACAAGTTATTTTAGACCGAGAGATATTTATTTTATAGATAGAAAATCAATGGAAAATAGAGATGTTATTTCATACGAAATGTGTAGTGCATTTGATTTAGCTGGAGTAAGATTACCAAAACGACAGATATTGCCTGATGAATTCCCTGGAATCGGCACGTTCAGTTATTAACTGGAAATATATAGCATTAGAAGCAGCAAAGAAAGCTTATCCAAAGGAATCTTGTGGTCTTTTAGTGTTAACCAAAGGAAAGAAAAAATATTGGCCTTGTAGAAATACTGCTAAATATCCTGAACAAATGTTTCAAATATGCCCAATTGATTATGCAAAAGCAGAAGAACAGGGAGAGATTTTAGCTATTGTACACAGCCATCCATTTACCCCACCCACACCATCTGAAGCTGACAAAGTTGCTGCTAGTAAAGGTAAAATTCCCTGGTATATTGTTTCCCCTGGTATGGAGAAATGGGGAGAATTTACTCCTCAAGGGGCGTATGTTTCTCCGTTATTAGGTAGGCAGTGGGTTTGGGCTGTACAAGATTGTTGGACTCTCGCACGGGATTGGTATAAACAGGAAGGATTAGAGTTAAGAGATTGGGAGAGACCTTCCGATCCAGAGCAATTTTTAAAATTTCCGATGTTTGATGGAGCTTTTAGTGCTACAGGTTTTGAATGGATAAAAGATGAACCTTTGAGAAAAGGAGATGCTTTATTGATGTCAATTAGATCATCAGGATTAAATCATTGCGGAGTATATCTTGGGGATGGCAACATTCTTCACCACTTACAAAACAGATTAAGTTGTAGAGATTGTTACGGAGAGTGGCTACAATCATGCACAGGTAAACGTTTAAGACATGCGAACAGTAAAGCTATATGGGGAACTGGCTGAATTTACAGGCAGAAAGGAGATTGTTGCGGATATAGCTGATGTAGCAGAAAGCGTAAGGATGTTGGTGGCTAACTTTGTAGGATTAGATCGTCACATGGCAGAGAGAGAATATGTCGTATGTGTAGGAAATACATCAATAGGAGTTGATGAATTAAATGATCCTATTGGGAAGAGCGATATATTAATTACACCTGTAATTGCTGGAGCTGGAGGAAATACAGGAAGAATTATTTTAGGAGTGGCTTTAGTTGCAGGAGCGTTTATGCTTCCAGGTGCCATGAATCCTATGACTATGAAGGCTTTGATGGGAGGGGGTGTAAAAGTAGGATTCTTAGCTAAGTCGATGTTTTATATTGGAGCATCTTTAGTCTTTGGAGGTATAGCAAATCTGCTTAATCCTCCTCCCGACACTCCTGAAATGACTGAAGATCCAAGAAATTCGTTTAACTTTAGTGGCATCACTAATACAAGTGCTGCTGGTGTTCCTGTCCCTATTGTTTTAGGACGTACAATAACAGGAAGCGTTGTTGTCAGCGCAGATATTGATACTGTTCAGGTGGACACATGACTACAACAATTATTGGTGCTGGTAGCGGTGGTGGAAAAGGTGGAGGAAATAGAAATAGAACACCTAAAACTGATAGAGATAGTTTAGATAGTCGTGAATTTGCAAATATTACTGAGGTTATCTCTGAAGGAGAAATAGAAGGCTTAGCTAATGAGTTGCAATCAGTATTCTTGAACAATACTGCTGTGCAAAATGCTGATGGAACGTATAACTTTCAAGACGTAGACGTTTACTATGACAGGACTGGTACGGCAGATCAAGATGTTATTCCATTATCTTCCTCTACCAATACAACGAGAACTATTCAAGTAAATAGAGCAATACCTAAAGAATTTCCTATCACAGAAACGATCACAGATCCAGATGTTGATGCTGTTAGACTTACAATAACGGTTCCTGTTTTGCAGAAAATAAATAATAAGAATGGTGATACCTTAGGTACAAGAGTAGAATTAAAGATAGAAGTAAAATATATAAATGCTGATAATAGTCAGTCTGATTGGATAAGAGTTATTGGAGGAACAGATGACGAGGAAGAAAGGAAGAAAGGACGAATAAGAGGACGAACTGCTGATGCTTACAATAGAGAATATGAAATAAAATTTGACAAAACAAGATATCCAAATGCTGCGAATTATCAGATAAGAATTACAAAACTAACAGACGATGGTGATAATCATTTAACTTATAATGATATCTCTCTTAGTTATTATGTTACTGTAAAATATGGTAATCAAAAGTATAATAATACAGCCTTAATTGGAATAAGGATAGATGCACAACAGTTTAGTTCCATCCCAAGTAGAAAGTACGATGTCAAAGGTTTAAAAGTACAGATACCAACAGGAGTTACAGTTGATAGTGACACAGGAAGAATAATTTATCCGACTAATTTTCTATGGGATGGAACCTTCCAAGCTGCAACATGGACTTCATGTCCTGCTTGGTTGTTATATGCGTTGATGTTAAATAAAAGATTTGGACTTGGTGATCATTTTGATAGTACACAATTAGATAAATGGGCTTTTTTTCGAGCATCAAAATATGCAAACGAATTAATTACATATCAAGTACAACAAGGAGATGATACTGAAGATGTTAGTCAGGTTAGTGAAGCAAGGTTTAGTTGTAATGGAACTATTAGTTCAACAGAAGAAGCTTATAACTTAATAAATCAACTTCTTTCTGTAATGCGTTGTCAAGGTTTTTGGCAAGATGGAGGTTTGACTATCGTTCAGGATTCTCCTTCTGATCCTATTTATAATTTTAATCAGGCAAATGTAACGGAAGAAGGTTTTTCTTATACAAATGGAAGTAGTAAGAATAAACCTACAGTGGTTGTTGTTGCGTATTTAGATGTTGTAGCGAAAGAGAGAGCGTATGTAACTGTCAAAGATACTGATGGAATAACTAAAAGGGGTGTAATTAAAAAAAGTATTACTGCTTTTTGCTGTACGAGCAAAGCGCAAGCTCACAGATTAGGCAAGTGGCTTTTATATGAAGATAAGTACGGTGAAATTGTTGCTTTTACCTCGAATTTAGTTACGGCTCAGTTATTACAACCTGGTCAGATTATTTCTATTTCTGATCCTGTAAAAGGTGGAACAAGAAGAGCTGGAAGAATTAAATCAGCAACAATTAATTCAATTGTTATAGATGACAAGGGAGATGCTAGTAATATTCCTACAAGCCAAACACCTACTTTAAGTGTTGTTTTACCTGACGGAACTTTTGATGCAAACCATGAAATTGTAGAGGTTGATTATGTATATTGTGTGACTGATTATTGGATTACAGGTTATACATCTGATTCGGGAAGAATTACAATTGCAGATAATTTTCAAGCGATTCCAGATGCTAACAGTATTTGGGTTGTAGAAAGTACAGACTTGCAAACTTCTTTATGGAGAGTTTTAGGGATAAAAGAAGAAAAAGATTTTCTTTATACCATTGAAGCTGTTTACCATAATGAATCCAAATATGAACATATTGAAAGTGGAGAAACGTTGATTGCAAGAGATACTACAAATCTAAATGTTATACCTGACGCTCCTTCTGATGTTCTAATACTAGATAATCCACGTACTGATGGAACTACGACAAAAGAACTTCAGTATGAATTAAACGGTAAAATTGCTGTAAAAATTACATTCCATTGGAGAGGAGTTTTAGGTGTAGATCGTTATAAAGTTAGATGGAGACATGAAGATGATAACTTTATTACACAAATAATAAATGGAACAACAATAGACTTAATGGATGTAAAAGTTGGAATGTATTTTGTAGAGGTTTCAAGTATCGCTAGAAGTGGATTGTTATTTAGTTCACCCGCCACAGGTAAGTATTCTGTGACGGGTCTAAGAGGCAATCCAGATGATATTACAGGTTTATCACTAGTTCCTATTTCTGAAACATTAGCTGTTTTATCTTGGAACGAAATTTCATTATTAGATGTCAAGTTAGGTGGTCGAATTATTATTAGGCATGATCCTAGAACGGTGGGAGCTACTTGGCTATCAAGTAATAAAATTGTTGATGGTGTTTCTGGTGCTTCAACGCAAAAACAGGTTCCGCTATTACCTGGAACGTATTTCATTAAAGCACAAGATTATTTAGGGAATAAATCAACAAATGCTGCTTCTTTTGTCGCAACTTTACCTGAGACAGTAACACGCTTAAATGTAAAAACATGGAGTGAAGAAACTGCGTTCAGTGGAACTAAAGTTAATACTAAATTAGTTGTATCAGCAGGTAAACTAGTTTTAACTACTGATCCTTATATAGATGAGATTGGATATGTTGAACCTTTGTATGTCAACGGGGATGAAAAAGGAGAATATATATATGCAACAACTTTTGATTTTGGACATGCTGGAGTTCAATATGACGCTGTTTTAAGAAAAGAAGTTATTAGTACTTCAGTTGCAACAGTAGGAGATTTATGGAATGACAGATTTGGTAATTTTGATACTGCTTCAGGTACATTTGATGGTCAAGTTTTTGATGCAGCAAATGTTGATTTATTTGTAAGAACAACTTCTGACGATCCAAGTTCTCCCTCTGCTACATGGGGAGATTGGGCAGAATTTGAAGCTGCGATTATTAGAGCAAGAGGTATTGAAATTAAGGCAGCTATTTCTACGACTAGTTATAACGCAAATGTGTCGATTAGCGATTTAGGTTCCACTTTAGAGTTGCTAGGCAGAACAGAAAGTCGTGCTGTTACTTCTGACGGTCAACTTCCTCCTGGCAGTGGAACGGTAGATCCTTATGTTTCTAAGACTCAAACGGGAATATATGTAATTACTTTTGAGAAGGCTTTTTACGATAATAGCGGCACTGATCACACTCCGCAGGTTCAAATAACACCAAACGCTTCTAATTCAACAAGAAATGTAAGTATAACTAATTTAAGTAGAACAGGATTCACAGCGACATTTAAGGATGGATCGAGTAATGTGGATACAGATTTTATGTACACTGTGACAGGATTTGGGAGGGCGGTTTAATGCCACAAGCTAGTTCACCAGATGGAAACGGCACTCGTTTAAGAAATGTCACTTTTCCACAAGCAAGGATTGATATTAATGACAACTTTGAAGCTCTTCAAACATTAAACAGTGGCAATAGTGCGCCGAGTACTACTGCAGCTCACATGCCTTGGCTCAATACAGGCGTTGATCCAGCAGTATTAAATATACGAGACGCTACAGATAATGCTTGGATTCCATTGGGGTCTGTAAGTTCCACTCTTTTCAAACCTTTAGGTGTAACAGATATCGCTAATGGAGGAACAGGTAAGACAACAAAAAACGAGGCTATTGCTGAATTGCTTCCTGATCAAGGAGATCATATCGGAGAGGTTTTAACGACAAATGGTAGTACTTTAAGTTGGGGTGCTGGTGTTAGTTTTGCAAGAGTTTTTGATCAAAAAAGTGCAGGAGTAGACGGAGGAACTAGTGGTAGCGCACAGACTTGGCATACTAGAGAGTTGCAAACTACACAAGGAGCTTCTTGGCTTACTATTTCAAATAATCAATTTACACTTACTGGAGCTGGAACATATTTTATTAAATTTAGATCGCCTGGTTTTCAGATTGTCCAGTTCCAGGCGGGCCTATATGACATAACAAATAGTACATTTAAAGCTTATGGAAGTTCCAATTATGCAAATGAAGGAGGTTGGGAAACTAATTTCTATAGTGAAGGGTCATACGTTGCCACTCAGACAGGTAATGTCACTTATGAGATTCGGATGAAACATAGTGGCGGCGCACATAGCCACGGTTATGGTCAACCTACAGGTTTAAGTACTCCAGAAATTTACACATCAGTTGAAGTCATTAAAACATCTTAAGTCTTGATATACTTAGGGCAAAGGTAACAAGCTTATGGCAATAGCACCTGGGACGTATGACATGACGATTCAACGAAGATCGGATCATAGTGTTGATGTGACTTTGAAAGATTCAAATAATGCGGCGGTAAATCTTACTGGCTACACACTAGCCTCGCAGATTTGGGATTCTGGACGCACCAGTAAAGCAGCCGACGCAACTGTGTCTGTGACGAGTGCAACTGGAGGAACTTTCACTTGGAGCTTGACGGATACTCAGACAGCTACATTTACTGCTGATGAATATAAATATGATGTGTTATTAACCAACGGTTCAGGGCTGAAAGAATACTGGATTGAAGGTACTATTTATATGGATGAAGGATACACTGCATGACTAGCGTAAACATTACAACCAACAAAAACACTGTAACTATTGATGAAAATAATAGTTCGGTCATAGAAGTTGCGACACAAGGCCCACAAGGAGCTACAGGAGGTTTTACATTAAGTGATGATAATAAGGTGAATAAGTCTATAATTTATTATGACAGTACTGCTGGAACCTATAAGGCTGACAGCACATGGACTACTAGCACAATTACCGACGGAGGCAACTTCTAGTGGCTAACACAATCAGAATCAAACGTAGCACTGGAAGTTCAGCTCCTACCAGTCTCGAAAACGCAGAATTAGCCTTCTCTGAAGGTAATGAGATCCTGTACTTTGGTAAAGGAACTGGTGGTGCAGGTGGATCGGCAACATCCATTATTCCTGTAGGCGGTAAGGGTAAATATTTCGATAAAGAAACGACCCAGACAGCTAACTATATTCTTGCTGGCCCTACTGCTGGTTCGGCTGCGGCGGCTGCATATAGAGCTTTAGTGGCGGCTGATATTCCATCAATAACACATGCAAAAATATCTGATTTCGATACGGGAGTACAAACAAATAGGCTTGACCAACTAGCTGCACCAACGGCTTCCGTAGGTTTAAACAGTCAGAAGATTACAGGATTAGCTGATTGTACTGCCGATTCTGACGCAGCAAATAAGGGCTACGTGGATGGGGTTGCTCAAGGATTAGATATTAAAGATTCAGTAAGAGTTGCAACGACAGCAAATATTACATTGTCAGGTACTCAGACAATAGATGGAGTTTCCTTGTCTGCTGATGAGCGAGTACTTGTAAAAGACCAAAGTACTGCGACTCAAAATGGTATTTACCTTGTGAAGTCTGGTGCTTCATGGGTTAGAACCGATGACATGGCAGCATCTTCAGATGCTTCTGGAGCGTTCACTTTTATTGAGGAAGGTTCAACTTACGCAGATGTTGGTTTTGTTTGTAGTTCTGATAAAGGAAGTGCAGTTGTAGGAACAAACAACCTTGCCTTCACTCAGTTCTCTGGAGTTGCTGGTGTTACTGCTGGTAATGGTATAGATAAGTCTGGTAATGAAATAAGCCTTGACCTTAAGGCAAATGGTGGTTGTGTAATTGAATCGACAGAACTCGCAGTCGATCTATCAGCTTCTAGCATCACTGGAACGCTTGCAATAGGAGACGGAGGAACAGGTGCAACTTCAGCTAGTGCGGCAAGAACGGCACTTGGTTTGGCTGTCGGTTCAGACATCGTTGCATACGCAGCAGACTTAAACACCCTTAGTTCTTGTCAATCTGGAGGCGCAGCAGCATTAGCGGCCCTTACCTCAACAGAGATTGCAATTCTTGATGGCGCAACCGTAACGACCACCGAATTGAATACATGTTGCGATGGTGGAACGTCAGCTACTTCAACAACACTTGCTGCGGCTGATCGTTTAGTCGTCAATGATGCAGGGACAATGGTTCAGGTTGCTTTATCTGATTTGGTTACTTTCTTAGAGAATGGTTCAGTTTCAGGGTTTGATATAGACGGTGGTACATATTAACCCCTCTTTTCTCACCTAATCTAAAAGTAAAATGGCTAACACAATTAAGTTAAAGAGGGGAACGAGTACTCCAACAACGAGTGACATATCTAGTGGTGAAGTTGCGATAGATACTTCGGCTCAAAAGTTATATATCAATGATTCTGGAACGGTTAAAGAGATTGGTGGTGGTGGTCCAGGTACAGGTCAGCAATATGTAAATTTAGAAACTGGTAATAGTGCTAGTGATAGTGGAGTTAATACATTTGCTGGTTACTTAGCTGGAGATTCTTTTACTACTGGAGACCATACAACACTATTTGGTAATCAAGCTGGTAAATCTATTACAAATCAAGGTAATAACTCTTTCTTTGGTTCTCTTGCTGGTCAAGCAACAACAGGTGCAGATAACTCTGGTTTTGGACAAGAGTCTCTTCAAAACAATACTTCAGGAGGAAACAATGTAGCGGTAGGTAGAAGAGCTTTACAATACAACACTTCAGCTAGTAATAACGTAGGCATTGGTCATTCAGCATTAATTTCAAATACGACATCAGATAATAATACAGCAGTAGGTTATAAAGCACTGTACGTAAATACAGCAGCAAACAATACTGCGGTTGGTTGTAATACGTTACTGGCAAATACAACTGGTACAGAAAATGTAGCTATAGGTACTAATGCAGGTAAAGCAGCTACCGAAATGAAAAATTCAGTAGCTATTGGACATAATGCTTTACAAGCTCATACTGATGCTTCGTCTTATGAAAGCAATGCTGTTGCGATAGGTCATAACGCAGGGTATAGCTCAACAACAGGTCATGCCAATATTTTTATTGGTAAAGACGCAGGTTATTCAATTACTACTGGAACTACTACTGTATCAATAGGATTTGATGCTGGAAGGCAAACTACAACATCAAGCGGTAATGTAAATATTGGATATTACACAGGAAGAGGTGTATCTGGTACTAACAATACAAGTCTTGGTTTTTACGCTAATAACGCTGCTCAAAGTGGAAGTAATAACACTTTAGTTGGATATAACGCAGCACCTTCTTCTTCAAGTGTAAGTAATGAGATTACTTTAGGTGATGCTTCCGTCACCAAGTTCAGAGTACCTGGTCTTAATTTTTCGATCAAAGATAGTACAGCTACCGATAATTATGTTTTAACTGTCGATGCAAATGGAGACGCTGGTTGGGAGGCGGCTCCTGCTGACTCAACAAAACTACCTTTAACAGGTGGAACTCTAACTGGGGCGTTATCAGGTACAACATTTAGTGGAACACATAGCAGTGGAAATATAGGTTTAGACATACATGGGGAAGGATCAGGTATTGGGGCGCAAACCAAATACCGTAATGATCATGGCACTTGCTATGTAGGAGTCAGTGGGAATACCACTGGTGACATGATGATCTATAACTCTTCCGATACTGATATTAGATTTTATACAAATACAAATGAAAGATTTAATATAAATAATAATGGAGGTTTTGGTTTAGGTGGTGATAACTATGGATCTTCAGGTCAAGTTTTAACATCTGCTGGTTCTGGAGGCGTACCTACTTGGACGACTATTAGTACAGCAGGTACGGGTGAAAAATATGTCAATTTTTATGCTAGTGGGTCTCTTTCTAATACTGGATGCACTACAGCCGCAGGTTATCAGGCTGGTAATGCTTTAGCTAGTGGTGAATCTGAGAATACTTTCTTTGGATGCGAGGCTGGTAAAAGCGTTACGACTGGCACTAATAATACTTTTGTAGGAGGAAAAGTTGCTGAGGCTGTAACCACTGGAAGTGACAATACAGCCATTGGTAGAGATGCTTATAAAGCTGCTACTACTGCAGATTACAATACTGTCATCGGATCTAATGCTGGTAAAGCACTCACGACAGGCGGTCAGCACGTTTTAATGGGTGCTAATGCAGGTGCTGCTTTAACCGACCAACATTGGAGTGTATTTATTGGAAAAGATTCAGGGCAAGCAGCAACAGGCCAAGGTAATGTTGGAGTTGGATTAGATACTTGCAAAAGTGCCAGTGGAGGGTACAACACCTGCGTGGGAAGAGCCGCAGGAGATAACATCACAAGTGGATCAAATAATCTTTGTTTGGGTAGAGATGCTGATGCAACTTCAGCTTCAACATCGAACGAAATAACTTTAGGTAATGGGGATATTACTTTATTCAGAGTCCCTGGTGTTGGTTTCTATGTAAGGGATACAAATAGTACGAGTAATTTATCCATCGGTAACTCGGCTGCTGGTGCAGCTATGGCATCTGATCATTCAACAATAGTTGGATATAACGCAGGTACAGGAGCGTGTGGTGGTAATAGTACTTTCTTCGGATCTAATGCTGGAAATGCTGTCACTGGAAGTGATGTTACTGCTATTGGACAAGAAGCATTAGGAACTTGTACTTCAGGAGCCGAAAACACAGCCGTAGGACGTAGGGCTTTAAAAGATTGCACTACAGGACCACAAAATACAGCCGTTGGAAAATTAGCTTTAAAATCAGTTACAACTGCGAAAGAAAATACAGGTCATGGTTATGAAGCTGGATCAGCCGTCACAACAGGAGATAGTAATACAATACTAGGCTACAAAGCAGGAGACGCACTTACTACTGGTGACAATAATATAATTATCGGTGCAAACTCAGCCGCTAGTGCTGTTGGAGTAGATAACGAAATAACTCTAGGAGACTCAGGCATTACCAAGTTCAGAATCCCAGGTCTTAACTTTGTAATTAAAGATTCTACCGCTACTGAAGATTATGTTTTAACTGTTGATTCAAATGGAGAAGCTAGTTGGGAAGCAGCAGGTGGTGCAGGTACTGGTGAATTATATGTTAAATCTAAAAATGCTTCTGGAACTGCGTCTAATGTTGGAAGTAATACTTATGCAGCATATAGATCAGGAGATAACCTAGCGAGTGGTGCTAATGAAAATACATTTTATGGATATGAAAGTGGAAGATATTTAACAACTGGTGATTACAATACACTTCTTGGTTCTCAAGCTGGAGAAAATGTAACCACAGGAGAATCTAATATTTTTGTTGGATCGGAAGCTGGAAGAGGATGTACGACAGGAAATTATAATATAGCAATAGGAAAACAAACTGGGGATACAATAACGACTGGTAATAGTAATGTTGCTATAGG
>VTLG01009819.1_pt1 | contig 18361 bp, 36 predicted proteins | sample 4694571 | NCBI WGS metagenome assembly VTLG01 (sample SAMN12604809, study PRJNA352737) | marine metagenome | biome: ENVO:00000447; feature: ENVO:00000209|ENVO:00000569|ENVO:01000036; material: ENVO:00002151; isolation source: viral sequences binned using virsorter ... | reverse complement strand
TCTGTCGCTCAAAGGTGCGTTGTAAACTATGCCCTTAAACTACTCGGCAAAGTTGTTTATGTCAACCCCTAAACGAAACTTTCTTTTAGAGGGATTTTATCAGGTCGGCTAGAACCCCCATAAACAGAGGGCTGTGTCCTGATAGGGTTGCTTGAAAAAAAATGAAAAAAAGTTTTTCCGTCATTCCGTTTTAATCAATTTAAAGAAAATAAAAAGTCTAGGTGCGATGTTTTTACTCCTCCCCCGAAGTGGATAACATGGATTCGTCAAGTGCTTCCCCGATTACCGAATTGGGAGTCGAACCCAACTGCAAAAGACTTACCATACCTCGAAATCATTAGAGGTTTATTCATCGCCACGCATACGTTCAAAGTCCCCTCTGATTGTAGTCGTGTGTGGTTGATCAGACCATCAACCTAGATAAAAGTGGCACAGATGGAGGGGATTGAACCCTCGGCATTAGCGTGTCTGACTTAGGCTGAAGATAGCCTCGACTCTGCCCTATGTACAATCGGGTTTCATCTTGTTCGTCATATCCGTCTTCCTAATGCCTTTCGGTAGCATTTCCCAAAAGCATCTGCAAAAAAGTTTACTCGTCCGAAGTCTAGGGAGCGTGAGTTTAGGATAGCAAGTCCTAGCGTTGCTCTATCTCTCCGTGGTTCAATCGCGCCCACATATGTCACTAGCGAACGAGTAGAAAGATTGCTTAATACTCTCCCTGTTGATTACAGACACCTTCTGACAAGGAAGGCTATTGCTGTCCACCCCAAAGGGCATCCCGCTCATCACGGGTCGGGAATTTGCTTGTCGGGCAAACTCCAATCAACAGGAAAAGTACCAAGCGAAAAAGTGGTAGCCTGTACGGGTACTGACCCCGTCTCTGTCGGGTGAAAACCGACTATCCTATCCACTAGACGAACAGGCTATATCAAATGGTGCGTATGACATCCCAACCCGTCTACGGGTTCTCCACGGCTCTTGTATCCGTGAGGACGCTTTCCACTCTATCTACCTTGGCGTTTGCTCCGTTCCGTAGGTCTTACGGAAGATAGTCCCGACTCGCACGGGGCATTTGAAAATAAATTGATCGTTCCCGTGTCCATCATTACTGATCCGTGTACTTTGGATCGAGGGATTTGACACGGGAACGAATAGTTTCATGCTTTGCCTTTGCGCTTCTCTCCCCCCACTCCATATACGACTAGGTTGCCCTGTGCTGCTTGCGCTGCGCATTGGGGGGCTGATGACGACTTGCCTCTCGCAAGGCTGTAAGACTCAGCGAAGAAACTAAGAAAGTGAATGGCAGTTGCTGTAGGTAAGATCAACGGCTTACGACCTCATGGAATGACTCAGCAACTTTCGGGAGCTTGTCTCCCTACCATTACCTCCAACCGCTGTTTTCCACAAGGGCGATTGAAGTTGAAAGTGATGAACTGATTCAGTGGCTTATCGTCACCTCGCTTAGATTCGCCCTCACCTCTATTGAATGCTTGCCCCTTGGGATTTCACTTCTACCCAAGCACCACGATCAGCCCCTTTCGGGATTCGCAGGTGGATTCTATCAATAGCGGATTAAGTAACTTCACGAGTTTACTCGATGTAAGCACAACCTCACTGACTCAGTTCGTAATCAACGGCATCCCCTCACACAGGCTCTACGCCCCACGGTTAAGTTGATTACTGAGATGACTCAAGGAAGTTCACTAGTAATGAACTTCATTGAACCATCTAAAAGGGTGGGCGCTTATCCCCATTTAAGGGGTTTCCGAATTTTCACAAGTCCTCATCGGGAATCTTCGGGACTCCCTTCGGTCTAAACGCTTTTCACGCCCACCCTAAGATGGAAAGGTAGAGATTACTAAGTTCGTTCCTTTTTGAAGTTCGCACACGTCGCAATGAGCGGTATGGAGTGCATCTACATTCGTACTAGAGTACCTATTGGCTTTTCGTCTCTACCTTATGAAATATCAATCTTATCCTCACAGCCGATTTTTATTTTTACAGAACTTCCTTTTGGGAAGCTCCCCTCTCTTGCCCCTATTGTATGACTCGCAACAGCACGTCTCCATATAATTTTATATCACAGATAATTGCTTTTATTTCACGCTTTGCACTTGGCTCAAGGTCGCTGTATCAATTTATACTTACGTTTAGATGGTACCGTCCTTTCGGCGCTATTCCCCTATTGGTAAGATTGATATATGAAATTGTTTTACGAGACTAGGAGGGCGCTGATTTTCTCGCACCTCGGCTTTTTCATCCTCTCGTATTTTTCGTTCTCCAAGTTTTCCACAATGTCCGTGACCGAAGAGGCATATTGTCAGTTCATAGTAGGGACTCATTTAAGAGTGTACGTGACTTGGCTTCCGCTTTCTCTGTTTTGTTTCTGAGACCCTTTAGGTATTTTTTCGTCCCCTTGGCGAGCGCCCCCTTTCGAGTTTGATGTCGCTTTCGGTTTTGGTGTCTCTCTTGGTTTGGTGGGTGGTATCTCTTCCGATCTCTCTTGTCTGATCTTGGAGTCAATCTTTTCTTCCCCTGTCAAATAAACTATGCCATCACTATAGTACGAAATTAGACTTTCCGTCAACCCCTAAATGAAAAAAAAGCGAAAAAAGTTTTAGAGGATATTTCGGGAAAACGCTACAGACCGCATAAACAGAGGGCTACAGCTTGATGCAGGAAGGAGAAAAAAACTTAACTTTTTTTTGAAAAAGTTTTCATCTCCCACTCGTTCTTGAGTTTTTTAAGCCTTTTGACGATGCCTGAAATGTCTTTGTAGCGTACGCAATTCCGTACGGATTGAGCAATCAACTCACGCTCTTCATAAAGCCTGCCTTTCAGTTGAACCTCATCAAGAATGCTCATCATTCCATCGTCAGGCGTTCCTGAGATAACTTTCGCCAAATCCTTTTCTGCTTCTCCATAGGACTGACGTATCTTTCCTTCTTTGATTAGGTCACTCATGCTTGTCTTTGCAGTAGCGGTATAGATCACGAGCAAAAAGCCAAGGTCTCTTGTCCTGAAGAACGCAGTCTTCAATTCTGAAGTTCTTCGTGTCCTTATACAAATTGAATTTTCTGCCATCTATCTTCAGGTCAAGATCAAGCCTATATCTCCAAGGAAAATCCTTATCAACATATTGGTCTGACATTTCCCTCCACCCCCAAGGCAGGTGAGGCATGACCTTCCCTTGGAGCAGTTCGACCTTCATCCTACGCAGGCAAAGGGAGCGAGCTTCCAAAGAACTTTGACCCCAAGGTTCGGGCTGATCTTAAAAGCCCACTTGATCAGTCTGCGCTTCCACATGGGAACGTGATAGTTGTACATATTGTCTTCTAGCCAATTTTCTTTCATTTGTTTAGGTATCTAAAGTCTATAATATCCTTGCGCCCATAAAGAACTTTTGAGTCAGGGCATATGGGGCATGGACCATGTCCTTCTTTGGGGCAACAGGTATTCCTCTTGCAAGTGCTTGCGCATGACATGAGAGACACGCACAAGAGAAATAAGACAAAGCACACTGCAAGTATGATCCAATCTCTATTGCTAAAATCACTCCACTTCATCGCCAACTCTTCTTTTACTTACATCCTCAAAAAGGTCAAGATCACTCTTGTCTTGATAGCCTATCCAAACGAATACCGCTACATATAAAGCAATTCCAATGTATATCATTATGCGTCCCTCCATTTTAGTTTGTAAAGCACTTGCACCCCATCGGGTGTTTGTACCGAAATTTCTTGAATGACTCCAAGTTTCTTCAGAGTCTCATATGCCTCCGCAGGCTTTTCTTCTTTATCCAAAAGGTCTGCTTCATTCTCAGGTAGAACCAACTGCATTTCTTTATGCTCCTCATTCAAGGCTTCGCAGATCGCCTTGTGTGTACGCATCAACCATTGCGGATAGCAGAGTTCCTTGATGAACCTTTGTTGCAACCTTGTGAACTCCATCATGGGTAAGACTTTCATTCTGCTCATAGCTTCCACTCCTTGTCTACATAAGACCACTTGATACTGCCAAAGCAAAAAAGTTCAGATTCCGCACTTTGAAAGTCATGGACTTCTTCGGCAATTTCATCGGTGTCAAAATCCGCACCTGTCCGTGAATACATATTCAGTGGATTGCCTGCCTCATCGACATAGACCTCGATGTCATCATTGACGATGACCCTCTCTAGTTCTTCGTCTCTGTAAACTTTCATACTTCGATCCACTTGAGGAAAGGATATCCTTGATACTCTACTCCGTCATACTTGATCGCAATCAAGTCTCTTCCTTGTATGTCTTCGGAGACTGAAAGAAACTCGCAGTCATCAATCACGACATCCATGCGTTCCCCTTTGTGGGTGATGGAGAGGTGGGCGACTTGAACAACTTCGCCCGACTCCTTGATGTCTATTTCGGAGAAGTGGCTCATACGACTACCACCCTTCCTACTACCTTGCCGAAGTTGAACTTGCGAAAGTTGTCTGCTTCCAAGTCCCATACAATCTTTTGCTGTTGGTCTTGAAGCCCTGCGACTACCGTGGTTGGGTGGCAACGAAAAGTCATCGTGCGGATGCTTCCGTCCTTCTTGGTGAAAGTTCCGACTACCTTTACCATGTCGGAGGTATCGAAGGTGTCGGTGGTGTTGGCGTTGGTTGCGGTCATTTGAATTTTTATTTGGATTTATGGTTTATGTGTGAAACTGAACCCACCCTATAGGATCAAGTCTTTCATGTCAATACTTTTTTTTAAAAAAGTTTTATCAGAACTGAGACGGGAAAAACTTGGGAGTCTTTTCATTATACAAAGCCATGTCATTGTGATGCTCTAACGCCTCTCTGATATTTCCGTCAATACGCAAATACTCTTCTAGTAGTTCTTTGTTGGCATCCTGCAATCCCATCGCTTTTTGATTCAGGTCTTTCAATTCAACATGAGCATCAAGTCTTCCTTTTTGATATGCCAACTCCATACATTGGATGATTCCCCGATATACTACTTTCGGATTTCTATATGGTTCGTTGCTCATTCGTCTTGGGCGTTACTAAGATCGGGGAGCAATCAGGGTGGTGCTTTTTTATTTCTTCAATTTCCACCTCGTCATCATCGAAGTGGATTACGCTTTTCAATTCCTTCAAGGTCAAAGCCTTGTCTTCCCCATCGGTGGCAATCACATCGCTCACAGGTAAATTGTGAGTTTCCACGAATTGCAAAACCGCAGGCAATTTGGAAGTGTGTCTTGAAGTGACGATCTTAATATCAAACGACTTTGACATATTGCGAAGATGGCGAACCATAGACTCGTCAGGCACACTACTCGACCACCACAATCCGTCTTCGCAGACATTGGCTTTTGTCAGCGTCCAATCGAAGTCGAATGTGATTGTTGGTTTCATTATGCGCTGAAGCTAAAGCCTTTTTATTTTTATGTCAATACCCAAAGAAACAAACAAGCATCATGGTCACAAAAGCAGACAGCGATCTGAACAAATTGATCTGTCATTGGCTCTGCTCGCTCACGGCAATACATCAGGCAGAAGATACTCGCTTCAGGAAATTGCGGACAATGTCGGAACGAGCAAGGCTTGCATACAGCAAATCGAAATGAAGGCGTTCAAGAGATTACGCCACCACTTGAGATACATCTACAAAGAGTGGAAGTCTGACTAGGTCTCTTCGTCTTCTAAAGATTTAACATAGAACCACAGGTCTATTATTTCTTCCCTGATGGCTTTTAGTTTTTGCTTCCTTGTCATCTTGTGCATACCCCTGCTCCCATCGGAGTTGTGTTCCTCAACTCCTGCCGTGAACTTTTCCTCTGCTTGTTCATCAAAGTCAGCCAACGCTCTTCTCATCAAATCAAAGTCCTGACTCTTTCCGTCTCTTTCTATCTTGTTACTCACGCGCGTCTATATATAGTACACAGGCATGAATCTTAAAAGCAGAAAACTTTTGTTCGCAGGCATATGCTTTGGTTGTGCAGGCGTTGCTCTTATTTTCGGGACTGCCAATTTTGGCGATTGGGCTGAGTACACGAAATGGATATTCGGCTTGTACGCCGCAGGCAATGTGGGTGAACACGTTGCCAAGAAAACCGAATAGGCAAGCCCACAGGTTTACCCCACAAACCTTTTTCTCTCTCTGAGAAAGGTGCTTTTTTGTGTCCTGAATTGAGGTCACATTTTGCTTAAACTTGCGAGAAGGTGTCTTGACCGAAAGTTTTTTTTCAAAAAAAAATCTTTTTTCATAACATCCTGCAGACCGCATAAACACTGAGGTTTACCTTGTTGCGATTCAATTTTTTTAGACTTATTTTCAATTAGGGGTTTGACATAAAGTGAAATTTCTGATTTAAGTAAAGGCATAACAACGAGGGACTACCAACCTCACCAAATAAATCAAAAAACAAAAACAAATCCAAATCCAAATCCAAAATGAAAAACTCACTCGACATCGCCAAGTACGCCTCCTTCGTAAAGCCCGTCCGTATCGCCAAGACCACGGGCAAGAGGGACGAGCGTCAAACTCTTCTCCTCAAGGGGTACACCAAAGCTAACGGAACTAAGGGTGACCGAGTCATCTACTCTTCCGTTAAGAAGACTGAAGCCGAATCCAACAAGGTCGGATACGCAGTCTTCATGGACGCAGAAAAGAAGTCCATGAGGAAGTTCGACCTCACTCGCGCTGACGAAGTTATCGTTCTCGCATAACTGAGACAAACAAACTGAGGGGACAAACTAATTCAGACAGCATCCTCAGATAACCTTTTTTAAAACCAAAACCACAACTCATAAAGACAATGCCAACACGCACTTCAAACCTTTCTGATTCCGACTTCTCTACGCAAGGCGATCTTGCCTTCTCCTCTACCATTGAGGAACAAAGAGGGGTTTCCTTTTCCACTGAGTCGGAACTTATCTTTCCTCACTCGCATCCTTTCCAAGTCGGTGCATACCATAATGGTATCGCCCTTCGCTCCTCTTACGAGCATCCCGAATTGGGGACGATCTACACCCCTTCCTACAATGGACAGATGGTCAAGGCAGAGCGTGACTCTTCCGTCCGTGGACGCAACGGCACAGGGATTGAAATGGTGTTCCCTGTTCTCTACGGAGAGTCGGGGGTTCAGTTCGTTATCGCAATGCTCAAGTTCTTCAAGTTGTGGGGAGCAAGGGTCAATCGTTCTTGCGGTCAGCATATGCACATCGGTACGGAATCTGTCACAGGCAGAAACGCCAATGTCAACGATGTATGTATGTGGCTAACTCGTATGATCAAGATGTCCAACAATCTTCAATACGGAGCATACTGCCAAACAGGGACGAATCGCCAAAGCAACTACTACAGCAGAGAGTTGCAGAACAACGACAATGTCTTGAGCGTAATGTCCGACAAAGAGGGCAAGCGTTCCAAGCGTCATGGTCGTGGGACTTCTTTCACTCAACAAGATGTCTCTAATTTCCGTCACTCCAATCGTGGCACTTTCCTCAACCTCACAAGGGTAGGCAGTGGTCACACCATTGAGTTCAGATGGGCGGCAGGGACGCTCAATCCCAACAAGTGGCTTGCCCACCTCTTTACCAATCTCTTCATTGCTCAACGAGCATGGGCAACCAAGCGCTACAGCAACGACTGCACCAAGGTCAGAGGCAACGCCATCCATCGTGGTGACATTGCCACCCAAGGGCAACGCTCGCTCAACTACCTCGTCAATGATTTCCGCAACACTGCAACAGGCAGAGAACTCTTCACTTCATACCCAACCTTCCGTGAGCGTTACACTCGTATGTGGTCAATCGCTCATCGGATGGCAAAGAAGTGGGACAGACAAAGGTCGGGCGAGGATGCGTTGTACTCCTTCCGAAAAGACCCCTTGACTGCAATGGTGGAAAAGGTAGAGTCTTACCTATAAACCATAAACCAACCATAAACCAAAACGACAATGTGTATCATAATCTATAAACCTCAAGGAGTGGATGTCCCCAAGGACAGACTCCTTCAGTCCAACCTCAAGCACCCTCACGGAAGTGGAATAGCGTGGGCAGACGGAAAGCGTGTCAAGATCAAGAAAGGATTCAATGACTTCGGAGCTTTCCTCGACCATTACAAGAAGGTCAAAAAGTACGCCTGCATCATTCACTTCCGCTACATGACGGAAGGCAAGGAGCAAGCTAGTAATTGCCACCCCTTCCAACTAGGCAAGTCATTGGCGGTAGCGCACAACGGAACGATCAGAGGCATTGACGGAGTCTCTGAGGATGTCAGTGACACTCGTGCATTTGTGACCAACTACCTTCGCCCTATGATTAAGATGAAACCAAATTGGGCATACACTCAATCGGGACAGAGGTGGATGAAGACTATCATCAACGCCAACAACGCAACAAACAAGTTGTGCTTTATGAATCGCCACGGAACTCCTGCATTCGTCAATGGGGATTTAGGACATTGGTCGATGGAGTGTTGGTACAGCAACAAGACCTATATCAAGCCCAAGATTACAAAACCGAAAAGAGGGTATGGGCTTTTGAGAGACAAATTCTATAGGCAATCTCAAGCAGACGCAATCATCGGCAAAGTGTCTAAGCCTCACTTTGAGGAAGGCGAAGAAGATGCCTTTGGTCAGATTCAAATGCCAATCGGATATGGAAGTCTCAGAACAGGTAGGTCAATGATTGATGAGCTAGAGGATGAACTCTCTGATCATGCAGAGGCAAATTCTCCTGACCTATTCGATGACATCTCTGAGGAAGAATCACTTTACAACGACTGAGTTGTTTTGGAAATGGTTGCCCTCCCTCGTGGTTGAGGGGGGGCTTTTTTTCCTGTTGGTTGCGCTTTGGCAGTTTGGTTGACCCTTAATAAATATGGAAAGCAAAACTTTTTTTCGAGCCACGTTGCATTTTGGGCAACGAGATTCGTATTATATAGTAGAAAGGAAAGTCGCAGGGGGGTCTAACTTCCCTCCCTGAGTTTATCATTATTATGTCCTGAGAGGGGGAGTGGTTTTTCTGTTTTAATTTTCCACTCCTCCTCTCTTGTTTTTGGGAAGCACCAAAACTAGAGTCAGGAATATCCTGACTGCGATAAGCCCCACATAAGTCCTGCAATCTAAAGGAAAACTTTTTTTTACTTTTTTTAAAAAAGGTATTGACATCTATCTTTCTGTCTTCATAATGAAGGGCATGAACAACGAAGAAAACATCAACGAAAATGAAAACGCCAACGAAGAAGTTGAAATCGACTTCATCGGATTTGAGCCTAGCGAGCAAGACATCGCTGAAGAGCTTGAACTCATGGGGACTTCTTTCTAACCCAACCACAAGGAGATAAATTCAAATGGAGCATTACGCAACAGACTACGACCAAGACGGAAACGAGATCGTCTTGGTATGGGACGGAGAGAACGAGAGTTCCATTAGGGAAGAAACGGGAGACGAGCGTTGGGATCGCTTGAGGGAGAATGGCGTAGTTGCCAAATACTACCCTCACCTTGAGTCCTAAGACTTTACCAAAGGAGAACAACAACTATGAGAACAGCAAAAATTGTTTACGTTGATGGCGAGTGGCACGTGGTCGTTTCGGAGAAAGACCTTGATGGCACGAAGGAAAAGATTTTCACTTGGACTACCGCTCATCACAGCCTTGAGAAGGCGACCACTTTTATTGTGGAAAGAGGACTTTCCCATATCTTGGGGGCAAGAATCTAATGATTACTTACAGAGGGGACAACGGATTCAAGGTGGAGGTGGAAATTCACTTCCAACAAAATGGGTTGGAGGTAATCGTTTACGAGATCACCCCACAGCAGGACGGAAGTCAGAAAGTCTTTTCGTATTGGTTTGAGAATGTGCCTTGGTGCGCTGATGACATCGAGGTTAATGGAATCAATCGGAGCTTTGTTGATCTCGTAAATGCGGACAAAGTTAATTACTGCGCAGGATTCCCTTTGGATAAATGCCATCTTGTGAACTCCAATTTTTGGAAAGACTTGGAGACGATGAAAATCGAAGAAGGCGTTTTGGAACTTTTGCGTTCGCCCGAAATGCGGAAGCATTTGCAGAAGGATCGCAGATGTAAGGTAGACCTAAAAAACTTTTTTTGAGGACAAGAATATGTGGCACATAGAAGAGTACGGAATTGCAATTTACAAGTTCGACACTTTGCAGGAAGCAGTCGAGGGATTGGCTGAGTTGAATCGGAAAAATAAATGCACTTGGGATGATGACCGATTCAGGATACGGAAGGCTTGATATGGATACCCTTGCAATGATAGGATTTTGGATATGTATGATTCTTCTAGGACTAGCCTTAGCGAATGGCTTGAACAGGCGATAAGCGTAGAAGAGATGACAGCCTTGGCTTTGGCGTGGCTTTGGGATGACCCAAATCCAAAGCACGGAAGCAATTTTGAAGTCCCTTGGGATTGGAAAAAGCAAAGTCTAGAAGAGAGAACTTCAAAGAAATCTAGTCCTGACCAAAAAAAAGAGAAAAAAAATTGATTTTTTTATTCAGGCTTTAGCCCTTTATCTATAAGGGTTTCAGCCTTTTTCATAAATTTTCTTTAAGTTTTTTTCATAAAAGGTGTTGACATAAACTCTTTTTTCTACACTATGGGAGACATGAACCAATTAAAAAGAAAACTCGCCAAGGCTCAAGCCGATCTCGCCAATGCAACCGAGCAATCGGAAATTGATGCAATCAATCTTCAGATCAGCCACCTCAAGGCTTACATCCGTGATGCCGAATCTGCAGAATGGCATGGCAACGGATGGGCAAGCCGTGAGCGTAACGCTTAAACACATAAACCTATAAATCCAAATACAATGTCATACGTAGTATACAACACCGACTCAACTCTCCTCTACGCCAAAGGCTCAAGAGGCATGAGAATCACATCCTTTGAAACCGAGAGAAGCGCCAAGATTTTCAGAAACAAAGTTCTGAAGTCTGAGGTGACCCTCAAAGAGGATTGCGTTCAGATTGCCGAAAGCGAAGAGTTTCATTCCTGCATCGAGAAGCAAGTAAAGCGCAGAAACTTGATGAGTGGAGAGTTCTACTATGAGCCTATCAATACCCCTCGTCACTGCTCTCCTTCTTCTGAAGTCTATTGGAGTATGTAAAAAAGGTATTGACATAAACACAGGGAACTGCTACATTTAGATCATAATGAAAACGCAAGAAATCAAATTTCGGAAAGCCTTCACCAAGGGGTGGGGCAAGTCCGTTCCCTTCAAGCGGAGGAACAAGGTGCTTCCTCGCAAGCAAAAGCACAAGGGGAGGGACTTCTAATGGAGGGCTTTGTTTACATCGTTCGCTATTGGGTAGATTTCCCAACCTCCGAATACGGAGGGCTTGTGATTATCTCAGCAAAGAATGACGAGGAAGCCGTGCAGTTCCTTATAGACCTATCTCAAGGCAAGGACAGAGATGCCTACTTGGGCTACGGCTCTGACGAGCAGGAAGCTATCCTACGCATACCTATGGCAGTGTCTGAAGCCGTCAAGGTTAAGATGGATGCAAGCGAGTGTGGTCAGCCTCCAAAGCTGTTAAAGAAGTTCACTACATGAGAACAGCCGAAGACTACAAAATTATTTGGGACACTTTCGGGGAAACCGAAACGCAAGAAGTAAAAAACGAGATTAAGCGTTTTAAGAAAGTCGTTCAAAAATTTGGAAACAAACAAGCGTCACGCAAAGGAGTAAATCCGAAGTCGCTTAGAGCAATGGCTATGTTCATAAATGAAATGGCAGACAAGTTTGATCAGTTGCAACAATGCAAGGAAATCAAAATTCTTGCAGAAAAAAGTTAAAGAAAGTTTAATAAAAGTATTGACAAATAATAAAAGTCATGCTATTATCCAAGGGTGGGGAGGGGCTAATGTCAGGTCAGGCAACAAGTAGTCTCGCTCCTTTTTTGTAAGTCATTTCGTAACCAAGAGAAACCGCATCAACTTGGTCATCGTGCTTTGAGTCAGGAAAGGCTCTTAGCTCATCAATGAAGTCGTAGTTCCAATCGCCTCTGACCATCTTGAACTTTCCTGCATCAATCATGGAGAGCCATCCGTTCGCCCTAGCTAGTTTGTCCTTGGACACGGAGATGCTCTGTACGATGTTTTTACCCATCCTCTCAGCCTTGACTTGCTCATAGGCGGTGATGAACCCTCCTACAGCCTCTATGCCTATCCTATTGCGTTCCCTGTCCGCATACGAGCCTATGGTTGTCTTGGTCTCATGCCAATTCATACGTCTGCGAAAAACATCGCACAAGTAAAAGGTGTCGCTCTCTCTGTCGTAACCACAAAGAGCCGAAGCCGAGTAGTCGGAAGTTTTCTTGGAGGTTGCCGCCAAGTCCCAAGCGCGGACAAGTTCAATCTTGTCAGGCAACTCGTTGCGGTTCACGTACCCAATGTTTTCCAAGTTGACGATGTTGCCCCCTCGTGAAATCGGATTCCCTCGATACAGGGCGTTGTACTCGTATTCTCCCAAGATGGATTTCCTAGAGGATATGAACTTGGCTGACTTGTTCTCTGCCCACAAAGCCTCACCCAACTCTCTCCCAAGAGGGTCGCCCTCCTCCTCGCATATGGCAGGAAGGTTCACTACCTTGAAGATTTGGTCATCATGCCCTCGCTCACGCAGGTCATCGACATATTGCTTGCTCGTAAGCATCCCACAAAGGTCATCCTCGTGCCACCTAGTCATTATCAGAATGATCGTGGAGTTCGGGGTCAGTCGGGTCATGGCGGTACTTGTGTACCAATCCCACACCTTGTTGCGGATGACAGCGCTCTCTGCTTCCGCTCTGTCCTTGTGTGGGTCATCTATTATCAGAGTGCTTGCTCTGTTTCCCGTAAGCCCCGTCCCTACCCCTACGGCACGTACCCCTCCCCCTGCAGAGGTTGTCCAATAGGTCTGAGTCCGTGTGTCTTCGCTCAACTTCGTGTCAGGAAACAAAGCTCTGTAAACGCTAGACTGAATCCGAGCGCGTAAGCGCTTGCAATTTTTTACGGGCAAATCCATGCCGTAGCCTGCCAAGACCACGTCTTCCGTTGGGTCTATGCCCATCAAATAGGATATGAACTCCTCACAAACAGCCCTACTCTTCCCATGTTGAGGAGGCATATTGATTATCAGCCTCTTGTCTCCCTCTTGTTCCATGAGTTCTTGCAAGACACTCAACAAATACACATGAGCTTTGCTCATTTGGTACTGAGGGTCGTTTGCCAAGACATAAGCTAAAAGACTTCTCCGAGCTTGCTCAGTCCATGCCATCCTTGCCTCGCTTGGTAAGTCCATGATGCTTAATACTTTAAGGCAATACTTTTAATCTCAAAAAAATACCCTAGTTAGTATAGGCAGTGAATTTGGTTTTTCGGATTTCAAGTCTCCGAATTTTAGGGGGGTGGGGGGTCATTTCATTCCTGATTTGAGCCTGTTAGCTTCAGTGAACTTGTTCATCACCGAAGCCATCTCTTCATCGCTCATCTCTTTCTGCGATATGATACTCATCTCCATCGCCTCCCCATCCTTACCCGTCATCTCAACCTTGTCCCTCTTACCCCAATGCTCAGGATCGCTTCTTTCGAGATACCATGCCGCTGCTTGCCAATTATTTGAGGCGTGTTTTTGGATAATAACGACATTCCTGTTCCTTGCTTCTGAGATACTCTTTTTTACCGACTCACAAAATTGATACGCTTGGCTATCTTTTGGAGCATCCTCTCCTTCCCTTAGCCATCTGTAAAATGTTTGTTCTGAGATACTTGCGAGATTACAGGCATCTTTCTTGGTGTTCCCTGCCTTCAATGCTCTCATTAGTATGGACATAGTGTCCTTGCATAGGCGTTTGTCTTTCGCTCCCACCTTACCCGTATTAGGGGAGTTTTCTATATTTCCGCTTGTTCCGTTTAAGTTGACCATGCCTTTAGTGTGTTAGTAGCTAATGTAGCTAATTCCGCGCTGTCCCTGAGTTGGGTACGTAAGTTTTCAAACTCTGCTTTCTGCGCTCCATTTTCAAATATCAATATAGAGGATGACTTATTATCAGTCAATTCATCGTATGGCTCAACGCTATCTATCTCACCTATAAGTTGGTCTACTTCTACATCGGAGTATCCCGTTGACTCCACGGGTATGTCTCCTGCCTCTTCAACTGATTTAAGTATTCCCCTTATCATATCTCCATCGAACTCCCCCACATGGTTATTCAAGGTAAACATAGCCATCTTGTGATTGTCCTCATCCATGTCCACTATCCATACATCCACCATGTAGTCACCCCCATGCTTCTTCTCGTATGCCCTAAGCCTTTGGTGTCCGCTGACTACCCTCTTGTTGCCCTCGTTCCATACTATTGGCTGTACGCACCCAAAGGTATCTATTGATACCGCCAATCTATCCATAGCTCCCTTACCTATCTTTCTGATGCTCTTGTTCACCTCATGCCCCTTGAGGTCTCCTACACGCATCTGCTCCATCCTTGGCTCACTCATTGTCCTTACCCTCCACATACTGCCTCAACACGCTTAGTATGGCATCTGCTGTTCCTGCCCTCTCGGCAAACATATCCCACGCTACCTTCTCGCTTAGACCATCCCACCATAGCGTAACCTTATGCACTTCCTCCAACTCACTTAAATCCTTCTCTGCCTGACTTACCTCGTTGTCCGCTTCCATGAGCCACTTGCCCGTCTCTCTACCAAAGCCTGCATACGCTATGTCCAAGTCCTTCTCATCCAATGCCGTCATCTCCTCCTTTACGCCCTTGCTTACCCACTCCCCATACTCGTTGTTCAACGCTATGGCTACCGCCTGCTCCTGCTCTCTCTCCACCCACACCATGTACACAGGCACTAAAGCATCCTCGTCCAACTCCTGTAGCCTCATGTGTCCGTCTAGTAGGGTCTTGGTATTGGCGTTGTAAGTCAGTGGTTGCAGGAAGCCGAAATGCTCTATGCTCTTACCCACTATCCCCTCCTTATGCTCGGATAACTTACGAGGATTCCACTCAGCCCTCCTCAAGTCCTTGGCTGTTAGCCACTTCAATGTTGGGTACGTCATGCCTAATAATTCCTAACAATTCTATATAATGCTATATAATTCTATATAATTATCTGCTGTTATCTGCTGTTATCTTCTACAACTTTAGCATCGGGGATATGAGTCCATCAAATGCTTTCAGGCAGTAAAGCACATGGGTGTTTCTGTAGCCGTCCTCCCGTATAGGCTCTATGGGCGTTACTCCATGCACATTCCTCCACGCAGGATATATCAGCATTGACCCATCACACTGATCAGCAACAACATCGTGATCAGGTATGCTTAGGTTGCCACCCTTGGCGTTGTGACGCTTTGTCATTATGACGTTAACGCACTCGTCCCAATTAGCCACATCCCTGTGGTATCTTGCAGCGACATTGTAGTTCGATATGCCACTCGTAAACAGGTCACCTAGTCTCCACTTGTCTCCACATCTACCCAACTGCTTCTTCTGCAGTCTGTATTGCTTACTCATACGCTCCTCCATGATGCGCTCGACCTCACCCACTAACAACAGCATTGCCTTCACATATGTCTTAGCCGTGTCGCTTAGGTGTATGGCTGACCGCTTGGCATAGTGCCTTCTGACCAATCCCTTGGGTGGTATGCTACCTATCAGAGTAGCCATCTGACTGACCCCCTTGCTCCAATACCTTTGCCTCTGCCACTCGCCCTTTGCCCACCTGTCCGCTATATCGCTCTTCCTTTCCATTAGGGTCTTCTTCACCCTATCGCTCATAAACTCCTTATTGGCAACGGATAGCAACTGACTCGCTCTCTTACCCATGTCCCTCAGGTACAGACCTACTACATCATCCCCATCCATAAGATATGCGTCTTCCGTTAGGGTTGGCTCTAGGTTGGGTACGTTGTCTCCTATCTTGACGCTGTTCTCAACGGGCTTGAGTTGGATTTCCTTCATATGCTGATTTCGTCTTTCCGTGTAGGGTGAAGCCTTACCTTATCGCCCCACTTTCTTCTTATTATCCTAATACACCTCTGCTCCTCTTCCGAACTTCTGTAGTTCTGACAGCCCCCATCGTTGGTCTTAGCCTTGAAACACCATATGTAGTGGTGGTATCTGAGAGTGACCCCATATTTAGTGGTATGCTGTAGGCAGTAGTCATAGTCTTCCTTCAGCGTCAACCTCTCGTCATATCTTAGCGGTGTGGGTTTGGTTAATGTCATGCAGGCAGGCATAAACAAATTTTTAGAAAAGTCTGTCTTGATGAAGTAGTCATTTGTCGTGGGCGATACGCCCATATGGTAAACTCCTTGGCACTGATTGAACTTCTCCACCATATGGTCTATGGCTTCCTGTGGGCTAACTTCCGTATTAGTGTTCCTTATCCTTACCCTCTCCAAATCGTCATCTAACTGAACGCATATACGCCCTCTTCCAAAGGCATGGTCTAGCGCAAAGTTTCTGCTGTTTACTAGATTTGACTCGCTGCCTGATTCCTGAGCAGCGCTCTTTGTGCCGTATACATTGACGCACCCAACGCCCTTATACGCCCCTACCTCGTCTTCTCTTACAATGAAGTGGTAGTGAGCCTTCTGCTTTTCGTCAAAAGGTAACCTGTCGTGCCTACCGCTTGATATGACATACACATCAGGAGTCATTGTACAGCCACCATAACGCCAACCCCATAATCATCATTATACAAATCATAGTGATAGCGTCCATCCACCAAAGCATTTGCCATATAGTCACATATCGAATCTATGGCTTGCACCACATATGTCGATAACGCTTTTCAACGCAACTCTCTGACTGCTCCTAGAACAGCCTTGCCTATATTGTGTCCTGCGTTCCTTGCTTCCTTGATAATCCTATCTGCTTCTTCGTAGTCGCCTATATCAAACTCTATCTGTATCGCCTTGGTGGTGGATTCCTGCATATCGTCAACTTCCTTGTCGGCTTTGTCCCCCTCTTCCCCTTCTAGCACTGAGTAGTCAACCTCTTCCTCCAATTTGGGTACGTCCAATCCGCAGGCTTCCAAAAAGGACTCTTCCCATTGATCTTCCAATGAATCCCAATCCCATTCCCCAAAGGAAACATTGTCCTTGATGACAAACTGCTTCTTCTGCTCGTCCGTAAGCTCATCGGCTTGGATTACCCATACCTTGGTATGCCCTGCTTCCAAACAAGCCCTGTATCGCATATTGCCACCCAATATAACGCCCTTCTCGTCAACCACTAAAGGTCTTAGCTTTAGCATTTCAGGAAAGTTCTTAACGGATTCAATGAGTTGATTGAATTTTCGAGTTTGTATATTCCTTGGGTTTTCCTCCGAAGGCGTGATGTCGTGTACTGATATTTCTTTCATTGTAAATAGATAAATCCACTAAAATCCCCGTACCTGAACCACTCGTCAAACCCGTGGTCTAGGTATAGCGTTCTTCGTTCAGGTATCTGAACTCCTCTGAGAGACAATTCTTTTTTTACGATGTCCTCAAGGCTTGAGCTTTTGCTTTTGAAATCCCACAGCATTCGTTGATAAATCATAGAGAGGTAGCCCCTCTCCTCCTTGCATTTGTCAACGATTATGATAGCCCCATGATTCCTCACCCTTTCCTTCATGTATTCTAGCCACCCTTCTCTCGTATCAGGCGAAAGAAACATATATGTCAAGTTCATCACAAAAACATTTGGGCGCGTCCATAGATGAGTTGATGCTTCGTTTTTAACTCTGTCACTTTTACTAAATTCATCCAACTCGATTTCCACAAATCTGCAGTCTTTTTGCGAATCCTGTCGCTGCTCCAAATTTGAGCAGCGCTCTTGAAACCTTTGGAGCATCTCCTTGGAAGAATCAACTCCGTGATACACTGCTTCCCTTTCTCTTATGTCCTTCATCAACCTGAAATACAAGTTTCCCGTAGAACAGCCTACATCCGTCATATGCCCACCCTTGGGCAAAAAGTTCTTCACCATCGAAGCAATACTATCAAGCACCATGTCGTAGAAAGGAAGTTGTGACCTGACATGATGGTCAAATGTGTTTGCTATTTCATCGCCCTTGAAAGTCCATGTCTCAATCCCACCACTCATATCCTAGTTTCCTTCCTATTGCCTCGATCACCGTGCTAGTTACAGTCCTGCCACAACGCTCATATCTGTCGCTGTCGCTGTTTTCCTTTACATTGCCATCCTTGTCCTTGAGCCATTTCGTAAAATCATCGGGAAGCCCCTGTAGTCGCTCGCATTCGATTGGCGTGAGTTTTCTTAGCCTGCTCTTCTCGTAAAGTCGCAAAGCATTGTGATGCGGAAGCGTCAGAGTAGGGCAAATGTCCTTTGCCTTCTTGTTGTACAAGTCCAACGCCTTTATATCG
>VTLG01008057.1_pt1 | contig 18362 bp, 15 predicted proteins | sample 4694571 | NCBI WGS metagenome assembly VTLG01 (sample SAMN12604809, study PRJNA352737) | marine metagenome | biome: ENVO:00000447; feature: ENVO:00000209|ENVO:00000569|ENVO:01000036; material: ENVO:00002151; isolation source: viral sequences binned using virsorter ... | reverse complement strand
TCACGGGCATTGGCGGCAGACAAATTACCTACACCAAACTAAAACCAACAAAACCACAGCGCCGCCATCTCATGCTATCCCAAACTAAGGGCATCAGAACCAACACCAACAGAGGCAGCATAAACACCAAGCATGCCACCCTTATATAAGATATAGCACCCCTACCCCTGGCACCTATTTGCCAGGGTTTTCTTTATGTTTTATTTTATTATATAAAAGCGGTGGAGTCCCTAACCTACAACGAACCAAAATCGAGAGCTAAATACTAATGGATTCAAAAATTTTTTGGAGGCTGAAATGAGCCCATACATCCACAAGAATGGTAAGTCTAAGCTAGATAAGAGATGTAAACAGTATATCTCTCAAAAGAAAGCTGCTGGCATACGAAAACGCACTAAGAAAAAAAAGTGATATAAAAAAATTGCCCAATAGGTTGACTCTGGGCCAGGTTTGTGTTATACTATAGGAGTAAACATATAAAACAGACAATGATTGAAGGAGTTGTATTAACACTTGTATTGATGACCTTTTGTATAGGTTCAGCAATCGGTATCGTAAACTATGGGACTAAAGGTAGGTTCTTTTAATGGCGGTTTATAACGACTATGAGATTCGTATAAACATTAATCAGCTGATAGAGAAGAGGATCCCTTGTTGTGATCTTCTTCATCCTGATCATTGTTTAACAGAGAAGCAAGTGGCAGAGATTGCACACGATATCAGAATGGATATAGACTTACATCCAATCTATAAGCAAGTGGATAGACATATCATGGCATATGTTGAGGCTGCAAAGATTGATAATAAAGATCATTGGGTGGAAGAGAAGCTTCTAGACCTTCCTGATGAAGAAGGTATATCATTTGATTAAGAAACTGTAAAGAACTTATTATGGCAATATATAATGATAGTAGGATAGTCATTAACTTAGATGAGTTAGTAGCTATTAGAAGTAAAGTGATAAATGAGGAATTAGATACTGATGAGATATCCCTCTTAGCGAGTGAGTTAAAGGATACTCTGACTTGGGATACTCTTTATCATATGGTCGATACGCACATACTGACATACAAGGGCAATCCACCTGTGAAGTATGGCAGCATTGCGAATGATGCCGAGTTAGTTGAGAGAGAAAGGAATCGGAAGAAGTTTAAGCTTATTGAGTTAAAAGGAGGTTCATGGAGAATTCAAGTACCACTACGAATCAAGGATTAAAGTCCTATCACATATACTTTAAAGGAGAGTGTCTGTTCAAGAATTTAGATCAGGAGGAGTTTGATTTGATCTGGGGTCGTATCTACAGGTCATATCACACAGACAGCTTGTCGTTCTCTGTTTGTATAGGCGATGAATGTATCAGGGAGGATCAAAGTTATTAATGGTCATATCTCCACATTATAAGAATCATGACTTGGATGTCCTTGCAGATTACGTTCATGATTGGATTGATTACTTACATAAACCTGATGACAGTGCGGCAGATTATACAGGGCCACGTTGTCCCTTTGCAAAGAAGGTAAGAGATGAGAATAAGATAGAGTTGGTTAAGGTCTATGACTTTTTCGGCGCGTACGACTATTGGGAGGTGGTTACAAGAGAGTGTGATAAGTTCGATGGTAGTAAGGATGTAGTCATAGTTGCGGCAAAGACAAATGTGAATATCATAAACACAGATCAAATGTCTGGCGCCGTTGACGGTATCAACACGTTTTTAAATTGTCAGGGAAGAGATTTATGGTTGTTACTTAAACAGGATGAACTGTTTACCATAGTCATGATACAAAAAATCAGCGCGTTGGACGATACAAGTAAGCAGTTGGCCGACAAGGGATATTACACAACTAGATACTCTGAAGCACAAATGGAGAAGGTCGTTAATGGCCGTCGTAAGTATCGTGAGAGATTAAATGAAACAACCTAAAGCCGTAGACCTACCTAATTACGGTGTACTTGAATGTGAACTAGAAGAAGAAGATATTAATAACCTGTGGAAACTGGTACATAAGTATTCCCCTAATGCCAAGTGGGAAGGTAATCGTTTACTGGAGATTAGTCAAGACAATAAACAATTTCCATTAAATGATGATGACCAACTCTTTCAAAACAATGTTTTGATGCCAGCAACTCAAGCTTACTTTGATACTTATGGAGTTCCTTTCAAACATAAAACCACACATTATCACTTACCTACATTTTCTCGTTTCTGGTGTCGTGTATCTAAAGATGGAGATTATCAAAGCATACATGATCATCAAGGAATATTCACCTTTGTAGTTTGGTTAAAGATACCATTTGAAGGAGAAGAGGAAAGAATGGTTCAAGCTGGATTCCGACCAGAGGCAAGTGACTTTGTACTTTGTTATCCTGACACATGTGGCCAATATCAAAAAAGAAATTGGGTATTAGGAAAAGGTGCAGAAGGTAAAATGTTATTCTTTCCAAGTGACCTAAATCATATTGTATACCCTCACTACACTACTACCGAGTACCGTGTTGCACTTGCTGGAGATATTACTATTAATAGTATGATGCCAACCGAACCGATTAATCCTGATAGATCATTTGAACAAATGGGTAGTTCTGGAGCGGTGGTTTAAAAACAAAAATGTATAGATAAGTTTATAATGAACATTTCCGAAGAAACAATGAATATAGAGCTCGATGTTAAGGAGCTAGAGTACATCTACGAATCTATCTCTTTTAGATTAGAGCATGATAATCATCTTATGTACCATCCTGATATCCGTAAGGACTTAGAGGACATGATGGCTACTTGGGAAGATGAATACCTATAACGTCTATATTGGCGATAACCTTATTATGGAAGATATTCCAGTGGGAGACATAAAACATAAACTGTCATATCTAAAAGAGTATTTTAAAAACTATCCAAATGATGAACTTCGTAAAGAAGAAATAAAGGTGATTAAAAATGAGAACCAAAAAAATTGAATTACCAAATTACGGAGTTCTGGATATAACTCTGGATAAAGAACACTTAGATCATCTACATCATCTGGTAGAGAAGTATGAACCAGATAATGCAAAGCAACAGTGGATGTTGGTAGATGACGATAATCGTTTTCAAAATGAAGTTCTGAGAAAAGTAATACAACAATATATTGAAGACTTTGGAATACCTCATAGATTAAGAACAACTCACATACATGAGTTAACCTTTCAGAAGTTCTGGGCAAATTATACTGGTAAAGGACAATATCAAGCATTACATCAACATGACGCCATATTCTCTTTTGTAGTATGGCTTAAAATTCCTTCCTGTGCCACAGAAGAACAAGAAGTACCAGATACGATGCATCCAGATGCAGGGGATTTCATTCTTACCTATAATGATATCACTGGAAGTGTAAGAAAAGTAAATTGGAAATTAGAACAACAATATAATGAAGGACATATGTTAATCTTTCCTAGTGATCTGTTTCATGCGGTTTACCCCCACTACTTAACTGACGAGAAAAGATTATCAGTAGCTGGTGACATCGCAATCAACAGTATGGCTTTGAAAGGAATTAACGATCAGGGAATGTTGTTAGGCCCCTGTAATAGTCAGGAGTTTCTCAAAAAGAGCTCATAAAAAATGACTATATAATATAACACTATGGACAAATTGGTTTGACCGTGGTATACTTAAGAATGTAATTACAACATGTTATGGCAAAAGGATTTACAGTAAAGGCAAATGCCCCCAAAACTAAGAAAGTCGAAGATGACTTTAACTTAGAAGAGGCAAAGGCATTAGCCAAAGGTAAAGCAATAGTTTTCTGTCTGCCAGGTAGAGGAGTATCTTATATCTTTTTAAAGAACTTCGTTCAACTATGCTTTGACCTTGTTCAGAATGGATCTAGTATTCAGATCTCACAAGATTATTCATCAATGGTTAACTTTGCAAGATGCAAATGCCTTGGTGCTAACGTTCTCAGAGGCCCAGATCAAATACCTTGGGACGGAAAATTAAAATATGACTATCAGTTATGGATTGACTCTGATATTGTCTTCAATACAGAGCAACTCTATAGATTAATATGGATGCAAAAGGATATTGCTGGTGGTTGGTACTGCACAGAGGATGGAAAAACAACATCTGTTGCACATTGGTTAGAAGAAGAGGACTTTGCTAAGAATGGTGGAGTGATGAATCACGAAACTATCGAGTCAATCTCTCGTAGACGCAAGCCTTTCACAGTTGACTACACTGGATTTGGTTGGTTACTCATCAAAAATGGTGTATTTGAACATAAAGAGATGAAATATCCTTGGTTTGCTCCTAAAATGCAAGTCTTTGAGTCTGGAGATGTTCAAGATATGTGTGGAGAAGACGTATCTTTCTGTCTAGATGCAAAAGAAGCGGGTATGGAGATCTGGATTGATCCTAAAATCCGTGTTGGCCATGAAAAAACGAGGATTATCTAATGACAACACCACAACCAATGGAAGATACAAAGTATAAGGTCGTAGAATTAGGCACATCAGGCTGGTGTGTCAACGATCCTTCCCAAGATGTAGGTCTTGATAAGGAACAGGCAAGAGAAAGACTCAACTTTTACATGAATGAAGGTATCTCACCTGATAGATTACGAGCTCAAATTGATAAATAAAAAGAAAAAGGTCAAAAATGGCAGATTCAGATCCAAAATTAGCTCCCCATAACGTAGAAAGTGCTGGTTTTGCTAGTGGAAGTGTTAAAGGACAGTATGATGTGAGTGCTCAAGCACGAAAAAAAGCTGCCGCAAACACAAATGATTCACAATCACCACTCGCTGCTGGTTAAAAACATCTAAAAAACTTCAAAGACCCTTCAAAAGGGTCTTTTTTTGTGTCTAAATAGATTTGAATTAGTATATTTGCTATGGAAGACGATAAAAAATACATTAATCCTCGACCAGAAGAGGAAGCGGCAGACGATCTTTTGCGTGAAGTTGTTGGTGATGACGCCAATGACAAAAAAAGAAAACAAAATTTAAGTGAATAATGGCAAAAGTCGATAGACCACTTGTAACCAGAACTCCTTTCAGAGATATTAGTCTTTCATTTAGTCGTCATCCTGTGACTAATGACATCGGTGTCTTTGCAAATGAGGATGCAATCAAGAGATCTGTCACAAATTTAGTCAGAACAAGAGTAGGTGAAAGGTTTTATCAGAAATTATTAGGTAGTCCTCTTGAAGATACTCTATTTGAGCAGCAAGATCCAGACGTTGCTCAAGTTTTAGAAGATGATATAAAACTTTTATTAGAAAATTACGAACCTAGAGTCAGTAATTGTTCTGTAACAGTGCTTTTTCCACTTGATACTAACCAATTAACTTGCAATATCACTTATGATATTACTGGGATGCAGTTCCCACAGCAAAATATAGAATTTATTCTCCAATCAACTAGAGTATAATGTCATTTAACCAGTTTACAAACCTAGATTTCGCTGATCTTAGGGCTCAAATTAAAGATTACCTTCGAGTAAACAGTGATTTCGCTGATTTTGACTTTGAAGGATCAAACTTTTCTACTCTAATTGACCTTTTAGCGTATAACTCTTACATTACTGCTTACAATACGAACATGGCGGTCAATGAGTGCTTCCTTGATAGCGCTACATTGCGTGAAAATGTCGTTTCTCTTGCTAGAAACATTGGTTATGTTCCAAGATCTTCTAGAGCTGCACAAGCTATTGTTGATTTTACTGTAAATTTAGGTACTAATGACACAAAAATCTTAACTTTGAAGGCTGGACAAGTTGCTTTGGGTAATCAGTTGGGAAGTAATTACATATTTTCAATTCCAGACGACTTTGTAGCTACAACAAGTGATAATAATACTGCTACTTTTAGTAATTTAAAAATTTACGAAGGAATTTACCTTCAAAAATCATTTCAAATTGATTATTCTCAACCAAATCAGAGATATATCCTTCCAAACTCAAATATTGACACAACTTCAATCCGTGTAACTGTATCTTCAACCACAGATGAGATTTATACGCTCTATAATAACATTTTAAGAGTAGATGCTACCTCTAAACTGTTTCTAATTCAAGAAATTGAAGATGAACAGTACGAAATTTTGTTTGGAGATGGAATTATTGGTAAAAAACCGCCAGCTGGAGCTATCGTAACTGTAACTTACATTGTCACTAACGGAAAAACTGGAAATGGTGCTAGAAATTTCTCATTTGTTGGTATTTTGAAGGATGATACTGATACAACCGTCTCACAAGGCATATCAGTTTTAAAAACATCTCAAAAATCCGACGCTGGAGACGATATTGAAGATGTTAGTTCAATCAAATACCTTGCACCTCGTATATACTCCTCACAATATCGTGCCGTAACCGCCAATGACTATACAGGTATAATTCCATTCGTTTATCCTAACGTTGAGTCTGTAACCGCCTACGGTGGGGAGGAGTTAGAACCTCCTGAGTATGGAAAAGTGTTTATTTCAATAAAACCAAAGAACGGTTCTTTCCTTTCGCAGATTACAAAAGACGATATATCCAGACAACTAAAACAATACTCGATTGCTGGTATTAAACCAGAAATTATCGATCTCAAGTATCTTTACGTTGAAGTTGATACATCTGTTTACTATAACACTAACGCAACATCAGATGCCACTGAATTGATTAGTAGTGTTACACAAGCATTGACTACATATTCCAATTCATCCGATATTAATGCTTTTGGTGGTAGATTCAAGTATAGTAAAATTGTAGGATTGATAGATGACTCAGCTAGAGGAGTGACATCTAACATTACTAGAGTAAAGATGAGACGTAATATAACTCCTGAGCTTGCTACTTTCGCAACATATGAACTTTGTTACGGAAATGCATTTTATGACCAACCAAATGGGTATGGTATACGATCTAGTGGATTTACAGTCAATGGTGTTGACGGAATTTTGTATATGGGTGACATTCCTACTGCTGGGACGAGTGTTGGAAAGATAGTTTTCTTTAAACTTGTAAATAACCTTCCATTGATCGTTAAGAACGATGCTGGAACTGTTGATTACATTCATGGAGAGATTAATTTAGATGTGGTAAATATAACAGGTACATCATTGGAAAGTGGAGTTATTGAAGTTGAAGCAATACCTGATTCTAATGATGTCATTGCTTTAAAAGATTTGTATTTACAATTAGATGTTTCAAACAGCACAGTTAAGGCTTTACCTGATGTTGTTTCCTCTGGTGAGAACACTTCTGCAACGGCATACGTTACAACATCCAGTTACGCTAGCGAATCAATCTATACAAGATAAATGACAGAAATAAAAAGAGTAAAAATCTCTCATGTGATACAATCACAGATTCCTGAGTTTCTGACTAACGAATCACCCCTTTTTGTCAGTTTCTTAAATCAGTATTATCAATCACAAGAGCATCAATCTGGTGTAGCTGACCTAGCAAACAATCTAGCTCAGTACAGACAGATCGGGGCTTTTAATGCAGAGACATTAGTTACTTCTACTACTCTAACTGATAACGTCTACGCTGGTGATGCCACTATAAGGGTAACTTCTACCACTGGATGGCCTCAAAGTTATGGTTTGTTGAAAATAGATAATGAAATAATTACATACACCAATAAAACCGCTACTTCATTTATTGGATGTTCTAGAGGATTCAGTGGAATAGATCAAATATCCAAAGAAGATGCAGCTGAGTTTCTTAACTTTGCAGAAACTAATGCTGAGGTTCACCTTATAGGTGCAACAGTTCAGAATTTAAGTAATCTCTTCTTACAGACATTCTTTACTAAATTTAAAACAGAATTTTTACCTGGCTTTGAAAATAGAAGTTTTATAGATGGAACATCTGTTACAAACATCCTTACAAGGGCAAAAGACTTCTATATGTCAAAAGGAACTGATTCTTCATATCAGATTCTATTCAAACTTTTGTATGGTGAAGATATTGAACTTCTCAAACCAATTGAGAGCACAATTATACCATCAGATAACGTATATTTCAAAACTAAACATGTTCTTGTTGAAAACCTTTTTGGTGGTCAACCATTAGAGACTGTAGGTAACTTTTTATATCAAGATATTGCTGGAATTGGAACTGCTAGCGCTTCAATTTACAATGTAGAGTATAGACCAATCAACCAAGTTGATTTTTATGAAATATCATTAGACTCAACATCATTTGATGGATCTTTCCAAGTGCCTGGTAAAACTAAGGCTTTAGAATTGACTCCAGCAGAAGCACCGACATTAGTTGTTGACTCTACAGTCGGTTTTGGACAAAGTGGAACACTATTAGTTAAACCTAGAGATGGTGCAAACTATTTGACTCTAAGATACACTGATAAAACTATAAATCAGTTTTTAGGTGTAACTGGTATTTCAACTTCTTTAGTTTTTGGTGCCGACATACTTGAAAATAAATTGGCATATGCTTATGCTGGTTTTGGTCAAACATCATTACTACAATTCAGACTTGTTAACGTAATTGATGAAGTAGACACTTCTGACTCCACAAATATGCAAGTTGGAGACAGTCTTAAACTTCTTTCATTCGGTAAAGACTATGGAGATGATGCAAAATTCAATAATTGGATATACAACATTCCATCTAGTCATAATGTATCCAATGTTAATCAAGTAAACGTTAATACTTTCAGAGTAACTATCTTTGATTCATGTGTTTTCTACATTGATGAGGTTTTAATAATAAAGAATGACAATGGTGATCAAACAGAAATAAGTGTTAAACAGATCGAATATGATTCAACAAATGTAGAACAAATTTACTCAAATACTATTGTTGTTCAGGCTAATGGTTCTATTCCAGTAAATGCTAGTGTTATAACAAAGACTGTTACTAAGGCATCACATAATTCCAATTACTTTGCAGATGTATCTAATTTTCCAGTAGGTATTCAAAACAGTTATATTGATAAGGATCAAAAATTCTTCTATGTAACTTCTTCTGGTCTACCAAACTATCCTATATTCGCAACAGACAATAAAGTATTTGTAAAAACAAGTTCTGTTGAAGCCACAGACTCTTCTGGCACGCCTTTACTTGGTGGCGGGTTTACTTATACTATTCAATCATTTGACTCTGCCAACGTCACTCTAACATCACCACCACCTCTACCACATAACTATGTAACTGGTGATAAGATCTATTGGGACAATACCACTAACAGTGGCATCAATACTGGTGTTTACTTTGTAACTGCAATCAACCAAACTGAATTCTACCTATCATTCAGTGGATCTGATGTATTCTCACAAAAATACATTGCTTTAAGAACTGGAACTACTGGGCAATTCATATACAAATCTGGTTGGGAAAATAAAACACTTAAGAACCAAAAGATAATAAGAAAATATCCATACATCAAAGAAAAGGAATTATTCGATGATCCTAATAAGAGAGAGATAAACAATAGAGGTATAGGATTGATGGCGAATGGTGTAGAACTATTCCCTCCAACAGTTTTTGATGAACAAATTTTTCATGGTGATATAACCAGTATAAAAGTAACAAATTCAGGCACAGATTATGATGTAATCACAGGGCCTCCTGTCATAGTAAACGATTCTCAAGGAACAGGTGCGATTGGTCATGCCAACGTTGTAGGATCATTTAGAGAAATTAAACTAGTAACTCCTGGCATTGGATATCAAGAGAAACCAAAAATTACTGTAGAAGGTGGTAATGGATCTGGTGCAGTTCTAGAATCTAACCTTGTTAGAGGAAGTATTGTTGCAAATTTCAAAGCAGATGGAACAGCTGTTAATACAACTGATGAAAGTATTACTTTCCCAGAGAGACACAACTTTGAAGTAGGTGAAGGTATAGTATATGACTCCAGAGGTAACACTCCTATCGTTAATATTGTTGATGGATCAACTTACTTCGCTGGCCCTGTAGATGAAAAGAAGATAAAACTATATGATACTCCAGAAGATGCTAAGTCTGGTATTAATACAGTAAACATTGGAAACATAAGTTTTGGTTTTCATAAATTTACCTCTCTTGAAGCAAAAAACACAATAACAAAGATTTATGTAAAAGAGTCTGGTTCTGGATATTCAAATAGAAAGGTTATTATCCCTGCAAGACCTGTTAACGGAGACGTTCAATCTGGTATTAGTACATCTGACGATTATATATTGGCATACAACCATCACTTCAATAACGGAGAGATAGTTGAGTATTCTACAAGTGGAACTGTTGCTAGTGGTTTATCTACAACAACACAATATGCTGTTAGAATTATTGACAGTAATAGATTCAAGTTATGTGATGTTGGGGTTTCCTCACAGAGAAATCTTACGAATTATAACAAAAATAAAACCGCTGTAATTCGTGGTTTAGGTAGTGGTAAACATACTATAAAGTACCCACCTATAGTAGTAAAGATTGAAAGTTTATCTGCTATTGGTAGCACGACTATTATACAACCAGAGATTGATCCACTAGTTTTGGGATCTATAGACAATGTTTATTTGGAAGATGGTGGAATTGGGTATGGTTGTACTAACATCATGGACTTTCATAGAAGACCTGATGTAGGAATCTCTACTGTTGTATTCCAAGCATTATTGAAACCAATTATTATTGATGGATCTATAGTTGACGTTCAAATTCTTGCATCAGGTCAAGGATACAGAAAAGACTCTGATATTAATATCTTTAGTCCCACAGGAAGTTTTGCTGATGTTAGACCTGTTATTACTGGTGATAAAATCACTGGTGTTCAAATACTTGATGGTGGAATAGGATATGGTAGTAGTGACACTACGTTAGATTTGCGTAACAGAGGTAAATCTGCTAAGTTTATTGCTAACGTTCGTGAGTGGAAAATCAACCAAGTTCAAAAGAATGAAAATATCATTAACGTAGAAGATTCCATACTTACAAAACCAAGTACAAACCCAGAATATCAATTACAGACAATAGGAATGTATCCTCCACAAAAGTTGAGATATCAACTTGGAGATAACATTGATTCTGGTAACTTAGAAACACCTAATGCTTTCCATTCACCAATATTAGGATTTGCTTATGATGGTAATCCAATCTACGGCCCATATGGATATCAAACTCCTACTGGTGGTGCTATTAGAAGATTGCAAACTGGTTACATTCTCAACACCTCTCTATTATCGGGTATAAGACCTCCTGGCTTTGCATTTGGATACTTTGTCAATGATTACCTCTTTGACAACTCTGGCGATCTAGACGAGTTCGGTGGAAGGTATTGTGTAACACCACAGTTCCCTGATGGCACTTATGCATACTTCTATAGTGTAGATATTGACTCTAGTGGTGTGGCTAAACCAAAATATCCATATCTACTTGGAAATAAATTTAAAGATACTCCAATTGAAGAAAACTTCGTAACTTTCTTCAACCAAGACATTGATATTATCTCTAGAAATCTTACTAGAAACATATCACCATATTATCTTTCATATGGTAACTCTGATTATGAACTTATTGATGATGTTAAAGATGCCTTAAAACAAGAGTTTGAAGTTACTAAAACTAGAAGTGCTGGTATTACATCCGTAACTATTTTCTCTAGAGGAGATGGATATAAAGTATCTGATACACTAACTTTAGATTCTACAGGAACAAATGGATCTGGTGCAAATATTGTTGTAAGTGAAATCTTAGGTAAAGATATTGATACAGTAGAGATAGGCGTATCCACATTTACCAACACCAGTTTAAGATTAAACAAGAAAGTGATAACAGGTGTAACCACAGAACCACATGATATCATTGACGGTGAAACTATTTCTATAAGTGGCGTAAACACATCTCAATTTACTGAATTTAATGGTCTCAGAAAAGTAAATGTTGTAAACAGAACCGTAGGATTAACAACATTCCTAGACAACGTAACTAATACTGGAGTAAGTACACATATATTCGTTACTGATACACGAGGATTTATTCCTAGTGATACTATCGGAATAGGCACAGAAAAATTTATTGTTACTGGTATAGATACCAGTTTCTCTAGGTTATTTGTAAACAGAGAAAATTATGTTGGTGCTGCAATGACTCATGCAGCTGGAACTAACAATGTCATCTTAAAACCTAATAAGTTTTCTTTCCCTGTTGGTAATTCAACTGCAACCAAGTTTACTTTTGAGAATTATATAACTTATTTCAATCCACAACAAACAGTTGGGGTTGGTTCTACAGGCACACATTATACTTTACCTTTAACTGGTTTAAGCACAATACAAACCATAGAAAATAGGTTCGTACCACAACAAAGAATTTACATCAAAGATCATAAGTTCTTCACTGGTCAAAAACTCTCCTACAACATGGGTATTGGTGGAACTTCACTTGTTTGGGCAAAAGTCTCTGCTGGCGCAACATCTGGAGTAGGAACAGAAGTTCTACCTGATGGTGATGTGTATGCAATCAATTTTGAACCTGATTATATTGGATTAGCTACTGTAGCATTCTCTACAGCTGCTGATGCAATATGGTTTTATAACGTTGCCTCTAATTCTGGGTTTGCACACTCTTTAGCAACTAATTTTAAACAAGTAACATCCAAAGTTGAGAAATTCTTCGGAAAAGTCGGAGTTAAGTCAGATCACGAACTAGTAAGTGGAGATTTGATTAGTATTGACGCTTTGCCTGAATCTACAGAGAGCACAGTCATTAGATATGACCCAGTTTTAGCTAAAATTACTACAAAACGTGTTGGTTTCACATATACAAGTTTTTCTGCTGATTTGACTCAAATAAACATCAATGATGATGATTTACAGAGTGGAGATAAAGTCGTTTACTATGATAATGGAAATAGCATCAATGGATTGATCAATAATGAGACATACTTTATTCTCAGGGAAGATACTGACTCCATAAAACTTTGTAAGTACAAATCTGACGTATTTGATTCAAATCCAGTTTCAATATCAACAGTTACAACAGCAAGTGCTAACAATTTAAGTTATCTTGCTAAAATAAATCCACCATTAAACTTTACCACTGGAAATACAATAACATTTGACGTATCTGATCAAAGTTTGTTGGATATGAAATTAGACTTCTTTGAAGATGTTAATTTTAACAACAAATTAGATGTTAATGGTACTAATGTTACTGGATTCAATATTACTAGAAGTGGTATATCTGGAAACGCTGATGCAACAGTAACTATTGCAACAAACATCAATTGGCCAATAAAAACCTTCTATAACCTTACACCTGTTGTTCCATCTGATACTAGAAAAACATTTGGATCTTCTGACACCGAAGTAACTGGTAGAAATAACATAACATTCAAAGATCTTGTTTTAAGAAACGAACATTCTATCGTAAAGATAGATGATAGGAATTTTTCTTTCAATTTAAAAGAAAAACCACTAGAATCTCAGAAGTTTGTTTCTAGAGCTGGTGTAAGTACAATCACATACAGTACAACATCTAAACATGCTAAAGGCCCTATATTTGATACTAAGATAAACTTCCCAGGCAGAGGATACACTATCTTACCTAAAGTTATTGGTTTTGCAAGCACTCAAGGTCAAGATGGAATTGTAAAAGTATCATCTCCCGATATTGGTAAGATAGATCTTATTGAAAGAATAAAAGATGGATTTGATTATCCTACAGACCCTACTCTACTACCATTCTTAAGTGTTCCAGCAATAGTTGATGTAAGTGGTATTGCTAGAATAGATCAGATCAGAGTAACAGATGGTGGAACAAGATATAACCAACCACCAACTTTAGCTGTTCGTGGTAACAGTAATGTTAAAATTGCAGCTCATATAGAAGGTGGATCAGTAGATAGAGTTGAAGTAATACAAAATGCTTTTGAATTTAAGGAACCTCTAAGTATCATTACAACCAACAACTCAAATGGTTATGATATTGATGCTATTAGTCATAGCGGCACTACAGTTACTGCTGAATTACTATTAGATGCACAATTTAATATTCCAGTAACAACTGGTTATGCATCTACAGACGTTAAGTTGCCTTTTACTGTAGGTGACAAGGTATTTCTTGAGGGTTGTAGATTAAAACCAAATTCTATTCTAGCTGGGGAAGGAAACTTTAACTCTTCTGATTATGACTTCTCATTCTATACAGTTACAGGTGTAAACACAGCAAATGCAACTGTACAGTTTAGTATGGCAGATGCACCTGGCATTTCTACTGTAACTTTAGGAACTTATGATGATGATTTTACTTTAGGAAGTATTGTCAACTTTAATGATATGGCAAAGTTCCAAATGACAATTATAGATGATGCAAAATACCTATCTGGAGAAAAAGTAACATCTACTAAATTTGAAGGTATCGTGTCTGAAAATGGTTGGGATGTAAACATAGGACAGTTAAGACTTAGAGATACTATAGGTTCTTTACAATCTGGTGATTTATTGTTTGGTGAGGTTTCTAAATTACAAGGTCAAGTAAGAGATGTAAACAGATTTAGCGTTGAGACAACTGTTGGTGTCACTAGAGATAAAGTTTCTAAAAATGACATGAATGTTGGTATACTTAACGATTTCAGTCAGAGAATATCAGATAACTTCTACTTTCAAAAATTCTCATACTCAATTAAGAGTAGATTGCCATATACAACATGGAAAGAGTCTGTTAAGTCTATAGTTCACCCATCTGGATTTTTAGAGTTCTCAGATCTAATTATAGAAAGTGATCCAATCGCAAATGCCCCTGATGTTGTAGGAATTGCTAAGTCTACTAACATGAAGGTAAAACCAGTCGATGCTTCTGTTGAACTTATCTTGAATATTGATAATGAAATGTATATGGGTAGAAGAGATAACTTTGCTATCGTAACAGAAGATGATCCGTTGCCTGATGGATCAATACAGAGAGTTTTCTTCCCAGAAGGTAGACCAATTAAGAGTTTTATTATGAACAAGACTAATAAGGTCTTGAACTTAGATGATATATCAAATGGTTTTAATGGTCAACATGATAGAACAGGAACATTAGTAGGTAGTAAACAATTCCAATTATCTGTTGGTGGAAGTCCAGTGTTTAAAAAATCATTCCTAGCTACTGGAGTGATGACTCAAGTTGATCTTATTCTTAACACCATAAACATACAAAATCATGATTTTCAAACTGGTCAACCTGTAAGTTTAGACACTCAGGGTGGAGATAAAATTAGTATTGCAACGACATCACATACCACAGGGCCAAAAGACATCGTTATGTCTGTAGTCACATCTGGTATTGGTGGAAGTTCGATGTATGAAAATGGTTATAATGTTCAAATTCCAGGCCCCGTAACAGGAACTGCCGTAACAGAAAATCCTCCAGGCGCTCTATTCAGAATATACGGATTTGGAAATGCAGATGGAGGTATTCCTGGCACAGGAGGAAGTGGTAGTGGTTCTATATTCCAAGTTAAGTTTGACTTTGACCAAACCACAGGACAATGTATATCTACTGCTGTTACTCTAATTAATGGTGGTAGAGATTATATTGTAGGTGATAACGTAAGTATTGCTGGTACATATCTTGGTGGTGCAACTCCAGCAAACAACTTGACATTCCCTGTAACCAAAACAACAGGATCAAGAGTTGGAATAGAAACAACATATGCCAGTATTCCATCAACCAATGATGGTGGTGGATCAGGAGCAACGTTTAATGTAACTAGAGATGCCAACTTAGATATTTCTGGTGTAAGTGTTGTTACTGGTGGAACTGGATATGCTACCACAAATACAATCTCAATTGCAGGGACATACATAGGTGGGGCAACTCCAGGCGATAACATTACATTAACTCCTGTGGAATGTGGAACAAATGTTATGCCTGATTTGATGTTTATTCAAAAAGTAGATGATTTGAATTTTAGATTATCTGGATTTTCTACTTCTTTGCCTTTTGATTTTACTTCATTAGGAACTGGAACACATTTATTATCGGTTACTGAACCAAATAAACAAGCTTTGATCATGGTGGATAATATTATCCAAACACCATTGACAAACAAAAGATTGAAAGTGACTGTATCAGAAGCAGTTGGTGTCAATACAGAAACTATAACAGTTAGTGCTGGAATAGGATCACTAACTAAAGGTGATGTATTGAGAATGAATGATGAATATCTTAAAGTAAAACAGATAGGTGATTCCACATTTGTCAATGCAAGAACAGCAGAAATTGAAAATACTGTCGATAATGCTTTCTTTTATGATACCAACAGATCTAACTCGACAGTTATCAGAGTTTCCGATACTTCGGTGACTTTAGATGATAACCCTCCATATTAACTATAAATAAAGAAAAAACGTTTTTAAGTAATGGCTAAACAAGGGATTAGTACTGGTTCGGCTCCCAATGATGGGACGGGCGATACCCTATTGGCAGGGACTATTAAGATAAATGATAACTTTAATGAGATATACGACAGGTTTGGAGACGGTACTAATCTTGTAAGTTTTGTTTCTTTTGCTAGTACTGCTGGGTATTCTACCAACTGTGGTATTGCATCAACCTCAGTTCTTGCTGGTCTTGCCGCAAGTGTTACAGGTAATATTGATATCAATACAACTGGTGTTGTAACAACAAGTTATGCTGATATTGGGAAGATAACGATTCAACAGCCTGGTGCAATCACAGATGGCCCTGTTGAAGTTGGTTTTGCTGCAACAATGTTCCGCATCAAGGCTGACGGTATGGTTGGTATCGGAACATCTCTGCCTACATCTCAACTAGAGGTCGCATCATTCTCAAATGAAAGACCAACTATATGGGCAGTTGCAAAAGGTAATGGACATGGATTGCGAGTATCCGATCAAGAAGTATCAGATAATAAGTCTTTTGTGGTTACTAATGAAGCATATACTGGTATCGGTTCTACATCTCCCACATGTAGATTAGATGTTCAAGGTGATGTTCTAGTCAGTGGTGCAAGTACCTTGATGGATCAGGTAAACTTCAACTCTGATATTACTGAAAAAGTTGTAGGGAACTTTAGTAATGGTTTAACTGTAAGTGCAGGCGGTACGTTTACGATTGATGTTTCACAGGGATCTGTAATATGTGGTGTTGCAACAACATCTATCTTATCATGGGCCTTTACAAATGTTAGTGGTCAGAACAGTAAAGCAACAACATCAACACTTATAATTAACGCTGGAGTTGGGTATACTTACGGTGACACAGTTACTGTTAATGGAGCAGCTGTTGCAACAGGTATTAGATGGGTTGGTGGTAATCCCCCACCAGCAACATCAAACGAAGATATTTTAACGTTCAGTATTATTCGCGATGGCACTGGAGTTACCAGAGTTTATTGCAGCAGTTCTATTAACATTAGTTGAGGGAAACGAGTAAATGCCAAGGACTACGCCTGGATCAGGAGCCCTCCTAAAACCATCTTTCGATTCATTCTATGGAGTTAGTTCTATAGAAGTTATTAATGGAGGAACAGGTTACGCCAAGACTGATCCACCTAAAATAGTAATTGAAGGGACATCATCCCCAGCAGTAGAGGGAGTCTTTTTCCCAGTAATAACTGGTATTGGAACCATATCGGAAGTTATCATCTTTAAATCTGGGGAAGGTTATTACCCAGTTTTTAGTACATCTTCATCTTCCGAAATTGCTGTAGAGAGGGGTGCTTTTGGTACACAGCCTAATAGTCATGGAGCTGGACTCGCATATTCGGTATTTGCTGGTGATTATAATATTGTTGAAGATAATATATTCTTTACAGATGCTCCATATGGAAAATCTGGCCCAGCTGGATTGGAAACAGGATCTTCCTTCTCAGGTAGATTATTCTCTAGGAAATTAGATCCTTTCGATGAGAAAGATAAAAATGTAATATTAGATGATTTATCATTAGATTTTACAGGTGTTGCTGGTACACAATTTACATTATCAGAAAATACTGGCGTAGTAACTGCACTTTATAACTCAGTAAACACTGGTGTAGACATCAATAATAATCCCTTCATACTGATAAACAATATTGTTCAAACTCCTGGCCTTGATTTTGAAGTAGTTGATAGTACAGAAAACAAAATTAATTTTTTAAGTGGTGTTCCAAGAGCGGGAAGAATTGTAAAGGTTGGACTACAAACTGGATCTGGATATTACTTACCATTAAAAGCTGCTGCAAGAGTTGGTGTAGGAACAACTGGTAGTCTTGAATTTATACAAATAGAAGGAAAGGGTCAAGGATATAGAGCAGTACCCGAAATAAGTGTAAGATCATCTCAAGGATATGGTGCAAGTATAACTGCTTTTTTAGGTGAATCATCTTCAACTAGTGTTGCAATTTCAACTGTAACTTATAATCACATATCTGGTATTGCTACATTTAATACTGGTGCAGTTTCTCA
>VTLG01002769.1_pt1 | contig 18362 bp, 38 predicted proteins | sample 4694571 | NCBI WGS metagenome assembly VTLG01 (sample SAMN12604809, study PRJNA352737) | marine metagenome | biome: ENVO:00000447; feature: ENVO:00000209|ENVO:00000569|ENVO:01000036; material: ENVO:00002151; isolation source: viral sequences binned using virsorter ... | reverse complement strand
AAAATTCTTACCAAAATTACTAATATTTTTTAAACCACCACCAATAGCACCTTTAACATTTTTTATACCACCACCAATAGCACCTGTAACATTTTTTATACCACCACTAATAGCATCAATTCCTTTCTTACCCCATTCACCAATATTACCAGCAACATTCATAATGCCACCCATTCCAGTCATCAAATTAGATATCAACAGTCTAGGAAGAAGTGTACTTCCTCCAAGAAGTTTAGTAAACCAGTTTCCACTCTTATCATGTTGTCCATCATCCGTTTTTGCACTACCAAGTGCATTAGAAAGAACTTCACTCATTGGAGTCTTTGTATCTCCCTTTCCTGGCGTCTCTTCACGATCAGATACAGCACCAACTAAAGAACTTAAACCACGAGATACAAGACCAGGCCCTTTAGGAGCCTTTGCATCAACACCATAAACCTCTTCTAATTTTTTCTTTGCTACTGCTGCTCCTTCAGGATCATCCGTTTTTGCAGCTCTATCACGAAGTTTATCTATTCGCTCATTAAAACGTTCTGTTCTTTTTTCTGGAGACAATCCTCCAGGAGGTTTTAATGGAGAAGAAACTCCCTTCTTTTGACCAGATTCAACACCTCTAGATTTACCACCAATATTTCTATCATGTCTTAATATCGCTTCATAGACATTTAGTTTATTCTCTCTACTATTTTCAAGTTTTAAAATAGATTGACCTAAACCATCAATTTGAGATTGGAGAGAATCTATGTTCTCTCTCATCCTTATGAAACTTCCAATTAAAACATTATCTCTTTCCTTATTATACCCAATTATACTTAAAAGATCTTCAACCTGTCTCTTAGTATTATTAGACTCTAAAATCCCCTCCACAGCTGCATTATGCGCTGCCTTAGCTTCTTCTTGAAGCACGCCAATCGCAGCGAAGAAATTCTCTGGTTTTATCTTACTGGAGGCCATCTCTTTGTTGTTGTTTTAATTTTTCTTCTTCAAGGTGAGCTTTAAGTAATTCAAGATAAATTTCACGCTCCCAAGGGATCATGTTTTCAATTTCTGTCAAAGAGTATTTATGGTATTGCACGAGAGCAAAGTTGATTCTATAGTAATCAGCTAAATCTTCTCTTGCAAGGGCTAGCCGAAAAAATCAGTTAAACCCTCCAACACGATAGGACTCTTTACCCCAGTTTTAGGATTCTCTACTTCAAATGAATAAGAAAGTTTTGGTATTGTAGCAAAAAAAGTTTCAATCTGTTTATATTGAGCTGAATTCAATTGTTCTATGAATTCCATCTTTTCTTTCTTAGTATATTCTGATGCATCCCAAGCTTCTTCTGCACTAAAAATAGTATCCATACATTCACAAATAGCATCAAAACTTTGTTCCACACTTTCCTCTGGAGTCATTGTTGTATCAAAATTCTTACCAATGAACTGATTCATTGAAGGATACTTCATTCTTAAAGTTAAATCCTTATCTAATTTAATATCTGAGTCATGACCTTCTGGTCTCACCATTTCAATTTCATCAACAAAAATGGTTTGTGATACTGTAGTTTCATTGTCATCTGGACAAGTTACAACTACATTAAAAGATTCACCAATAGACTTACCCCGAATATTCAAAAAGAGATATTCTATATCAAAAGTTGGTAAACTTTCAACTTTAACTCCTCTAGTTAAAATGCACTTCTGAAGAACATCTTTAACAGCATTTGTTATATTAGAGGACTCTTGTGATTCCAATGCAAGAATTAAAATCTTTTCTTCTCTTACGAGAAATGGTCTGAACTTTATCTTCTTCCCATTCGACGGCAATTTCAATTCATACGTTGGCGTAGAAATTGTTGGTAAAGGCATAATATCCTATAGAAATTTCAGTATCTTTATTTATTAAGCAAAACCAGCAGTAGTTCCAGAAAGATCGTTTGAACCTAAACCTGAATCCCTACCACTAAACACATCCCCTATCGTATTCACCCAACCACGATTAACCCAAGGAGTATCTCTAGCTACCATAGCAATTGGATCTTGAGTTACTGCATTAACAGTTCCATCAACACCAGCATCCTTAACAAAATATCTATCATAAGCAAACTCAATAAAACATTTTAAAACATCAGATTCACCATAAGAAACTTTCATCGAATTTAAATTTACAGGCCAAATATTAACAAACTCATAAGTGAACATAGGAGAAGGTCTATCCCTTCTGACCATCATATTCCCATTTTGATGAGTAAGAGTATCTCTCTCAAATTTTGTTATCTGTATTCTCTCCTTATATGTGTCTGGATATCTTAGTCTTTGATGTGCATTTTTACGTTCAGGTCTTCCTTGAGAAGTTTGTCCAAAATTAATTTCAGGAATTCTACCCATATTATCAGCAATTACTGGACTAATATATCTCATCCAATCTTCAAAGATATCAAGAATTTGATGTTCCGAATCAACATAAAAAGCAAGGTTTATATTCGGATACGACTTTAAAGTTGGAAATTGTTCTACAATTCCTTGACGATGACCTGTTACGGATTTTAAATTAAATGATGGTCCTGGTAAATCAGCCTCAGAACACAAAATTGACATCTTCTGTGTTGGATCATAACCGTCAGATCTTTTTGCACTCCCTGGATAACTCTTCCACCAATCAGTTCCAAAATCAAAATGAACCTGATAAAAGGTATCAAGAGAAACTTTACTCAGGGTACTTTTATAATCCTCAATTCTATTTTTTAACAACGGCCCAGCTTTTGACATAATCCGCAATAAATAAACTTAATTACCTATACTATGTATGAGTTATAAAGGCATATATAGACCTTCTAACCCCAAAAAGTATAGAGGTGACTTCAGAAACATCATTTATCGGTCTCTTTGGGAAAGAAAAATGATGCAATATTGCGATTTAAGTAAAAGTATTCTGGAATGGTCTTCTGAAGAGTTCTTTATTCCATATCACGATCCAACTACAAGAAGACTGAGAAGATACTTCCCAGACTTTTTCATCAAATACACAGACAAACGAGGTAATATTCGAAAATCTGTGATAGAAGTTAAACCAATGAGAGAAACAAAAGAACCTGTAGTAACTAAGAAGAAATCAAAGAAAACTCTCATTATTGAAACAACCAACTATATAAGAAACCAAGCTAAATGGAAAGCAGCGAGAGAGTTTTGTAAAGATAGAAAATTAGAATTTAAAATAATGACAGAGAAGGAACTTGGAGTATGAGCATCCTTAATACAATTCTGAATAAAGCAGGAACTGGACGTAGAAGTGGTGACTGGTGGAGAACCCAACTAGTAGAAGAATTAGAACCTCTACAGACTGACAATAGAGATTTTATCGATACTGGTGGTGTTGCACCAGGTCACATGTATTTTTATACCTATGACCCCATTACAAGAGATAAATTACCTTATTATGATGCTCATCCTCTTGTGTATATCATAGAAATGAGGTGGAATGGGTTCATTGGATGCAATTTACATTTCGCTCAACTTAAGATCAGGGATGCCTTAGCAATTAGTCTGCTAAATAACTCAGATCAGGGAGCTGTTTCTGTACCTCTTCAAACTCTTCGTAGATATGTATTTTCTGGAATAAGAGGAACCCCATATAGAGTACCAGAAAATGAATGGGAAGATGTATCGCAAATACCTGCAGAAAAGTTCATTGATAAACGTGGCATTATGATTCCAAACTACAAAATCTTCGGCACAAATTAATGACAAGAAGTACCTCATTTAATCCGACTGGTGCAAGTATAACAAATGCGTCATTAGAAGTTGATACCCAAAATACTTGGGTTAGTGGAATTTATGATGATGATAAGATAGTAAATCCAGGTTATGATGCATGGAAAGATGTATTAAATTCTGATGAAGCTGCAAAGGCTTTTAGTAATGTAACTAATCAAAGTGGTAAAAGTGCAGTATCTGCACCATTTCCAATAATAGATAAATTCTATTCACAAGAATATAAAAAATACTCAAATAGAGAATTAGAACCTGACAGAGTTTATAACGTAGGTTCAAATACTGGTAATAGTAAAACAAGTCCAAATAATAAACCATCTGCACCTGCAACTGCTAGAGATACGACTAAATCTGAAGCAAGTGGAAAAAATGGAAAATTTGCTGTAAAATATCCAATAGATTTAGATTTCGAACAAGACCATCTTAGAATTCTAAGATATGCATACTCTAGAAATAATGATCTAAACGCCAGTGGTTATGTTGGAAATACTGCTGTTTCTAAAGATACTAGAGGTGAATTTAGAGGGATGATTGCACTCCCGATGCCTAAAGTTAGTGATTCTAATGCAGCTTCATGGGGTGAGAGTGATGTGAACATGCTGCAACTCGGTCAAATGAGTGGTTTTAAGGGAATGGCTGCTCCACAAGAAACTTCAAACCGAGTTGCTGAATGGTTCAGAAAGATGTTCCAAAAAAGAGATGTAACAGGTGGAGCCGCAGATGCCCCAGGGGCTAATCAAACAAACGTTCTAGGAGATATTGGAAGCATAGCTGGTGCAGGGGCAGCTGTATTGGGTACTGGAATAGATACTGACACTATGCTTGCAAGATCGAAAGGTCAAATCCAAAACCCAAATACTGAACTTCTCTTTAAAGGTCCAGCTTTAAGAGACTTCCAATTTACTTATGAAATGGTTGCAAGAAGTCAGAGAGAAGGTGAACATATTCGAAAAATCATAAAATGGCTTAAACATGGAATGGCACCAAAATTCATGAATAGAGCTTTGATGGGAACCCCAGATATATTTCATCTTCAATATACACAAGGTGGAGGATCAGGAAATTTATTAGCTACCGCTAATAAATTTAAAGACATGGCTTTAGCGCAATTGACTGTTGATTATGCTCCAGAAGGTTATTGGTCTGCATATGACGATTCTCAACCAGTAGCAGTTGTTCTTAATTTCCAATTTAGTGAACTCAAACCAATTTATGATAGAGATCAAAATGAAGGAAAAAATGACGTAGGTTTCTAAAATGCCATATCAAACTAATTACACCAGAAACGCTTATTTTCAACTTTTACCAGAATTGGACTATCCATCTCTAGGTAATGATAGAACATCTTTTTATGATTACTCAAAAGTTAAAAATATCTTTAAAAGAGCAATTCTAAGAGAAGACCTTATAGACTCTTTTATTACATTTGACAAATATAGCATTGAAGGTGACGAAAGACCAGATTCTGTTGCTGAAAAATTTTATGAAGATCCAACACTCGATTGGTTAATTTTAGTAGCAAATAATATCATTAACTATAGAGATGAATGGCCTATGTCTCAAAGTGATTTTGAAAACTACATAACTGAAAAATATTCAACAGACGAACTTTCACATGTCCATCATTGGGAAACTAATGAAATAAGAGATGGAAAAAATAGACTTATTCAACCAGCAGGTTTAACTGTAGACTCAGATCATACAGTAACCTATTTGGAAGGTGGAGTAACTACAACAAGATCTGACTTAAAATCAGTTTCATACCTACAACTTGAAATTGCAAAAAATGACGAAAAAAGAGAAATTGATGTATTAAAATCAGAATACGTAGATGTCGCTATAACAGATATGAAACATATAATGCAATATGAACAATCGGATGGATATATTTCACCAATGCTTAAAAAGACGGAAAATCCAAGAATTTTATCGCCAAGATAAAAGGGTCGCCTAAGCGACCCTGTGGCTCAAAAATTACTGGGGATTTTTTTACCCCAATTTTGGAATTAAAAAGCGATTTTCGTTTCCATCAATCTTCAGCAAGCTTAGCGAAGTAACTAAGAGCATCCTCTTCATCATCATCGGTTGACTGTACTGTTGCAGTTGCAGCAGCAACTGGTGTACCACGACCCTCACTCTCATCCTCTAGTTCTTCATCAAGAACAGGACGTTGAGCAGGCTTCTGACCCAGTACATACTTCAGACGCTTAGTAAGGTCTTCATAAGTTTTAAACTCAGAAGGTGCAACGAGTTCAGCAAGAGAATACTCCTGTTTCCATAGAGTCTCCATTGCATCATCATCACTCAACAAAGGTGCAGGTGAATCAAACTCCGAAGAGTCATAATTCCAGTATCCAGCAACCTTTTTAATCTTAACCTTAAAGTTAGCACCTGCCCAAAAATCAAATGGGTTTAGAGGAGTCTCATCCTCAAACTCAGGCTGCATGGCAGCAGTAATCTTATCAAAGATTTTCTTACCATACTTGAACAGGAATACCTTACCTTCATTCTGTGGGTTTGAAGGATCTTTTACAACGTAGATGTTGCTATAATAAGACAACTTACGCTTCTGCTTACGAGCAGTTTCCTTACCAGCATCAGTTCCATTATTCCACAGTTCTGAATTATATTCAGAGACTGGATCCTTCTGACCAAGAGTGGTCAAAGAATTTTCAATATACCAACCACCTGGTCCTTGGAATGCATGAGTATAGAGTTTCGCCCAAGGTAGGTCTTCACTATCTGGTGCGGGTAAGAACCTAATAACGGCATAACCGTTACCAGCTTTATCAACTTCTGGTTTCCAGAGACGATCATCGGCTCCTCCACCAGTTTTATTCATTTTTTCCACCTGCTGCACTAATTTTGCAGTCAGAGAACCAAGAGAAGATTGTTTTTTAAGATCGGAAAAAGACATAGGATTTTGTTAGATTTGGCTTGTGTGTAAACATTCCATAATGATACTACGTATCGTCAGGAATGTCAACTTCTTGTCTTTTGAATTGACAGAGTGCTTGTCTCATATTATTAAATGCGGTTTCTACTGTAACTCCTTTAGGCAATCCAAGGAAAGATAAGGATTCCCTCATATCGTTTACTATTTTCTTAGCGCCAGGGTCATCGGACAACTTCATCCTGACGTACATAAGTTGTTGTTTCTCTATAAGTTGTTCTAGTAAAGAAAGATGTTCTGCTTTTTCTTCATCGTCATATTCATGAAAATGCAAAAACCCATCTTGTACTTCTTCTTGTATCTCATGGATGTTTTGAAGTCCATCCCTTACGTAATCGGCTTCGAAAAATTCACTCATGGATTACTACTCTCTTGAGAATTTGTTTGTACTTTTTGATATCAATACTATTTAACAGGAAAGGTTTATATTTGTCAACTTTTAAACTGACGGTTTTCCATACAAAATCATCCAGTTTTAAATCAAAATCTTTTTTATACTTAAGTATGGCATCTAAGATAATTAAAGACTCTACAGATATATTTTTCTTTAAATGTTCCTTAACTAAAAGAGGATGTTTACCCTTCTCACATTCAAATACAGAATTGAAATCTCTATTATCAAACAATCGTTTCATCTCTTCTGAGAAAATATATCCTAAACTCTGAACCTTCTTCTGCCAAGAAAAATATTTCTCCTCACCTGTCTGAATTATTTCTCCTATCCACATTCTTTCTGGGTCATCACACTGAGAAAAAATGGCAGTAAAATAATCAATGACCTCACCATCTTTTTTCTGTCTGGACATCTTCTCAAAGAAGTATCTATCCTTTCTCTTACCAAAAGCAGATGAAGACGCATTTGTCTTACCACCATACTTGAAGTAATCAAACTTATCTTTAGTAAAATGATTTTTGAATGCTAAGTAAGTTCTATAGCAATCAAATGGTGTCATATTGGAAGTCTTGCTCGAGTAGTTTTCTTCAAAAAGTTTAACTGCGTAGCTTCCCATTTCAATTTTTCTTTCAGTGGTTTGGAAATAAGTTTAGGAATTGATTCAACATCAATACTATTCTGTTCACAATAATGAACAATAGCATCTATGTAACTAACTTTATCTTTAGATACAATAGTCTCTATCTCTTGTGCAAAACGATTTGAACACAAGAATTTCTTTTCTAAAGCTTTGTTGATGTCATCCATTAACCACCATTCTGTCTTTGACAAACTCTTTAACATATTTCACAAGCAATTTAATATAGTCACCTTTGTTACGTTTATCGTAAACATGAGTCTCACCACTAGGTGTGACCATAATAGTAATGAGTTTTTTTACAGGAATCTTAGTCAGTTCATAGTACATACAAGCGTATGCAGTTTCTTGAACAAAATATTGTTGAACCCATTTCTCAGGTTTAATATATTTTGATGTCTTGAAATCTATTACTGCTAATTCACCATCGTATTCGGCGATGCAATCTACTCTTCCAGCCAGTCCGAGGTATTCAGAATAAAGAGTACGTTCGATAGCATGTATCTTACCTATCTTATCTAAATGCTGTTTAGAACTTTGAAACATATAACGAGTAGCAGGAAGGTAATTCTCCCAGACCAAATCTCTATTTTCCAAATATGCTTGAGCAGCCTCATGATAATCAGTTCCACGAGTAGTGGCCTCCTTTGTTACCCTATTAGCCTCTTCATCACCTACCTTTCTACGCCACTCAAGAAAAACTTCTCTGTTGTAGTGACTAGTCACGGATGTGATACTAGGAACCCATTCATCATTAGGTAGTTTATATAGGCGAATACCATCCACCTCTTTTTTATCTAACTCAAGATCACCTAAGTGATTACAATATTCAAAAGTCATTAATATAAAAAACTAAAAGGGCATTTACTTGTACCAGTCTGAGAAAATAACTTATCTCTCCAGTTTCTTTTGTCCCTACCCATTGTCTCATGATATGTTGTTACCATCTCTGTAACTTTTTGAGTATCCTTTTCCTGTTTTAAAATGATTTCCTCATTTAAATCTGGGGAATAAAACGATACTCTGAAGAGAGGATCACCTGTCTTTATTATAACAGGTTTTTTCTCATCGACAACAGTAAGACCAAGACTAAGAGCCCTTGACCAGTTAGATAAATTGAACCATCCAGGGACAGCAATAAAATTATTACTATAAGATGTCATTGGATGATCGTTCTGCTCTAACCAGATGTCATCATCATGTGTCCAAAACAAATATCTTGGAAACTTTAACTGAGCAACTGGTTTTGGTGAGTTGAGATGTTCATCATCTATCGTTACCAAATCTGGTTCTTCACAAGAAAGAAGATTACCATCAGGTCTTCTCTCAATAGAAAGAGAGAAATCTATAGGTGATACTCCAACAAAAACTCTATCATTCTTATGTTTAAATGCAGGACACTTTGAATAAACATAAGTGTCTTGAACTGTTTGTTTAATTAAACTATCATGTAGAGTGTAAAAACTTGCATAATGTACTGTCTTAGACATTACATATTCATTGCAAGCTTCGTAATGAGATACTCTCTGATAAGACCTGAACGAACGATATCATCTATACCAAATTCAACCATTGAAAAACTCTCCATTTGTTCAACGATCTTCATGAAGTCAAGAAGTCCATTCTTCTCATTAGTCTTAACTAAATCAGTCTGTGTTGCATCTCCACAGAACATAATCTTACAGTCCTCACCAACACGAGTAATTATACTATCAAGTTCGTGAAAATTCAAGTTTTGACATTCATCTATAAGAATAATGGTCTTATCAAAAGTAGTACCACGAAGGAATGAAGTTGACCAGAATTTTATGGTATCCTGTTGTTTCAAGTTACCATACAACATTTCAAAGTCAGAATCCGTGGCCATCTCAAACATATATTTTACCATATGTTTGTATGGAATTTGATAAAGATATGACTTATCTTCATGATCTCCAGGTAGAAAACCAATCTCTCTAGTAGAAACTAGAGAACGAACAATACAAAGTTTATCATATGGCGTAGTCGTATCAAGAATTTCTTTAAGTGCCAGATAAAGAGTAATAAAAGTCTTACCAGTACCAGCACATCCATAAGCAAAGATATTCTTGCCTTCTTTATAGGCATCAAACAACTTTGTTTGGTTATCTGTAATAGGTTCGATCTTATTAAGAAGATCTAAATTAATAGGTTTTTTTCTCTTCATTTGCTTTGCTGTCATTCCAGCACCAATAGGTTGGTCTCCGTTAGTTTTTTTCTTCGCCATACTATGATATCTTCTTCACATATGAACCAGGCATCTTACCTGCTCTATTAAGAACCTCATTCCAACTAGGGTTACGTTGGATAAGTTTGTTTTTCCATTCTCCTACTTCTCCAACACCAGCACACCCAGCACTCCAGTCTTTATCCCAATCAGGGTTCTCTTTTTTCCAATCATCATACTCAAGCATTGTCATAGAGAGTTCTTGTTTCTCTCCAGTCTTCAGATTTTTCACAGGATAAGTTGGCATATTTTTCTTAATAATGTGTAAAAGTATTTAGACCCACTCAAGGGCTTGAGACACTACAGGAAATTGTTCACAGAATATCGACTTACATGCATTTGCAATATCCATATGTTCTTTCTGTGTTCCATGACCTGAACGCAAATTAATATAATGAGCCCATGAACGAACACTACCTGTCATGTATATTCTGGTAGGTGTTGCTAACGGAAGAACAAATCTCGCACATTCCTTCGCAATACCTGAAGCGAGGAGTTCATTGTAAAGATCCATCGCTTCAATAAAGTGTTCTGCGATCTTCTCTTCAAGGTCTTGTTTCTTGTTCTTCGGTACATCATCTATACTATTCTGTCTATTCTTAGTGTCTTGATGCCTTAGATCAAACATAGGTATCTCATCTGATAACAAGTTAGTGTCAGCATACCTCTGAGAGAACTCCTGATAAGTAAATGAACGGTGTCTTAATATTTGTGCTGCAAGTCCTCTTGTAGTCTCTATCTCCAACGTCATGTGTGCCTGTTCAAAGACACTCCAATGACCATGTTTAATACAATACTTAAGAAGACCCGCAAACTTTTCGTTGTCTTGGTTCTTAGGGTTACTCACACGAGCAACATAAGCCATTGTCTTCTCCGCATCAGGAGTGACCGTAACTAAAGATACATTCATAGTTTAATCAGGGTAACCATCATCGTCATCATACACCTCATCATAATCATCGAGTGGGGCAGCAAATGCTTGTGAATTTTTATATGCATCCACATCAGAATACACCTCAGACTCCAATACTTCTACTAGAGACTTAAGATTCTTTACAATAACTTTTAGTTTTTCTTTGTCCATATTGCTTTAAACCCATACATATTTTACATAAAAAAAGAGAGCGTGTCAACTCTCTTCTTTGTCATATATTTTTTGATAAGCCGCAGCTAAAGAATCTGGTTTAGCTTGAGACCCATATTGAGGTCGTTGCAGTTCTTTCTGTTCTTTATTACCAGAAATAGGAAGTCCTGTGTTGGCCTGATCAGTGTTTGTTTGATGTGACATTACGATAATACCTTTCCGTTATTTATCTCCATACTTATCAAGGAGTTCTGAGATAACAGTTTCACTCCCATTCAAAGTTTGAAGTTCATACATGGTAGACTTCATATATTTTTTTAATTTTTTATATTCTTTGGTAAGTTTATCCACTTCTTCCATGTTAAGTTTAACACCTTGTTTCTTTTCCTTACCATCGAAACCGAATCCAATACTCATGATCGTCTTTTCTTTTTCTTTGTTTCTGGTTTATAACCCCAAACATTGGGTTTAATATTACCATGACCATAATCAATACTCTTCAGTTCTCCTTTGAACTTATCATAGTACATGTCAAACAAACCTGATCTAGATCCTCTTGTAAGATCAAAACAAAGTTTTCCTTCATGGAAGTATTTAACAATAAAAGCATCATTAGGAGCTTGTCTAGTACAAACATCCTCATAAGATCCATTCTCTACAATAAGTTCAGTTCCATATTCAGTTTTACATTTTTCTCTCTCTTCCTTTGTCCATATCCTAGCTATTTGTTTAACGTCTTCTTTTGTTTCCGTTGTTGTCTCTGCCATCTCAACCTCCTCTATTGCCCCATTCAATATCTGGGAATGCTTCCTCTACCATAGGTTTAGTAATTTTATATTTGTCAGTTAGTTTCTTGTCTTTAACTAAACAAATAATATCAGCCTCGTCTGGATGTAATCCTTCTAACAACTGAAGGAATAGTTGTTCTCTTTTGACAGGTCTGAGAAATGTGTTACCACCCTTGACAAAATTATACAAGACCTTCCACTCATGGGCAAGATAAGTATGTTCTGTTCCAGCAGGTGCTTCATTCTTCTCATAAGGAACTTTACCTTCAGGTAACACAGAAATAACAGAGTCATCAAAATTCCAAATGAGAATAGACTTTAAATGCAAAGAGTCGTTCTCTTTTAGAACTGCAATCTTCTTTGCTTTTGTTCTCTGTTTAGATACTTTAGCTAACACTTCACTTAGTAAAGGATTGTTAGGCAGTCTAGATTCACCCAGTTCAGGATGTGTTTCCAGTTGTGTTTCAGTCATGGGCATAATAATAACCTCTTTAATTAATCATCTTCGTTTTCTTCCTCGATCTCTTCATGTAAGAAATCTAAATTTTCAAATCTAAAGGCAATAACTTCATCAGGAATTACATTACCTTTTTCATCAAACATTTCTGGATGGACTGCGGGAAGGTACGTTCGGTGTAAATGTTCTTTGTATAACCATCCAATTATACCACCAATACATAAAAAAAGAACAGATATTAAGGCAACAAGTGTTTCGATCATTTCATTTTCCCCGCGATAGTTATTTTTTTCTTGAAAAAGAAACTTCAAACCGAATGTGAAACTCTCGTTTTAGTAGAGAGAACATTCTATTAAAACCAAATTTAAAAGCGTGCGGCTCTGGTTCCCTCCTATGATACAACATTAATTTTGTGCCTTTATTTATTAGCTGTTCTTCTCCTCCCATCTTTTCTATCTGTTTCATAGCGTTGAGCATCTTCAATAATGTTAAACAAATAATTTCTTATATCTACTGCCTGAAGTTTAGGAATGTGACCATAACCTTCTCCTAATTGTACATGATTAGGATCAGTACCACCCTCGATATATTGATCGAGTTCTGATATAAGTTCCTTTAATTCACGTACTGTAGAACTTTTCATGAAGTCATCTACTTCATACTTCTTTGCTTGTACATCCTTCAAATATTCATAAAGATTAAATTTCATCTCACCTTGCATGAAGGCTTTATCGATGACATGTTCTACAAGATCATAAAGTTCTTCCATTAGACCAAGTTATTTTCTTGGAGATATTTAACAGTTTCTGTACACCCACCAAGATTTTGATTGTTTAATACAACTTGAGGAAAAGTAGAACCTTCACCAAACTGGCCATAAAAAGCATCTTTCTTAAAATCCTTTCCAAGTTTATAAACACGATGGTTTAAACCTGCAAGTTCTAAAACTTGTACAACCTTAGAACAATAAGGACATCCATCTTTAGAATAAACAGTAAAGTTCATGAGTCTTCGCTCCATTTTTTAAGAGATTCTTTAAGAGAAGATTGACAGTCTGGTGGTTCAGGATCTTTATAACCCTTCATCTTTTTCCACTTATTATACAATGCACCCATCATCCAAGACTGAGCAAGGCTCTTAGGTCCATTCTCAAGCAGATCTAATTCATACTTACTAGAAGTGTACCCTTTATACTCCTCTCTCCAATTGGAATCATCATATGATTTATCCATTAGGCTTGGATGAAATAACAGGGTTCTTAGTTCTATTTAAAAGAGTAATAAATTTATCAGCTTTAAATGTACCAGCAACATTAACTTGAATCTCATCACCATCTTCCCATATAGGATTACCATCCTTACCTCTCATATCGAGAGCCTTTTCAAGATCATCAATAATTTTTTGAGTAATTTTCATTCTTCAAATGTTGTCAATGTTTTATACTTCTCATACAACTCACCTATCTTAGGTTCAGTCTGACGAGACTTCCACAGTTGAGTGAGAATAAGTTCCATATCATCCATTGGAACTACCACTGATAAAGAACCATTTGTATAAGGAGGTTCTGGTTTCTCTGTCTTATCAAAACAGTTATCCAAAGCATCTAAATCAACAATCATTAACGTCCCTCCCTAGATCTATTTCTAATAGTGATGTGGTTACCTTCAATGGCAAACTCAAGTTTGTCTCGATGATCCCAGTTCAACTCTTCATATAACTGATCGAGTTTCTGCATATCTTCCCAGACATCAGTAGGTGTAGGTTCACCCCAAAAAGGATTGTCTTCCATTAAGCAAATTGCCGTAGGCTCTGTAGTATATATTTGTATGCCTTTACTATATCACCTTCATCCTTTCTAAACAAGTCCTTATCAAAACGTTCTTGTGTTCCTTTCTTCCATAGTCTCATACTATCAGGTGAGAGTTCATCAGCGAGATACATGTCGCCATGAACATCATAACCAAACTCCAACTTAAAATCAACCAGATCCATTCCGATGAGAGTGAAGAGTACCTGTAACGTTCCATTAATCTCTAATGCTTGTTTTTTCATTGGTTCTGGATTCACACCCATCAACCTTACCCTATCCTCAGTAAGAAGTGGATCACCCTTAGCATCATCCTTTAAAAAGAACTCAACGATAGGAGGTTGAAGAATCTGTCCCTCATGTAGACCAGAAGTATTCTTAACGATTGAACCTGCTGCAATGTTCCTACAGATAACCTCCACTGGATAAATGGTCAGTCTCTTACAGAGCATCGTATTCAATGATGGTAAGTCAAGGAAGTGAGTTTTAATTCCATTCTCCTGCAACTTCTCAAACAATAATGCTGAGATTAAACAACAAGTAGCACCCTTACTCTCTGGGTAATCTACAAGTTTACCATCAAATGCAGTGACCTTATCTTCATACTTGATGAGTACTTTCTCTGCATCACCAGCATCATATAAAGTCTTAACTTTTCCATGCATCAATTCTTTCATTTTCTTTTCCTCTTCTTCACAACTTTTCTTGTATCCCACTTATAAAAAACATAGAAACAAATGGAAGTCCAAAATATAAGTGTAAACCAAAAATGATTCATGTTATAACCTCACCTTTACTCTCACCCAATTCCATTATTGAATCTGCAATACCTCTTGCTGAAGTATTATGTTCAATCAATTTATTCATCCAAATTCTTTCTTTCAAAGTAACAGGTCCATCAGATACCATCCGACAACAAATGTCTACTAGTTCAAGTCTATACTGTGTGCTTAACATTTTCAATAGCTTTAGGTAAAATATAATGTTCTGCCTTATGAATACGTTCGGTTAATACCTCAATAGTATCCGTAGGAAGAATGGGAACAGTTTCTTGTTCTATTATTGTACCAGAATCTAACTGTTCTGTCACGTAATGAACCGTACATCCTGTAAGAACGTCACCATTATCCATTGCTTTTTGAACTGCATTCATTCCCTTATACTTTGGAAGTAAAGATGGATGAACATTTATAATTTTATTAGGAAATGCCTTGATAAAATCAGGAGATAATATCCTCATCCATCCAGCAAGAACAATAAGATCTACACGCCAAGCGTTAAACAACTGAATGATTTGTGCTTCATTCTTACTCTTAATATGACAATGGGGTATTCCTAACTTAGCAGCTCTCTTTTTAGCACCACATTCCTTCTTGTTGTGTATCATCAACACAACTTCATCTTTAGTACAAGTGCGAACTATATTTTCAAAGTTTGTTCCGTTACCAGAACACATAACCCCAAGTCTCATTCGACATACTCCACCTGTATTGGTTTCTCAAGAAGAGATTTAATATTCATATATGCATATGCAGTAAACACTTGTGGAACTATAAATGCAATCATAGCAATAGTCCAAAAAACATAATAATAATTTTCTTTACGTTGTGTTCTCATAATGCTGGTAACTCCTCATCCCAACTATTACAATCAACTTCTACATCATCAACAGTACAAGTGATTTCTTTTTTATCTATTAAACGATTCTCAAAAAACTTACGAGGTTCCTTAAGACTTTTAATAATACGTTCAACTTGATTCTTGTCTTGTCCAGCCATGTTAATACAATTCTCCAAACATAGAATAATACACTGTCTATCGGTCCAAGGCACCCTCTCAGACCATCCACTATCAGTTATACGAAACTTAGGTTCAAAGGAACTCATTGACTCCAGTCCTGATAGAATGGTTCATCTTCATCCACTGAATGTTTAAAGTGTTCGGTATCAAAATAAGATGGTGGTAAAGGTTTCACATCATCATATGCTCCTGTCATTCTCTTCTTATGTTCTCTCTCATCTAATACTTCATTGATAAGGATTTTCATTTCCTTAACATACTGAAAATCAAATAACCTACGAGGTCTAACCATCATAGGTTTATACTCTTGTTTCCTTGCTTTCTTTGCTTCTTCAGGGGACATAGGACCACCCATCCCCTGAGTGTCTATGTAACTTCCTGGTTCAGGTTTCTTCATAAACTTCTCCTATTGTCCAAGACTGTAAACCATATCCATAAATCCTTAGTTGTATGTCAACGATCATTTCATCATCTGGTGGAACCACTAGACAATATCCAATACCAAGATTAAATACATTCTTCATTTCTTCTTCTGGAATCTCACCAGCAAGTTGAATCTTACTAAAGATGGGTACAAGTGGCCAAGAATTGTAATCAACTCTTACATTCAATCCATCTGGTAAACATCTTGGCAAGTTCTCTGGAATACCACCACCTGTAATATGAGACATTCCAAGTATAGGCCATTCATCCAATAGATCCATTACCAAGGGAGCATATATTGTGGTGGGAGTAAGTAACTGAGGTGTCTCTTTATAAAAGATTTTATGTTTACATAACATATCATTGATCAAACTATATCCATTACTATGCAACCCACTACTCTCTATACCAATAACCTTATCTCCTGGTTTAATAATACTCCCATCTAATACATCATTCTCTTCTACAATACCCGTACAGAACCCTGCCAGGTCGATATCATTAGAGAAACGACCATGTTCAGCAGTCTCACCACCTATAAGTTCTACTCCTGCAAGCTCACATCCTTTAATAACACCCTCCATTATATCATCTTCTTTACCATCTAACTTCTTAGTAGAAATATAATCAAGAAAATATAATGGTTTAGCACCACATGTAATCACATCATTAACACACATAGCAACAAGGTCTATACCAATAGTAGTATAGTCATTAAAAACTCTTGCTATATTCATCTTAGTACCCACACCATCAGTACCAGAAACCAATATAGGTTTCTCATACCCTGAAGGTACTCTAAACATACCACCGAACCCACCAATAGTAGGCACCTTTTCTTTTAACCTTTCTACGAAACTTCTTCCAGCTTCGATATCAACTCCAGCGTTTTTATATTCATTAACCATTAGGATCACTTAGAAAAACAAAAACAAACCATAGTACAGCAAATACTACAGCAATAGTGAGAAGGTTTAAAATCATAGTTAAGTTGAACCAACAACCCTAGTATACCAGATATCTCTTAGTGATGCAACCTCATCCTTGCCATATCATATCAGGCATTGCTGCTGGTTGTTGTCTTCCTACAGTGAACATAAGAATGAAATATCCAATGAACCAAATGATATTAAAAAGCCATGCTTGTCTATAAAGATACTTCCGTACACCCATAGAAAGCATTACATTTCTAACATCCTTTGGATTATCCTCACTACCTCTTGCTCTAAAAATTTGTTCAATAATAACTGCAACAATGGTTCCTATCACCAATGGATAGAATACAAAGTTTGCAAATGACATTATTGATATTAAAAAAACCATTACTCATACCCCTTTTGTTTTTTCCAGTCAGAATACATTCCGCCAAATACCATACCTTCATGAGATTTGATTTCAGCACCTTCAAGAAGTTCTTTTTGCCTTTTATTAAGATTGTTATTCATGGTGAGATATTCCTTCTCCCAATTTTGTATGTCTTTAATCATTTTAGAATCAATCATTATTTTTCTAGGTATTCTACCATTTTTTTAAGTATACTTATATCTCCCTTCACTTCTTTAAGAACCTTATTACAACTCTTACATCTATCTCTAATAAGTTTTGTATCAGTCTCTCCACAAACAACACAAGTCCCTAAGTTACTATGATAATTCTTTAAAACTCTTTTCTTAGCACAATCCTTACACTCATATGCATATGAAGATCGAAGAGCACCATCTGGACGACACTTATAAAAGTCAGCTAGAAGAGTTTTCTCCTCTCTACAAACTCTACATACTCTGCTCTCCATAAACAGATGTTCTGTAGATAACTGAGTATCAAAGTCCATTCATATATTATTCTTCGGTTTCAACTTCAGGTTCTGTATCTCTTTCAATCTGTTCTTGCAACTTTGAAATAGATGCGTCTACTCCTGCAAGTCTCTCTTCAAGACGATCTTTCCAGACATTGAGCATCTTAAGTCTCCACTTCTGGTGATCTCTATGAGACATTTTTGGACGCCTAAAAGAACAACAAGC
>VTLG01016754.1_pt1 | contig 18364 bp, 24 predicted proteins | sample 4694571 | NCBI WGS metagenome assembly VTLG01 (sample SAMN12604809, study PRJNA352737) | marine metagenome | biome: ENVO:00000447; feature: ENVO:00000209|ENVO:00000569|ENVO:01000036; material: ENVO:00002151; isolation source: viral sequences binned using virsorter ... | reverse complement strand
CAGCTACGTTGCTCTTCAGCTAGTCAGCTGCGTTGCTGACGTAAAGAATAGTAATAATTAAAAAGAATAGTAGCTAGCTTGCTGGTTACTTGCTGTAACGAAACTTTTAAAACGCCCGACTTTTTAACAGTATATAATATTAGCGCTGGGGAGCGTAAACGAAAAACAGAGGAAAATTATATGGCTTCTACAATTACTCCTGCTAGTCTTACAGTAACCGTTAAGGAGAGCATTACACTATTACACTTAATGGTTCAGAGATGGGGGCTACCAATACTTTAACTATAGCTTCTATAAACGAGATTAGTCAGCGTATAGTAACTATAGACGCTTCTAACGTTAGGACTCTCTTTGAGTTTGGCACCACGGTCGCCCAGGGAAAATTCGTCTCGGCGAACGTCAAGTACATCAGGATAACAAACAAAGACGACACCAACCCAGTTAGTATAAATATAGAGAGCGCCTCGTCTAACTGCTGGGTGACCGTCACCGCGGGCTCTAGCTGGTGGCTGTCAGCGACGAACTCTGCGATTGATGCGGACGACGATACTACCATAGCTGCACCGGTATTCCAGAATATAACCAAGATTAGCGGCCATGGCGGAAGTAACGCTATAGACGTTGATTGCTACGTGGCGTTAGCCTAGGAGAGTATTATGGCGGGATTACGAGACTGGATGAACCCTAATCCTCAGACAGCACATATGGATATGTTGTTGAATAATCCAGCTGCAGAGGTTTTACCAGAAAGAATGCAAACTAGAGAGGTTGTAGAACCTAGATGGAACCTACCGTGGCAAGGAGATGCTGAGTTTATAACAGAAATAGGTGATGTTGAAGAGGTTCCACAGACCCAAAGGCCCGCGATGCCAACCGAAAAGTTCCCAGCTGGGGAAAGCATAGCAAGTAATTTCAAAGCTGGATTCAGGAGAGCCGGCGACCTGCAAATAAATCAAGAAATATTAAAAGAATTAACAGAAATTTTTGCTCCACCTACCACACTTAGAAATAGATTTAGAGGTACATTCTCTAATCCACAGCAATTCCATGGAGAACCTGGCATACAAGATTGGTATCCCAGATTTAGATCACCATCTAGTCGTTCTTATACATCCGCCGGACAACTATAATGGCTTTCAAATCGTGGTTAACCCCAACAGGGCCTATGAGAGGTTCCGGAAGAGGTGTTTATTCAGTGGGTGGGGATAGAGCTATGAAATTAGCAGCTATAGGCGCAACACCTAATATGGCCATGCCAGTGATACCTGCTCCAACAGCCCCGGCTCTTGATAGAGCCCTCGACACTTCTATAACCGCTGCTATGGCTCCTGGTATTAAGCGTCTGTCTACACGTGGAGAAGGTGGTTCAAGAACTCCTGATTTACAAGCTAATCCAACTTTTGCAAATCCAGGCATGTTTGATGAGGATATGATGTATAGTCAAAAAAGCCCTGCGCTGCAATTTAATCCCCAACAGTTCCAAACAGGAGCTTCACATCCAACATCTCAGTTAGATCATAAGCAAGTTACTCAACATAGTGTTCCTAGTCTTATAGCTGGTAACCCAGCAGCAATAGCTGATTTTAATAGATATTTAAGAGAAAATCCTGGTATGGGTTTTGGCGATTGGATGAGTGCTCCTACCTCTGGTCCGGGTCATTCTAATGCTCATCAGTGGGTATAAAAAATGACTTGGGAAAAAGGAAAGAGTGGTAACCCTAAAGGTAGACCACGTAAATCACAAAAAAGTATGGCACAACTACGTAGTCAAATATCAGAGCATCTTCCAGATGTTATCGATGTTTTGGCTGGCGCTGCTAAGGGTGGTGATGTACAAGCTGCTAGAATTTTAGTAGAACGCTGCGTTCCATCTATGAGGGCTATAGACCAGAACGTTAATGTCAACGAGGCTGTGCGGGCTATATCCGATGAAGAGCTCGTTCAGATGATTAAAGACTTCGAGGTAGAAGTCGAAAAAGTACATTAGGAGGTTAACATGCCAAAAGTAGGAGATAAACACTTTGCTTATACAGATGCGGGTGTAAATGCAGCGAGAGTCGAAGCTGGAAAAACTGGCGGGAGAGTTGAATTTGGATATGGCAAAGGTAAAGGCAATGAATTATCTGGTAATAAACCCAGAAAAACATCTGCTCAGAGAAGAAAAGCTTACGCATAATGGCTGTAATCCGTAATATTAGGTCTATTTATGTCACCGATTACAACAAGAGTATTGGTGAGGTTGTTGGTCATTTGGAGAGTGGAAGTGGATCTGCGCCAACCGCCCAATCAACCACACATGAAAGAAGTACTATTACGGGTGTTCACGAAATTACAAAAGGTAATTACTTTTGGGGGCAAGGGGATTACATCTTAAGAGAGGTTTATGCAGGTAGACTTGATGAGAACTTAAACGCTAGTGATGCTACTATAACGCTATTAGATGCTACTAATTTTACAATAGGTGGTGGATCTGTAGGTTATGCGTTAATAGAAAATGAGATAATAAAATATACTGGTGTAACTTCTACCGACTTAACTGGATGCGTTAGAGGCCAACTGAATACAGATGCTGTAATTCATGATGGCACAGCAAGTACTATAGAGGTTGAAAGGTATCAAAGAGGTGTTGTACAGAGTATAGAATATAATGATGAATCAGAAATTTATGGTGTAAGAGTGGCATTACCTTTTGATATGTCATCTGTTAGTGCTATAGCAAGTTATTACATTTATAGGTTTGACTTTTCTAAGCATTCTATTGATTTAGTTAACTATGAAGATGAAGAGAACCCAACGACAATATATGGAAGTATACCAGGGTACTAGATGTCATTATCATATACCCTAGTACATGGGTTTCCAAAAGAGGAAATCAGAGCTATCCTTACAACGGAGTTGCAGAGAAGGATAGAAGCTAATAAAACTAAGTGGAAAGCTTTAGAAGGTCCACAAAAGAAGTTCGTAAATAGTGAGCATCCGCATATATTATTCGGCGGGGCTCGAGGTGGTTCAAAGTCTGTGGGTATGCTGCTAGCTTTTAGGAGGCACGCAGAGAAGTATGGTGAAGAAGCCCAAGGATTACTGTTTAGGAGAACGTATCCAGAGACTGGTGAACTTATAAAACTTGGCAGATTTATATTTGTCCAAGAGGGATGGGAATGGAAGGTAGGAGAACGAAAATGGGTAAGTCCTAACGGGTCTGTGCTGCAGTTAAAGCACCTCGATGAAGACGGGGATGCTATGAAGCTGCAGGGATTCTCGGTTACCTTCCTCGGCTTTGACGAGCTTGGTAACTGGCCGTCGCCTGAACCTATAGATCTGCTGCAAGCTACTATGCGTTCAGCCGCTGGTGTGCCAACCCTCTTCAGGGCCACTGCTAACCCTGGTGGACCTGGGCATGGTTGGGTAAAAGAACGGTATATTGACTCTGATTCTAAGGATAAGATCTTTATACCGTCTAAGATCCAGGACAACAAGCCATTAATGGATAACGATCCTGGTTATATAGATAGGATTAAGGCTTCAGGTCCAGAGTGGTTAGTTAAGGCTTGGCTTGATGGCGACTGGAACGTAGCTCCAGGAGCGTTTTTTGAAAGTATTTGGGATCCAATCGAGCATGTTGTAGAACCGTTTGAGATACCAAGGGAATGGAAAAGGTGGAAGTCATATGACCATGGATTTAAGTCACCGGCAGGATGTGTCTGGTTTACACAAGATTATGACGGGAACGTCTACATATATAGAGAGCGATATTGGTGCTCTAAACCGAATGTTGGTTCCGAGTCCCCCATCGAAGAAATCGCTTCTGAGATACTTGATGCCGAATCTAAAGAACGACAGTTGGGTATTAAATTTAAGAACAACGTGGCGGACTCTGCTATTTTCATTAGAGATGGACGTCACAAATCTGTCGCAGATGTTTTCTCGGACTATGGCGTACATTGGGAATCGAGCGCGAAAGGTCCTGGATCGAGGGTTCAAGGGCTTGGCGAAATCATTGATAGATTGGGTAATGGATCGCTCAAAGTTTTTTCCACTTGCAAGCATTGGCTCAGGACTGTTCCATCTCTTCCAGCTGATCCTAAAAAGATTGAAGATATAAACACAGCTGCAGAAGATCATCTATACGATGCAACAAGGTATGGTTTACTTATGAGAAGAGCTAAATCCATTAAACCTAAACCTAAAAAGAAAGCTCCAGATAAATTTACTCTAGAGTGGTTAGATAATTTAGATAAACTATATGAGGATAATACACAATGGCTCTAGACGTTATTTCATCAAATCCAGATTTATCTGCAAATATTGCGCCAGATTCTGAAGGTCTTATAAAAAGATTCCAAGAGAATGTTTACTTATCGTATACTAAGTGGAAAAGACGATATAAAGAGATAGACCACTCTAGGAGATATGCTCTTGGTAGAATAAATAGAACAACTCAAGCTATGGTTGGAGGACAAGCTCTACAAGAGTCTGGTAGGTTAATTAAGGGTAATGTTATTCATGCTACCCTTCAAGGTTTGGTACCTCACATATACGCTAAAAATCCTGAGATTCAAATAAGACCCGTGGAGTATGTAGACCCAGGCGGGCAGGATTATAGAATGGCTGAATTGTTTGCTGATACCTTACAATTGGTCTTAAAAGAAAGTTTCAAAAAGGCAGAATTAAAAAAACTAGCTAAACAAGTTTTGCGTTCTTGTATGACTAGTAAAATTGGTATAGTTAAAGTTACTTACCAAAGAGATTATTATCAAGATCCCTTGGTTAGCAGACAATTTGAAGATGCTCAAGAAAGTTTAGCAAAGATACAAGCTGACATTGCAGCTCTTGAAGAAGAGGATGAATACTTTGGTGAGAAAGACGAGATAATAGAAGAGCTTCAACAGACCATTATGGGTCTTGAAGCTAAAGTAGATGTAATGTATAGAGAAGGTTTAAACCTTGGTTTTGTTAAACCTGAAGATTTTAGAATGGATACATCTATTGATAGTTTGTTAGATTATGAGCAAGCTAAATGGATGGCAAACTGTACCTGGATGACACCAAAAGAGTGCAGAGAAAGATTTGGTTTAACTAAAAAGGAAGTTGATAAATTTACTATTTACCGAAGAACTCAGGATGGAATACCCGGTAGATTAAATAGAGATACCAAAGATTTCGCGGGAATTAGCGGTGAAGAAGATGTAAATTTAGCTGTAGCTATTTGGGAGTACTGGGATAAGGGTACTCAAACAGTTTACACCTGGGCTGAGGGTGGTGGTAAATGGATTAAAGAACCTTTTTATCCTAATAGAATGGGTGACAGGTGGTTCCCATTTTTTATATTAGGTTTAAATTGGATAGATGGTCAAGAATGGCCAATATCAGAAGTAGAATTATTAATGAGTTTGCAGGATGAGTATAACACCGTTAGAACTCAGATGGCAAAGCACAGAGAACTTGCAGCTCCTTTTTATGTCGCTGATTCTAGCCGTATAAATTATGAAGATATAGAAACATTTACTAACGCTACTATTGGTGATATTGCTCTTATAAATGCGGGTGGAACTGGTGTCAATAATGTATTTCAACCAGCTCAATCTCCACCCATGAATATGAACGTTTATGATACTACCCCAATACGCAGTGATATAGAATGGATAAGTGGTCTTGGTGATGCTCAAAGAGGTGGTATAATGAGGGCCAAGACAGCAACAGAGGCTAATATACAAAACGAAGGTTTAGCTAATAGAGTAGCAGAGAAAATAGATTCTGTAGAAACTTGGTTAAAGGATTTATCTAGATTTTCAGCTCAACTTTTATTGCAAGAGGTACCACCTCAGAAAGCTATAGAAATTGCGGGACCACGCGCTTTTTGGCCAATACTGAACAAGCAACAGCTTTATGATTCTATACATATACAGATTACGGCCGGCAGCACCGCAATGCCTAACGAAAATGAGGACCGAATGCGATGGGTAGAGTTGATGCCGTTAATAATGCAAAATATCCAAATGGTTCAATCATTAAGAGACGTAGGTGTTCCTGATGAGTTTAATCCATATATACAACTATTGAATGAAACTTTCAAAAGGTTTGATGAGAGAATAGATGTTTCTCAATTTATGCCACCTATGCCTGAACAAATACAAACTACAGTTATACAAAATCAAATAATGCAGCAAATGATGTCAACTGGAGGAGGTGGTCAACAAGCTCAAGGACCTGGTTCTAGTATGCCATCAGATATGACGCAGCAATTAAACGAAGTAAGAAATGTTCCTAACAATAGAGCTGACCAAAGGGAACGAAATCAATATCGACAACCATCTAGCTAAGGGAGCGAAAAATGGCCGAAGAAGATAAAGTAGAAGTACAAGAAGAGGTAGGTGAAGTAGAAGAGGCGGTACAGGTTGAAGAAGAATTATCTACTCAAGATGTTATGGAAAAAGAATTGGCTAGAATTCATGGGGATTCTGAAAATGAAACACCTACTTTCGAAGAGGCTCAGGACGCGCAAGCTCAAGATATTGAAGCTTCAAAAGAAGAAACGACGGAGGACGTTACTACTCCACAACAAGAACATGTTGGAGATACAGAGGAACAGGGAGAGGAGATAAAATTATCAGATGAAGATAATGAGTTTATGGGTAATCTTAAACCTAAAGCTCAAGAAAGGTTTAAACATTGGATAGATAGAGCTAACAAGGCAGAATCTCAAATACAGAGCGCCGAGGCAGCATCTCATGTATTTAATAATATAACTGAAAGCACTACTAATCCAGAGCAACTCACTTGGGCGTTAAATGTATTTAATGGTTTAAACTCTGGTGATTATGATTCCGCTAAAGATGCTTTGCAAGCATTAGATAAATTTTCAGATCAAATTGCAGAAAAACTTGGGGTGAATTCTACCTCTCAAAACGAAGATGCAAGTTATAAGGATTTTGAAGATTTATCTAAAGCGGTAGAAGATTTGGACATGAGCGAAACTTGGGCTAATAAGTTAGCTACTGATAGAACAACAACTAATTCTAGATTACAAGCAAGAGCTGAATTCGATAAAGCGCAAGCCGAAACGCAAGAACAGCAAGCGTGGTATAATAATGAGGCTGACAAAGCGTATAAAGAAATACAGGATTGGGAAAAAGAAGTAGTAGATACTGATGCTGATTATAATCTTAAGAAGGAGATTATGATGGACATCGGTTCTCAAATAGCTAACTCTGATATATCCCCTAACCAATGGTTAAGGACATTGAAGAGAGAGTATGATGTTTTAACTAGAGGAATGGCTGCTGCTTCTAGTAAAATTCCAAAGGCTAGTAAAGGTGACGGGCCCCTAGCACCCGCCGGAAACAGCGGCTCACATAGTGATTCAGGTTATTTAACAACTCCAGAAGTTACACCGGAATTTCTTCAGGAGCATCTTGACCGAATGCACTCGTAACAGGATAAGAACGTAAAGATCTAGGAGACCGTTCGCCTAGTAGCACGTAATGACTTTCGTGTAGTCACCTGTTCCAACTTAACTTTTACATACCTAACGGTAAGGAGTAAACTATGGCAACTCAAACAGCCCTAGCTGCTGCCGATATTAGCCAATTAGGTTATGTAGCTCTTCAGAATTATTTGAAGAATAAGCCCATTGATCAGGTTGCAACAGAGCGGCCTCTGCTTAAAGCTCTCATGGCTAAGAAAAAGACATGGGGTGGCGGTAAAGAAAATATCGTCGAGCAGATCCGTACTGGTTATGATAACAACTTCGAGTGGTTTGGTGATACGTCACTTAACACCTCAGATACTGTTGGTTATAACACCCGTGACACGATCAGGCAGGCTTATTATCCTTGGAACTCGGCTCACGACGGTTTCCAGTTTTCTGAAGACTACCTAATTGGTAACGGCATTCTCATTGGTGACTCACAGTCTCCTCGTAATTCCAGCGCCGCTGGTCTTGTACAGCTTACTAACGTATTTAATGAGTCTATGGATGTTCTAAGACTTGGTTTTGAGAAAATTCTTGATCAGTCTTTGCATCTCGATGGAACCATTAGCGTTGGTGGTGGTACTTCAACTGCAAACAAAGCTATCAATGGTCTAGATTTCCTAGTTCCTTTTGATTCTCGCTCAGGCACCGTTGGCGGTATTAACCGTGCAACTGCTGGTAACGAGTACTGGCGCAATAACTTTGATGTTGGTGGTGGTTTGAATACGTTTGTATCAACGACACCTACTGGTTATGCTGGAACCGCTTTGTTAGCTCCTATGCATACTATGTGGCGTGCTTGTCAGAAGAATGGCGGAAGCCCGAACTTCATTTTGGCTGGCACTGATTTCATTAAATCTTATGAAATTGCTGCAGATGCAAAAGAGTCTCGTTACGCTGTACAGCCTGGAACGGCACAAGCTCCTTGGAACATGGATCCATCTCTAGAAATTAAAGATGGCGGTACTTTCACCGGTCTATTCTTCCAGGGCGTACCTATTATTTGGGACCCAGTTTTCGAAGATATTGATGCGATTTCTGGTTCTACCCCGAGTAATGGTACTTCTGTGCTATGGTCCAAGCGTTGTTACATGCTTAACCTAAATCACCTTAGTCTACGCCCAATTGAGGGTAACGACATGATCGCAAGGAAACCCCCGCGCGACCATACTAGTTACAACTACTATTGGGGCATGACATGGCGTGGTTCGCTTACCGCAAACCGCATGAATTGTCACGGCTGTCTTATGGCTACTGGTGCGTAATAAATCTGGATCTTGGGGGCTTCGGCCCCCTCGATTCTTATAAGGGAGATTAATATGCAAATACCTATAATTGAAACTGAATACGCTAAAGATCAATTTTCTAAAATTAAGAAAGTTTTTCCAGCTCATGAACTGCCAATATACCAGCTAAAATATGGTGCAGACAACATTACTGTTGAAGGAAAGATCGGTGAATATCATGAGATTGATGATATACAAAGTGAGATTGAGAGGCTTATTAAGCATTATGGAAAAGGAGCTTTAACGTCAGTTTTTGGTGCTAATTTTGTAGATACAATCGAATTCTCTATAAACAAGGTTGTGTCTAAGGAGAAAAAAGTAGATGGCGGCAAGAACCCTCGTAAGTCTGAGGACAGAGTTAGCACAGAGGCTAGGATTTAGTTCATCTGGCTCTGGAGCTATTCTCCAGCAAGATATACTAAATTCTGCGTTAAATAGTGCTCAGCAACAGCTATACTACGAGTTTGGTGATTTACTAACTCATAAAGTACATGACCTCGGCAAAACCTGCACTAAATAGTGCTCAGCAACAGTTATACTACGAGTTTGGTGATTTACTAACTCATAAAGTACATGACCTCGGCAAAACTGTTGCCGGTCAAGCGTTGTATTCCCCTCCAGTAGATTGTGATCTATATAAACCGCTTATTGTATCTCTAGACAGAGGTGGAAGCGGAAGATATTATGAAATGCAAATCGGCATCGGTGTTAATGAACATAATATGGATCCAGTTATAAATGACCAATACCCGTGGAGATGGGACATATTAGATGATGGCACAGCTAAAATAGAATTGTGGCCAACACCTAATGATAGTACGAGCAATATAAGATTAGAATATAACGCTGCTTTGGGTGATTTTTCAGCGGATAATGATTTATCTAGTATTAATCCGCCACAATTAGTGTTGCTACATTCCATAGCAACTATGAAAGCCCATTATAGACAACCAGATTGGGCTATATACGAAGGGCAACTTAGCCAACTACTAGGCCGTATCAAAAGTATTGCTCTTACTGGTGGCGGTTCTATACGAAGATACAACAAGAGAACAGCACAGTTTTACCTTTCACCGTCGACTGACTTTGAACTTAGCTCTAACGTTATTTATGAGATTCAAAATATCGTTTCAAAGACTTATGTCACGGCAGTTGATTCTGGTTCTAGCACAGATTACATAGTAACTAACTCATAGGAATACATAATGGCAACAATTAAAGTTCCTAATATGACGGCGCGGTCTAGCGCCGCGTTAAACGCATCAAATGATTACTTTTATTTAACGACTTCTACGACAGATGAAAGACTCAATGCTGGTTTATTGAGAGATTATGCTATGGCCGGCATTAAAGCTGGAACCGGTATAACTGTAGGATCTGTTGATCCTTCTGATAACTCTGTAACAATCTCGATAACACCTGGGGTTGGTACAGGGGATGTTATAGGACCATCAAGTGCTGTAGACAACTCAGTTGCACGCTTTAACACCACAACAGGTAAATTAATTCAAGATACTGGATCTAATTTCGTTATTAGTGACGCAGGTGCTGTTACTGCTGGTACTTGGGAAGGCACAACAGGTAAATTAATTCAAGATACTGGATCTAATTTCGTTATTAGTGACGCAGGTGCTGTTACTGCTGGTACTTGGGAAGGTACAGACATTGCTGCAGGTTATTTAGCTGACACGGCCGTAACTCCTGGTTCATATACCTTAGCTAGTATAACGGTAGACCAACAGGGTAGAATAACAGCAGCATCTACAGGATCTTCTGGTTCAGGAAGTGTTACTAGCGTTGCCGTAAGTGGTAGTGATGGTATTGATGTAGATAGTGGATCACCAATTACTACATCAGGCACTATAGCTTTAGGATTATCTAATGTTCCTAACGCATCATTAGCTAACTCTAGCGTTAGTTATGGTGGTGTTTCTGTAGCGCTAGGAGCATCAGATGCAACACCCGCATTTAATCTATCAGATGCTACAGCTTACACTGGTGATAGCAGCCTTGTAACGACTGGTACAATATCTAGTGGTACGTGGGAAGGTACAACAGTAGCCGTTAATAAGGGTGGTACTGGCCAGACTAGCTATACTAATGGTCAATTACTCATTGGTAATACAACAGGTAATACATTAGGTAAAGCAACTCTAACAGCTGGTAGTAACGTTACAATAACAAACGCTGCTAGTGCAATAACGATTGCAGCTACTGATACTAATACTACTTATACTGCTGGACCTGGTATAGATTTAAGCGGAACTAAGTTTTCAGCAGAATTAACATCTAATGGCGGTTTAGAGTTTAGTGGCGCTGGTGATAGCGGTACTCTACAAGTTGCAACGGGTATATCTCAATATGATGTGGCTCAATTTGATACAGGTGTTGTAGATGATGACTTCTTAAGGATAAATGGTACAGCAGTTGAGGGTAGATCAGCATCAGAGGTCAAATCTGATATAGGTTTAGGTAATGTTGAAAACACAGCTTTAAGCACTTGGGCTGGAACTACAAATATAGCCACTCTTGGCACAGTAACTGTAGGTACTTGGGAGGGAACGGTAGTAGACGGTGCTTATGTAGACATAGAAGGTACCGAAATTAAATCAACAGGTGAGACTGGTGCACAAAAATTCTTGAGAGAAGATGGTGATAATACCTGCTCTTGGCAGGCAATACCGTCAGGAGTATCTGCTGGATTCACCATAGCAATGGCAATAGCACTATAGGATAACATTATGGCACAAGATTTTACTAAAGATTATAAATCTCAGGTTACCAACTCAGCGCATACATTAAGAACAGCAAATTCTAATGATGCCTTGATTGGAATAAGGCTCACCAATATTACAACCTCTGCTCTTACTGTAGACGTTTGGATTGATGTAGCTGGAGCTGGAACTACGGCTTCTGTCGTGTATATTGCCGATGACCTTCAAATTCCACCTAAAGCTTCTGTTGAACTCATACAGGGCGGAGCTAAAATAGTTATGCAAAACACAGATCTTTTGAGGATTCAATCCTCTGCTGCAACCTCTGTGGCTGCATACGTAAGCGTTGTGGATGCAATATCTTAATAGGGAGGTAATATGCCAGAAGAGCAAAACGGTACATTATATATAAATAACGCTCCGTCTAAGGAAGGCTTTTTTGAGACTTCTACTACCATAGATGGCGACTATTTGATAGCAGATAATGTTGTAATAGCTGGTCCTACTACATTTACTGGGACAGTAACAGTTACAGGTAACCTGGTGGTGGTGTGACTACAATAAATGTTAATACCATTGAACCATCTGGGAGCACGCTTACTGTAGGAGAGTCAGGCGATACAATAATAGTTCCAGAAGTTAAGGTTGACACCCTTAAGGATGCTGGTGGTAATACTCTATTTGTCAGTAACGGTTCTGGTGTATTAAGTTCTGTTAATTCAGGATTTGGTGGTGCGCTGAATCTTCTGTCTACTCAAACAGCGTCTGATAGTGCAACCATTAGTTTTACATCAGGCATTGACTCAACTTATAAAGAGTATGTTTTTAAGTTTATAAATATAAATCCAGCGACTAATGATAGTAATTTTGGATTCCAAGTAAATGCCTCGGGTGAATCTGGTTATAATGAAACAATTACATCTACAACTTTTAGAGCCTACCATCGGGAAGATGACGGTGGTACACCAGCGTTAGCTTATAATACCGGTACAGATCAGGCTCAGGGAACCGCGCTTCAACCGTTATCGTTTGGACAGTCTAATGCAGCTGATGCAAATATGTCTGGTGAATTACATCTATTTAATCCAAGCTCAACAACTTATGTTAAGAACTTTTTTGGCACTACAAATAATCTTCAAAATGCTGATTATACAGAAGAACAATTCACAGCTGGCTATATAAATGTTACAGCAGCAGTCACTAATGTTCAGTTTTCAATGTCATCAGGAAACTTTGACGGAACAATAAAAATGTATGGTATATCATGAGTAAATTAGTAGCAGACAAAATAGTACCTAGCATTTATTCCGCTGATAAACTAAATATAGGTGGAACCGGTGATAGTGTAGTAATTCTAGATTCATTAGATGTTAATGAGGTTCAAGACATTGGTGGTAACAATATTTTTACTAGTGACGGATCAGGTAACATCACTTCTAAAAATAGCGCATTATCTGGTGCTTTAAATTTAATATCTACTCAAACAGCTGATGGAGATGCTAGTGTTTCATTTACAAGCGGATTAGATAGTACCTATGATGTTTACATCTTTAAGTTTATAAATATAAACCCCGCAACAGATTTAGCTGAGTTCACATTTACTGTTGACTCTGATGGTGGTGCAAGTTATGGGATGACTAAAACATCATCAGCTTTCCATGCTTATAACGGAGAGACTAGCGGATCGGCTGACTTGGAGTATCAAACCGGACAAGATTTAGCACAAAGCACTAGCCCACAACAACTAAATAATGGATTAGGAAATGCAGCGGATGAGTGTTTATCTGGAGAACTTTATTTATTTGCGCCAAGTTCTACAACTTATGTAAAACATTATTACAGTCGATGTCAATTTTGTCAGGGTAATGAATACTCAGAGGATTTTTATATCGGAGGTTATATAAATTCAACATCAGCAGTTAATGCAATTAAGTTTGCTATGGATTCAGGCAACTTTGATGGCATCATAACACTCTACGGGGTTTCTAAATCATGAGTATTGTAGAAGCTAAAAAATTTGAACCACAATCAGGTACAACTTTAAATCTAGGAGCATCAGGTGATGATGTTATATTAAATAATGGTGTTACTCTAAAAACTAATACATTTAAAGATTCTGGTGGTAATACATTGTGGGCATCAGATGGTGCAGGGACATTATCCAGTGTAAATTCTGGTCTGCAAGGAGGTATGTCTTTTATCTCGTCACAACCAGCGAGTTCATCTGCATCGTTATCGTTTACCAGTGGTATTGATTCTACTTACGACGAGTATATTTTTTATTTTGTAAATATGAATCCTGCTACGGATAACCAAGACTTTCAGTTTCAAGTTAGTACAGATGGTGGGAGTTCTTATGGGGTTGCTATGACAACCACTTGGTTCAAAGCAGAGCATGGAGAAACGCATGGTTCTGCTGATATAGATTATCAGTCTCATATGGATTTAGCAAATTCTACATCATACCAACCAATTACTATGGGCACTGGAAATGATGCAGATCAGTCGGCAAGCGGAGTTTTAAAATTGTTTGCTCCTAGTAATACAACTTATGTAAAACAATTTTATTCTAGAGTTGCGCACTCACGCTACAACGATGGTACTCAAACGGCATATTGTGCGGGATATATAAATAGTACAAGTGCTGTGAATGCAGTAAATTTCAAGTTTGCATCTGGAAACATAGACGCCGGAACAATCTATCTTTACGGTATAAAGTAATGGATACATTGAATGTAAATGCAATAGAACCAGAGGGTGCAACTACTACACTTAATGTAGGTATATCTGGTAAAAATGTGATTATTACCGATAATCTAAAGGCTAATACATTAAAAGATAGTGGAGGTAACACTCTTTTTACCAGCGATGGATCTGGTAATTTATCTTCAGTCAACTCTGGATTTGGCTCTGGTATAGTTCTATTAAATACACAGACCGCATCTTCTAGCTCGAGCGTTAGTTTTACCTCTGGTATTGACAGCACTTATAAAGAATATGTATTTGAATTCATAAATATTCACCCAGCAACGGATGGTGAAGCATTTCAGTTTCAAGTAAGCACTGACGGCGGAAGTAGTTATGGAGTTACTACAACAGATACTTATTTTCGGGCTTATCACACAGCTAGTGGTGGTACATCCGCACTAGGATATTTAACAGGTAGGGATTTAGCTCAAAGTACAGATTACATTACGATAGGTTTTGATATAGGTAGCGATGCCGCTCAATCCGCATCTGGTGAGCTTCATCTTTTTAATCCTTCATCTACAACCTATGTAAAAAACTATTACGCAAGAACAAGTTTACAGCAGAATACTGACGCTGCTTTTGATGGTTATGTAGGAGGATATATAAACAGCACTAGCGCAATTAACGCAATTGATTTTAAAATGAGTTCCGGTAATGTGGACGCAGGCAAGATAAAGATGTACGGAATAAAATGAGCAAAATATACGTAGATACCGTAGAGCCTAGCGCTCCTACAAAGAATATAACATTAGGTGCAACTGGTGATAGTATTACTGTTGGAGGTACATCCATAAACACTAATATTATCCAAGACTCTGGTGGTAATGTCCTGTTCCAATCAGATGGTAGCGGTACGCTGTCAAATGTGAACAGTGCCTTCTCTGCTGATCTAAAGTTGTTGAGAACGCAGACTGCTAGTGGTTCTTCTAGTATCTCGTTTACCTCAGATATAGATTCGACCTACGATCTTTATATCTTTAAGTTTATTGAAATTAACCCAGCCACAGATACTGTTGATTTTAAGTTTCAGGGCAGTACAAATGGTGGTAGTGGTTATGGGGTAACAAAAACGACTACAGCATTTTGGGCTGCTCATGCAGAGACAGATGCTTCAGAGTTTGAATATAGAACTAACCAAGATTTAGCACAAAGTACTGATGCGCAATGGCTAAATGTTTATCTTGGAAATGGTGCCGATGAAAATGCATCTGGTGAGCTTTATTTATTTGCACCTTCATCAACTACATACGTAAAACATTTTTATTCTACTGTCAACTATTACCAAAACAATAATTACAGCACAGAATTTTTTGTAAGTGGTTACTTTAATACAACCTCGGCTATAAATGCTATGCAATTTACCATGTCATCAGGAAACTTCGATGGCGTTATAAAGATGTACGGATTATGAGCATACTTAAAGCAACAACAATAGAGCCGGCAACAGGCACAAATGTAACGCTAGGTACTACGGGCGATACTGTAGCCTTACCGGGAAATACTGTTGTTTTAGATACTTGGAAGGATAGTGGTGGCAATACGCTGTTTACTAGTAATGGTAGCGGAACGGTAAGTAGTGTAAACTCTGGATTAGCTGGCGCTGGTCCCGTGTTGATACAAAGTCAGACCGCGACTAACAGCGCGAATATTAGTTTTACATCTGGAATAGATAGTACTTACGATAAATATATGTTTGTGTATTTAAATATTAATGCGGCTACAGATCAAACTCAGTTTACATTTCAAGTAAATGCTTCTGGTCAAACTGGATTTAATGAGTACATGACAAGTACATTTTTCCGCGCTTATCATACTGAATCAGGAAGTGGTTCTGACATCTCATATTCAACTAATTCGGATCAAGAAAATGGTAATGCTTACCAAATGCTAACTGAGAAGGATCAACTTGGGAATGGGGCAGACGAATCAGCTAGTGGTTGCTTGTATTTATTTAACCCATCTAGCACTACTTATTTAAAGCAGTTTTATGGAACAAGTTCTCTTATTCAGTACAGTGGTGCTGCTGCTGCAAATAATGGATTTGTATCTGGTTATATAAATACTAGCTCTGCAATTACAGAAGTAGATTTTAAGATAAATAGTGGTAATTTCGATGGAATAATTAAACTTTATGGAGTAACATAATGGCAAGACATAAAATGGTAGATGGAGTACGTTACGAGCTTACTCCAGAAGAAGAAACAGCAAGAGACAATGAAGAAGCAGCGTGGGCTGCTGGCGCATTCGATAGGGCAATAGCTGAATTAAGGCGAGATAGAAATAGAAAACTTAGTTCTACAGATCATTACGGTTTGCAAGACGTAACATTATCTGATGGTATGAAAGACTATCGACAAGCTTTAAGAGATTTGCCAGCTGGCCTTACAACAGAGGCCGAAGTTAAAGCGGTAACATGGCCTACCAAACCAGGAGCATAAAATGAGCACCCTTAAGGTAGACGCCGTTGACCCTACAACTACAGGTAATATTATAGCTGTAGGAGCAACAAAGGGCAATATAACCGCATTAACTTCTAGCGCTAGCATTACGATAGATATGGCTGATAGTAACAACTTTTCGGTTACTTTAGCCCATAACGCTGCGTTTAATAACCCATCTAATATCTCAGCAGGTCAAACCGGATCTATATTTATTACACAAGATGGAACTGGCAGCAGAACAGCTAGTTGGGGTTCTTACTGGGACTTCATTGGCGGTACTGCACCAACTCTAACAACCACAGCTTCAGCAATAGATCGTGTAGATTATGTCGCTGTTGATTCAACCAATATACAGGCTATAGCTACCCTAAATTATTCATGAGTTCTTTGATTGGAAATAATATGCTTGTAGGAAGCGCTAGTTACGTCCCTCCTTATACTATTGATAATTCTGTTCGTATCAATGATGATGATTCTGCTTTTTTAAGCAAGGCTTACGATTCTTCTGGAAATAGGAAAACTTGGACTTATTCTGTTTGGACCAAACGTGGTGAAATAGACCAGAACAATGATGGGTTACTCAATTGCGATGTTGGGGCAACCTTTGGAGCGATAGGTTTTATAGGCACCTCCGCGCAAGCAATAACGGTGATAGACCATACTTTTTCCGGTGGATCATATCAAACACAATTGCAGTCTAACGCTATGTTTGTTGACCCCAGCGCGTGGTATCACGTAGTTGTTGCATATGATACTACACAATCTACTGACACTAATAGAGTAAAGATATGGATTAACGGTGAGCAGGTAACTTCTTTTGCGACTGAGACATACCCGGCTGAAGATTTTGATGGCAACATAAATTATGGCAATGGCGTTAAATTAACCGCTATTGGCAAAAATCCAGCAACTGCTGACTACTACGATGGATATGTAGCAGAAGCTCATTTTTTAGATGGTGTAGTAGCCACTCCTAGTGATTTTGCTGAGACAAATTCTAAAACAAACCAATGGGTTCCTAAAGAATATACAGGGAGTTACGGAACCAATGGTTTTTACCTAAAATTTAATTCAGCAGCTCTAAATACTAGCTTTACAGATAGCAGTTCAAATGCGTTTACTATCACGGCTGGGGGAGATGTTCATAACTCTCAAACTGTAAAAAAGGTTGGTGCGAGTTCTATAAATTTTGATGGAACTGGAGATTATTTAGAGGTACCAGATTCATCAGATTGGGATTTTGGATCTGGATCATGGACCATAGAAGGATGGTTTTATGTTACAAACTGGAACACTGATTCATTTATATGGAATCATTACGAAGATGGTAACAATTACCTAGGTGTTCGAGTTATTTCAGGTGGAGATTTAAATGTCATCGCTCGTACAACATCTGGTTACACACAAAACATAGATTTTACTAGCGTAAACTTATCAACAAGCACTTGGACACATTTAGCAATAGTTAGAGATACTAGCGCAGGAAATTTCGTTATATATAAAGATGGTGTTAGTGTAGGCACATCTGCAGATGCTACAGCGATGGCTAATGTTACTGGCACCGCTAGAATTAACGATGATAGAAAAAATAGCGCTTATTGGACTGGTTATATGGATGAATTTAGAGTATCTGACGTTGCTAGATATACTGGAACATTCACTCCATCAACTACAGAGTTCACTTCTGATTCTAATACCTTA
>VTLG01001116.1_pt1 | contig 18364 bp, 18 predicted proteins | sample 4694571 | NCBI WGS metagenome assembly VTLG01 (sample SAMN12604809, study PRJNA352737) | marine metagenome | biome: ENVO:00000447; feature: ENVO:00000209|ENVO:00000569|ENVO:01000036; material: ENVO:00002151; isolation source: viral sequences binned using virsorter ... | reverse complement strand
CCTGCCATATCGGCCACGACCTGATGGAAATCAGCGTCTCCGGCCTTGTATGCGTCTACAATTTCATCAACTCCAGCTAAATTCTGCAGTTTTGCGTAATGTACTAAAATTCTAGGTTCTTGTTGTGAGTAGTCAAATGAACCCCATTTACATTTTTCTTCAGGTATAAATATAGATCTAATCATTGGTCCTAATTCTTTATGTCTTGCAGGTATTTGTTGTAGATTTGGATTTGACATACTAAACCTACCAGTTACTGTACCACCAGCATCAGATCTAATCTGATTTATATCTGCGTGTATTCTTCCTTTGTTTTCATGTTTAAATATTGTTTCTATAAATGTAGTGTTAGCTTTATTTATTTCTCTACAGTTAGCAATTTCTTTTGCAATTGGATGAGGATGGTTAGCTAAAAAGTTTTTGGTAAAACTTGGTGCACCTGTTTTTGCTGTTCTATCATAAGGTAATTTTAATTTATCAAATACTTTTGCAATAGAAGCTGCAGCCCATATCTCTACATTTACATCAGTTAATTTTTTTATTTTATTTAATATCTCTTTCTCTTGTTTGGATAAATGTTTTTTAATTTGTGTTGCTCTTTCTAAATCTACTCTTACTCCTTTAAATCTCATATCAACTAAACAAGGAAATAATTTTAATTCTAAATCAAATATAGATGTAAGTTCTTGAGAATATAGTTCTGTTTCTAATCTTTGCCATAAATTTAATGTAGCTTCAGCATCTTGTTCTGCGTATTGACCCACAAACATTGCAGGAAGTTTCCATAAGTCTTTTTTGGGATCCACTTCCCATGCTTTTGCTGCTGCTTGTAAAACTTTTTCGTCTTTACCTTTACCAACATATTCCTTTGCTAATGAATTTAATCCATATGATAATCTATTTTCATTTATTAATGATGCAGCTATCATTGTGTCCACAATCTTACCTTTTATTTCTAAACCAGCTGCTCTTAACCAACACACATCATACATTGCGTTGTGAAAAATAAATGTTTTATCCGATCTTCTAAATAAATCTTTAAGCCACATTAACACTAGATCTTTATCCATGTTGCCACCATGGTCATGACCTATTGGAAAGTATCCAGACCATCCTTCTACGGCTAGTGCAACACCAGCAATATGGCCTTTTCCTACTACATTACCTGATCCTAGTTCTTTTAATTGAGGATCATAGGTTTCTAAGTCTACGGCTATTTCAGCGTACTGTGTTAAATCTTTAAGTTCATCCGGCATTACCCACTCTGTTTCAGGGGTAAATAGAGGAGGTTGTACTGTTCTCATTTTTTTAGTATCTCCTCTACCGCCTTAAGAATTTCTTCCACGGTCCACGTTCCTTTTATTCTTTTTTGTTTGTCTTCTTCCACTTAGCATACCCTTCTGACCAAGTTTCCTTAGTCGTTTCTTTTCTATCTCCTTCGAGTTTACATTCGCCGGCGATAGCCATATAAGCTGCAGCATCAATGTATGTATCAGCATGAGGATTACCAAACTTAGCTCTCGCTATTTTTAATAGTCCTAGCATGATAGCAGCATCGTGTGCTGTGATTTCTTTATCTAAATAAGCAGACCATAACTTAGCAATGTTTCCATGATTAATTACTTTATCTCCATAGTCTTTTGCTCTTGGTCCACATATTAACTTGATGGCTGTTTCTAAATATTCTTTCGTTAAGTTTCTCATAATATATAAGCTCTATCAAAGTTTTTTGGATCTACAATATGCAACTCTTTTTTAGATCTAGTTGTTCCTGTATAAAATAATCTATGTAATTCATCAGGATCATAACTAAATGTTTCTAGTGCTGCATTGGTTAGATCTTGTAGTATTAAAACTTTCTCCGCTTCTCCTCCTTTCGCTCCATGTATTGTTGACATTTTAATTCGAGGATTAGCGTTTATCTTCTCACCGTTAGCCCTCATATTCCTTATATAGTTTTCTGTAAAATTATCAAGTCCTTCAAATGATTCATACCAAACTCTATCTGTGAGTAAGCCATAATCTGTCATACATTCTTTTAAAGTATATTTTTCTTCTGAATGAAATAATTTTCCTTCTCTAAATCCGTCTGCCACATTTGTGCCTAAATATTGATATATATTTTTCACCTCGATGTGTGTCAGCATTGCACCTTTTCTCCAATGCTCCCAATTTTGCAAAGCCATTAAAAGTTTTACATCTATAGAATTTCTACCTTTGTATTGATAATACCATCCACGTAGTTCACATAATTCCTTAATGTCATCAAGGAAATGGTTGGCTGAGGCCAGCACTAACCAATTTCCTTGCGACATATCAACCTGTGTTACGTCCGAGTATCTCCTCAGCACCCCCTCTTCTCCTCTCGGCTTGTACACCTTGTTGAATCTGTTTTGCACTTTACTTATTATTCTTTGTGACAATTCATGTATAGGACCACCTGGTATTCTGTATGATTGATCTAAAGTTTTAATATTATCTACTTCTTTTTTTAAAGATATAAAGTGATCAACATCAGCACCAGCCCACTTAAATATAGCTTGGTCATCATCCCCGGCGATGTATGTTTTATCTACATCTTGCCAAATTTGTCTAACCATTTCCCATTGAATTTTAGATAAATCTTGTGCTTCATCTATAAATAAAACTTTAAAGTTTGATTTAATTTTCTTTTCAATAAATTCTTCTATTAAGTCTGTAAAATCTTTAAGTCCTTTTTCGGCTTTAAATTTTTTTAGTTCCTCGCTCAGTAGATAAAGAGTATTTCTCTCAACATCTACAATATTAGTACGTGAGTCATAGTAATCTAATAGATCCATACGTTTAACTCGTGCTGTATTTATAATGGTTAAGTATTCATTATCAGAGTTAAAGGTACCATCTTCATTTGAATATTTAGCTGTCTTAATTGGTAAACCACATTTTTCTCCAAACTCTCTATAATCAGCTGGAGACATCATCTTTTCTTTTGTTGCAGCTAATTTGTGAAATGCATAAGAGTGTAGAGTTCTAAAATTTTCTAGATCGCTTTCTTTATCTAATTCAAATTTAGTAGCCGCTCTCTCTGCTGCTTCATTCGCAGCTTTTCTTGTAAAAGAAAAATATCCAATTTGTCTAGGACGTATTCCGTCTTGGATAAACTCGTCCACTAAATTCAACAACGTTGTTGTTTTTCCTGTTCCTGGTGGACCCAGTATTATTGTTTTCATATTTTTTTAGTTTCCTTTTCATTATTTTATTTTGTGCTTCTAATTGATCTAACCTACTTCGTAGACTCCATAATTGTTTTCTGTATCTTAAACTCCAATTAATTCCTATTTCAGATTGTGCCATTTATTTTCCTTTGTATATATTGTTCATGACGTCTTGCTTTTACTTCAGGGCGTTGACCATATTTATAATCCCACCACTGTCCTTTCCTACTCTTTCTCCATTTAAGTCTAGATCTTCTTTTACTTTCGCAATCAGCATAAATAGCCATTAAAACGTTTCCTCCTGATATTTTACTGAAGATAAACTTGCTTCTATTTTCTTCATTGCTTTAACCTTAATGAGTCTTGGATGTTGTTTTTTTATTTCTACTCGAACTTCATCTATAAACACATCAAGTTGTTTTATTAGATTACCTGTTTTAGTTTTATCTAATTCCCAATTATTCTTTTTACAAAAATTAAAAAAGTCTTCCATTCTAAAATATGTGTACTCTCTACTACCATCCGTAAAAGGTAGTTTATTAAGTACATCATCCATAGTTCTTGCATTCTGTCTGTTAGTTGTCCAGTCTTGTAATAAATCTAGAATTTCATTTGTAGGATCTAATGATTGTAATGGTTCTACTTCTTGTAGATTTTCGAGTAATGGTTTTAGATATAGTTGTTTCCAATCTTTAGGTTTAGGTACAGGTACAACAAGGTTAGCTTGATCAAGACATGCAAGTGCGAATAGTGGTGAACTATATAATTGTTCTGATTTTAATTCTATTCTGTTGTCATTAACACTTAAAAACCATTGTGGTGGTTTAGATGTATATTTTGTAAGACTACCTAGTACAGGCATTTCTTCTTCTCCATAACCAACACCAAATCGTTTAGTTCTACACAGACCTGATTGACATACTGAATTTATAGGTGCATCTTTACATCTATATTTATCATAACCTTTTCTACTGACTGATTTGATTAATTGTTGTACTTCACTATTACTTAATGGTGGAGTTACATAATTTTGGTTTGCTTTAACTAATTCATCTTGCCAAGAATCTGGTTTTGCTTGTTTGTAGTATACGGCTATATTAAATAAAGCATTGTTTCTTGCACCTTCTCCAAAACCTTGAATAGCTAATTTATTTAAACAAGGTGGGCCATCAGGAAATGCATCAACATTTTTTGTTTCTTCTAATTTTATTTCTTCTAGTTTAGTTTGAACATACTTGTCATACATAGAATAGAATGATTCTAAACTAACTGCTTTACCATTATCATCTAATGCATAACGTAAGCCATTCATTTTATTATAATAGGGTAGGTTTAAAAAGTTTCCTGTATCCCCACGTTCAACTAAAATTTCTGTTTGTTTAGGAAAAATTTCACAACCTTCTCTTCCTAATGTTTTTGCCATCTTCTTTAATGTGTTTTGCATTCTGATGGCAGGCACAAAGTCTTTAGTAAATAAAAACACGTGCGCACCACCAGATTTGCTCCTACATACAACAAGAGGTAGTTTTAAATTTCTTATGCGAGATATAAGATCATGATGATTGAGATTATACTCATCGATATCAATGCAGCCCCACTTACAATCATTGGACTCGGTAATTGGGATAATTCCCAATGCAGGACCTTTACCTTCGATATGATTTTTCCATAAATCATCACTAACATTTTTTCTAACAATAAATGCTTTTCCTTTTTGTTTTCCATTTTCGGCTTTATCTCCTTTTTGATATTGTCCATAGGCTATTTTCAAACCTTCAAATATATTCTTAAACTTTTCTATCATTCTATAATTCCTTTATTCTTACGGGGCGAGTCCAGTCTCCCTTCGTCGCCCCTATTTTCACTAGCTGAGTGAAACTTTTAGTACGGAGTATCGCTCACTGTACTTCTCTCTTCCTTAGAATGTTTTGTATTAACAGTGCCTTTCATAACACTTTCACCAAAACCTTTTGCTTGCTCATAAAGAGGTCTAGCTTGAACTGGACCTACTAATGATACATTCCAACCAAACCAAGTTCCCTTGTCATTTGATTGTTGTACAGTTTTTAAGTGGTACATATGTGAAAACATTCTTGGGTTGAACATATTCCCATCCTTCCCTTGTAACTGTATTGATTTCATTAATGAGTTCCAAGTTTTACTGATTCTTAATTGTGTAGATTTCATTGTTATCAATGCTGTTGAAGCAGCTTTGTCTTTAACAACTACTACATAATATGAAGCAGTATTCTCAAGATAGTTCCCGTTTTTTAATCTATCTTTATTAATAGAATCACGAGTTGCCTCGTTTATAATAGGACTGGTTCCGGCATGTACTGCAACTGGTGCACCACTACCTTCCCCTCTATCTTTCCATTCAATGTATTCTCTCTTGTATGCACAAGGGATTACATTGATTCCTTTTACTCCATCGTAAAGTTCGTTAGTCACGGTATTATAGATCATACCTGGTTTGGCACCTTCTACATACTTCGCGTCTCTCTCATTTACCTGTGGAGAAAGCTGTCCCAAAATTCTTAGGAAAGGTAATGCTAGGTCTTGTGAACCTATATTATCTGTTCCAGTTTTTGCGTCAGCTTCAAACAAATCTACACTAGGTAAATTCGTTTTCATTTTTGTAACGTTTCCTGTTTCGCTTTTCATGTTTCTCCTTTCGCTATTCACGTTTAACGTTTCATTTTAGTTTCATCCTTCACAAACAAGTGAAAGATGTCAGGAGGCATGTCAAGTCCGGACTCAACACGCTCCCTATATAGGGCCTTCAATGTCATAGGCTCAACCTTCTCTCGTTGGCTGGGCTCATATCCATTGTTGACCGCAAGGTTCAGCAAATGCGTCGCCTTGTTATCTTCGCCTTTACCAAAAGTCACAGCAACCTCATTTTTAATGATGTCACCTAACCCCTGGTCTCGAAGCCATTTATAAGCTGCGGCTTTCTTTTCCGGATCTTTCGGTAGTGTACAACTATATTTTTTATTTACTTCAATAGTTGTGCCGTCAGCTAATTTCAAAGATTTCAACCCTTGTTCTGCTAAAATGTGGGGTATTACCTCTGAATTAATTTTGTTAAATTTTTCTTTTAATGCTTTAGTTTGTTTTTCAGATACTTCTATTTGTATTTGCAACTCTTGCATTTGACTTATATGCACAGATAAAGAATCTAAATCTGTTGATTCAAAATCATCACTTTTATCTGCTTCAAAGTCTATTCCATTGTTCTTACTCATTTTTATCCTTTCTGATTGAGATCGAATGCTATTGGATAGTATTTAGCTTCTCTTCGATCCCATTTCAAGAGGTTAAATACTCCATTGGTATTATCACTAACTATTGCTGTAGATATACCAATGATTGCAGGGTCCCCAGTTAACAAAATATAATCTTGTTCTCTAAAATCCCTTAAATTTTTTCTCATTTTAAACACAAAAGGTGATGATGAAAAAACAACTTGTGATTCTGGACCATACAAAGGCAAACAAATAACTAAGTATCCATAATCGGATGCACTTAATATATTTATGTTTGCAGGTGGATGTTGCAATACATAGACAAAACTTTCTTCTGGGTTCTCTTTATGAAACTTTAAGAACTCTTCCAGAGACTTTGGTTTATATAATTCAAATATTTTATTCTTCATTCTTTTTGCTCTTGACTTCTTATATGGGAATCTCTATATACTTGTCAAGTAGAAAGTATAAAAAAATGAAATATAAATTTAAGACAAAACCTTATAAGCATCAATTAACTGCATTAGAGAAATCGTGGGATAAAGATGAATATGCATACTTTATGGAGATGGGTACCGGTAAATCAAAGGTACTTATTGATAATATTGCTATGCTATATGATAAAGGTAAAATAAATTCGGCAATCATTATAGCTCCTAAAGGTGTATATCGCAACTGGTATTCACAAGAAATTCCAACACATATGCCTAGTCATATACCTTATAAAACGGTACTATGGACTGCTTCGACATCTAAAGCAAAGGATAAAGAGTACCAAAAACTATTTGAAATTAATTATGACCTTCACATCCTTATAATGAATGTTGAGGCATTTTCGACAAAAAAAGGCCACCTTTTTGCCACAAAGTTTCTAAACACAAGAAAATGTTTAGTCGCTGTAGATGAATCTACAACTATTAAGAACCCCACTGCCAAAAGAACTAAAGCCATCACTCAGATAGCCTCTATGGCCCGTTATAGACGTATTTTGACGGGGTCTCCGGTCACTAGATCACCTTTAGATCTATTTAGTCAATGTAATTTTTTAGAACCAGAATTACTAGGTTTTCAAAGTTATTATGCATTTAGACAAAGATATGCACATATGGTTAGTAGAAACTTTGGTGGTAGACAAGTACAAATTGTAGGTAGTTATAGAAGATTAGATGAATTATCTGAAGCTATAAAACCATTTTCATATAGAGTGTTAAAAGAAGATTGTTTAGATTTACCTGACAAAATATATATGAAAAGACAAATAGAACTTACACCTGAACAAAAGAATCATTATGCAGCTATGAAATCTATGGCACTTACTGCATTAAAAGGTAAAACAGTTAGTGCACCACATGTATTGTCACAACTAATTAAACTACATCAAATATCTTGTGGTTTTATGAAACTAGATAATGGTCAAATAGAAGACATAAAGAATAGACGATTAGACGAACTTATGGATGTATTAGAAGAAGTAGAAGGTAAAGTAATTATATGGGCTAATTACATTTATGACATAGAAAAGATAGTTAAGACTATAATTAAAGAATATGGAGAAGAATCGGTTGTAGATTACTATGGAGCCATTGCTTCAGAACAAAGACAAAAAAACGTAAAAGAATTTCAAGATCCGCGCTCCAAGGTCAGATTTTTCGTGGGTAATCCACAGACAGCCGGGTATGGTTTAACGTTAACTGCGGCTAATACGGTTATATATTATTCTAATGGATATGATTTAGAAAAAAGATTGCAATCAGAGGACAGAGCGCATAGGATTGGACAAAACAAGTCTGTGACCTATATTGATTTGATTGCGGAAAAGACTGTCGATGAAAAGATAGTTAAAGCATTAAGAAAAAAAATAGATATAGCATCAGAAATCATGGGTGAGGAGCTGAAGGAATGGATCTAAAAGAAGATGAATTCCTTTTTACAATACTAATGTTATTAGTATGTTATGTAGGCTTTAAAATTCTTGGTTGGATGTAGTGGAAAATATTGTGACAATTACTTTATTAATATTAACTTTGTTTGGAAAAATCGAATATCACACATTTGAAATACCAAACACAAGAGAGGACTATCATGGTTTAGATGGCATAAGCTGGAGTGATTCTAATTCTATAGTGTGTGGTAGTTGGTATGAAAGAAATGTTAAAATTACAGAAAGAAAAACTAAATACGTTAAAGGACAAAACTTATACATTCATAAATGGAATGGTAAAAATGTTGTTGGCTACATTTGTGGTGGTCACGAGTATATAAAGTAGTGGGATTTTATAGGACGAGCTAATTTTTACCGAAAATTAGAAATGAGTGTGGGCAAGGATTAGAATCCAAAAGGTTCTACTTTTCTCACCCACGAACCTAAATTACTATTCTAACCAAGGTTTGTAAACAACCTTGCCGTCTTCTCTCATAGCCCGAAGACATTGATTTCTATTGTGATTAGTTGAGTATGAACAATGTATCCAACCCGAAGTAGGTTCGTTGTCTCGATAAAATTCTAAAATAAGTTGGTCAAATTCTAATTCGTTTTTAATCCAAGTCGCAAGTTCTCTGTTATCTACACCTGGTATTTCAAAATCAGCTGCAGCTGCATCATCATCAGCTACATGTTGGCTGTTAACTGAACTTCCAATCTCTATGCACAGCTGGGCACAACGAAATCCTGATGATATAATTAATGGTTTATCAAAATGAGATCTGACTGGTTGTAAAATGTTTACTGCTAGCGCTTTTAAATTTTCTATTTGTTTAGGATTAGGGTTATTATTAATACCTTTTCGTTCAGCCGTTTGTGACTTTGTCAATTCATCTAAGGTTATGTTTGCTGTAAGTTTCATCCGAGTAAATAATTAATTAGTTGAAGTGCTACAGCCCCCACAGTAGCCAAAAGAACCCAATAGATTTTATCTATCTTGCCACCCAATTTATGTATACCACTATGCATGTGTGATAAATCTCGTTTAACGCCTTTAATATGTCCATATAAAGACACAATATGCTCTCTAGTTGTTTTAGGTTCTATCGCCATTAACTTGTTAAATTCCTTTGTTTGAGTCTTATAAGTTGCTCGCTTGGTGACAATAACGCTGTCTCTGTGGAAGTCAACCCTGATTGTGAGTTAATTTGTGACACATTTTGTTGAGTGTTTACTACGGGAGTAGGTGTTGGTCCTAAAGGTGGTGTTTGAGGAAGAGAAGTTGTTTGATTTTCGTTTTGTCTTTCATCAAATATAATATCTTCTTGTCTAACTTCAGGTTCAGGATCAGTGGTAATATCAAAAGGAAATATACCATTAAGATCTGAATTTTTTAAATAAGTTTTAATTTCATTTAATTCTTTTTTAGGATAAATTTCATTTACATCAAATCTATCTTCAAAACTATACCCTTCTCTTTGAGCTTGAGCTTTCATGTCTGCAATCTTATTTTTAAATCTAGGTTTAGAAAAATTAACAGGAAGAAAATCTCCTTTCAAAGCTTTTTTAACTTGTTTCATTGACATTTTTCTTCTTTTAGCTTCTTTAATTATTGATCCTCTAGGAAGAGTTAACATTTGTGCTACGGCTAATGCTTTATAAATTCTTCTTTGTTCGTTCCAAGCATTTCTATTAATTTGTACATACTGTCTTATAATATCGTCTTTACTCATTCCATATTTATATATAGGACTTGTCTTTGGTGCTTCAGTTTTAACTTTAGATAAATCTCCTAAAATAAAATCTGAACTTCTATGTAAGTCTACTTTTAAAGGTTTAATACCAGTACCTAAACCAAATAAAACATCATTTAAGTCATAGCTTCCTCCAGTTGGTGTAAGCTCTTCTTTAAAACCATAATACAGTTGTCTACCTGTAGAAACAGCACCAGGTTCCATAGATTTAAATATATGTTTTAAAGCTTTATTAAATTTTATTCCTGGATCATCTAACTCACTATAAATTGCTCCACCTTCTTTTTTCTTATTATCTAAAACTTCTGTTAAAGCTTCTGTCCAAATTGCTCTGTTAATAAAAGGTGAAAGTAATTCTCCAAACGGACCATCATGAGAAAAGAAAAAGTCCATTAAAAAACTACCTGTTTTTTGTGGTTCTACTTGTTGCATTTTAAATTTATTTATAGCAGCTTCTACCGGTCTGCTTATTGTATCGTATGGAAAGAAAGTTGATAGATCAACTACTTTAAATCTACCATCTTCTGGTTTTGAAACAGGTATAAGATTAGCATTTCTTTGAAAAGGTGGTGCAATATATGCTTGATAAGCATTCATTAATTGTTCTGAAACACCTGTTAATTCAGAATATATTTTTTTAGTAGCCATACTTGCTCCACCAAGAGCAAAGAATTGTCCAAGAGCTCCTCTATATCCCATCTCTCTAAGGATTACATCATCAGATCCCATCTCTCGCATGTTAGTTTTTAAAGTATTAAATGAAGTTCTAATCATTTCTGCAGGAAATGATACGAAGTTTCCAAGGGGAGTAACTCTAACAAATTTAATAAGATCTGGAACCATACTATATGTTGGCATAGTATTTCTTACATACCAACCAGCAGCTTGTCTAATTGCTTCATCTACTTTTTCTGTGTTTGTTTCAAATTGTCTTCTTCCTATTTGTTTAAGATCTAATTCTCTACCTGCAACATCTCTAAACCATTTTTGCATTTTTCCAAGATCTTTACCTGCATAGTCATTAAGAAAAGATTTATACCAGTTATAAGCATACCATTTCCAAACGTTATCACCACCAGCATATACTCTGCTTGCTTTTTCTCCAGCCATCTTTAACCATTTTTGACCTCCTTGTCCTTTTGTTAATAAAGCTGTAAGTTCATCAGTACTTTTAATTCCTTTTCTTTGCATGCTTGTAAGCACAGCTCTTAGTTCTGCTGCCACAATGTTTTCATCTAATGCTCCATATTTAATTCCCTCTCTTATATTTTCTATTAATTTAATTTCATTTTTTACATCAGCTTTTCCAGCAGCAAAAATATCATCAGTCATCATTTTAAAAGCTTCAGTTACAGAAGCTCTATTACCTAATAGTCCTCTGTTGGCTACAAAAAAACCAGCAGAAGAAAAGTTTCTAGTTTGTGTTGCAGGAGATAATACTGTTTTACCATACTGCGCAGCAATTTTAGGATATAAAACTAGTTGTTTGTAAATAGGAATGTTAGCAACAGTATCTAAAGGTCCTCTTAAATTTTTTAATCTATTAATTCTATCAGCAGCTCCCCATAGATCACTTGTTTTACTTTTTAATAAACCTAGTCCTTCTATTTTTCCTACTTGAACAACTCCTCGGCTTCCTTTAGGAATTCCTAATCCTCTTTGAGCTTCTAGTTTGCTTTTAAATAACTGCCTACCTTGACCAGGTATGTTTGCTGCACCTTCAACAGGTTTAGATAATACTTCTCCTAATCTATCAAACATACGTTTGTATGCTGATTGTGTTGACAAGTTTGAAACTGTTTGAAGAATAATACTTCTTGGATTAGCGTCGTCACCTAATAATTTCATAATCTCAGGTGGTAATTCTTTACCGGTTGCAATAAATTTATCACTATCTAATTGTTCTTTAGAAATTCTTGTAAGTATTTGTATTGGATCTTGATTATCTGTTTTAGCTGTTCTTAACATGCTTCTTACCATGTCAGCGGCTACTTCTTCTTTAGCTTTTGTTTTTGATATACCTTCTCTTTTTACAAGATCATCTGCAAAATCATCTAAGTCTTTACTTTTAATTTTTTTAGTAAATCTAACAGCGTCTTTAAAAACTTTTCCTGCTTCGTCTACAGCGTATTGTGGGTTAGTAAATACTCCAAATGATTTTCTCCAATAACCTTTTAAAGCATTACCAATTAGATGAGGCATTAACTCACTATCTTTTGGTAATACCTCTCTAAAATCTTTTTTAATATCAGTAGTTATTTTATTAATTTCTTTTGCTACTTCTCTTAAAGGAACTTGAACATTATTAAGAGATCTTTGTCCTCTTAAATATTCCATAACTTCGTCTAAATATTTTGACATAGAAGCAGGAGAAGTTGTTTTACTATCATACATTTTCTTTTGAATTTTAACTGCTTCATAAGCTCTTCTTTCTAAACTATCTAAAAGTTTTTCTATGGTTCTTGCTCTTTCTTTTATTAATTTTTCTCCTTTAAATGCTACGTCAGCTTGTTCAGGAGTTTGTCTACCAATAGATTTAAGTACAGATACAACATTATCAGCTCTTTTTAAAATTCTTCTTAAAGCTTTTCCATCATCAACAGTATATAAATTCCATTGTTTCATTGGTGGTAAACCTGTTTTATCATATAATTTACCTGGTGCATCTTTAACAAGACCTACACCTTGTTTTAAATAAGGAACTCTTGCTAAACCTTTTGAGACAGGATTAATAACTGCATAATTTATTGTCTTAGCTCCTATTTGGCCTGCAAATTTAGCTGGTTTCCAAATACCATATTTAAATCCAACATTTAATCCTTTACCAACTAAAGGAAAACCACCTCCAATAGTAGCTCCTTCCATACCAAATTTAATTTTATTTATTAATCGAGCTGCTGCTAAATCTTTTCCTGTTTTTCCTTCTTCTGGAACTTTATCAATAAATAAAGTTTCTCTTTCAGAATCCATTGCTACCATGTCAGCAGCTCCTAAAGCTAATGCTCCAGTTCCTGCTCGTTTAGCAACTTGTGTTCCTAATGTTTTACTATAAACCTTACCAAATTTTTTATCTAAAAATTTATCAAAGTTTTTTAATTTTTTAAGATTACCAACATTAGATAATAATTTAAAAGAAGCAGTTGTAGGTAAACCTAGCTGAACAAAAAATTCAGCTATTTGACTTGATAAAAGTTCTGGGTTTCCATGTTTAGCTAAAAATTGCTCTGAAAATTTATCTAACTTTTTTGTAAGTTCTGGGTTATACCCAGCCGCACCTGCAGCAAAGTCAGTACCTGATGTTATAAATTCAGCCAAACTTTTAGCTAATCTAAAACCACCACCTTTGATAGCTCTTTCTAAATCTTTAGCTCTGTCTATTGTGTTTTCATCTTCAAATCCAAACTCAGGATCTTTCTTTACTTTTTCCTTGTACTTTACCATAGGATACATAAAAGGATCAAACCTTAACCAAGACCCAGGATTATTAACTGCTTCTTTCTTTTCCATTCTTTCTTTAATAAAATTTCTTTGTTCTGCGTCTTCTATTAAACTTAAAAGATCAGCTTTTGTGACAGGCATAGATTATGCCTCCTGAGGTAATACGAGATTTACTTGGTATTTTAAATTAAAATTATCTACGTCTGCTTGTGTTTGAATTTCTGCGAAATCTCCTAGAGCTTCGTAGTTTTCTGCGAGTAGTCTTACAATTTGATCACCTATTGATTGTGGTAATCTGGATCTAAGTTCTTCATAACTTAGTCTCATTGGTCCTTCTGGATTTTCTTTTTGTGGTTCTTGAACTTGTTCAGATATAATATCCTCAGTAATAGCTTCATCTTCTAATATAGGACCACCACCATACATTCCAACTCTACCGCCTGTAGCTTTAGGTAAAGCTGGTTTCTTTTTATCTATAGTGTTAGAGGAACTTAAATTAATATTACCAAAAATTTCTTCTAATTGTTGTTCCGAAAACATTTGTGCTAAATTAGCTTTTAATTCAGCTAATTCACTAGCATCGGTTACTGTTCTCAACATACCTAAAATAAAGTTTCTTCTAAAGTCAATTATAGAACCTGTTCCTTGTAGAGCTGATAATTGCATTTCTTGTTTTTGTTTTTGAAGTTGATCTATTTGTGCTTTTAACTCTGCTGAATTTGAACCTGGTGCTTTCATTTTATTTTCTAAAACTGCAATTCGTTGATCCATTATCTGACCAATTTTTTGAGCATCTTGTGCTTTAGCATATAGTTTATTTGCTTTAATTTTTTCTCTTTCAATATCAGTAGCAGATTCAGTTATACGACCTACTTTATCTTCGTATGCTTTTCGATTTGAAATGTTTCTTGAATCTATACTTTGTCCAAGACCCATTCCTAAGTTAGCTAATGGCCCGGAAGCACTTGCTAATGCACCACTTAAGCCACCACCTTCACTAGGTGCACCCATAATTTGCATTCCTGTTCCACCAATTCTTAACCAGTCTCCAAGAGAAAGTTGATTTTGTGGTTGGTAAGGAATTTTTTCACGAACTGTTTCTTCAAATTTAATAGCTTCATCAATAGATCCTGCATATCCACCGGGTCCATCAACTCTTCCTCTTTTAGGTACTAGTCCAGAAGTAAGTCCAGTGCCTCTACTATTAATAGGGCCACCTCTTCTAAACATTGGTCTTCTTAAAATATTACTCATTAGCTACCTTTACTTAAATTTTTAATTGCTCCTGTTAATCCAGCTGCTCCTAAACCAAGTCCCATTAATTGTTGAGAAAAACTTGGAGGAGGTGTTGAAGTTTGTGTAGCTGAAGCAGCAGGGAATCCACCAATTATAGAAGCTATCTGTGGTGTTACTAATCCTAGCTGTGTAAATGGAGCCATTTGTTGTTCTCGTTTCATCTGAGCATCTGCAGTTAATGTAGCTTGGTTAAGGTTTCGATCTAAAGCTCCTATTTGACTTTGATATCCACCTAATCCTTGTTGTGCTCCTAGATTTTGAAATGCTAATTGTTGTGCTTGTTGATAACCTTGTTGTAATATTTGTGCTTCAGCTAAAGCTCTTTGTATATCTCCAGCCGCTTGATATTCACCCATCATAGCAGCTTCTCTACCACCACCAAAAGCTCCCATTTGTCTAGCTCTGTCTCTTAAAGACATTAAACCTGTTTGTTGTTGTCTATCTAATGCAGCTGTTTGTGCATCAATAATTTCCCTTTGGTAAGGGGACATAAATTCTTTATAAGAATCTGGACCATAAGTTAATGCAGCTCCTCTAGTAGCTATATCTTTTTCTAAATCTGTTCTACCCGCAACAAAATCTTTACCTGTATATTGTGTTGGATCTAATAGTTCTTGTGTTCTGCCAACCAACGGTTTAACCATTGGCATAGCAGCATCCATAATACCTTGACCAGCTGATTCTATAAATGGTTCTCTTAACGATCTAGTTTCTGTTATTGCCATTATGCTACTGCCTCGAATTCTTCCATTGTTTCAAACATTCTTCTTGCGCCAGCTTTACCTTGAGATTCTTTAGATACTTTACCGCCTGCTTCTAAATGTTCCATTAAATTTTCCATTACTTCTGCACCTTTGTCAATATCTCCCCCACCTGCATTTCTAACAGCGTCTGCTGTCATTACAAATTCATTTAAACTTAATCTAGCTGGTACATCATCTGCTTTTTCTTGTCCACCTATTGGCACAAATCCACCTTCTTCTCTATAGTCTTTTTCCATACCACCTAAATCCATAAGTCCACCTTCTTGTGCTCTGATTCTTCCGCCTTGAGCCATTTTAGGACCACCAACAATTTCAAAATACGCTTCATCATTTGAAGCTATAGCAATTGCTTCTGCATTAGAATAACCTAAATATTCTAAATGGTCTACTCTGTCCCACCACCATTGAGGTCCAGCTGTTTGTCCTTCAATTTCTTTCATTTGATTTCTTGGTTCTCTCATTTCATCTCTTGGTAATGAATCAACTCCTTTTCCTCTTGAATACCCAATCCTTCCGCTTCCAGGACCCATTGACATAGGCATTGCTCCTCTTATACCAACTTCTGCTGGTAAAGTAGCATTTGGAAAACCTCCATACATCAATCCAATTCTACCACCTGTTGCTTGACTTTCTCTTAAGGCTTCATCTGTAGGTGCGCCTTTAGATCCAGGTGTTCTCATTTTTTCATTTGAACCTGCTTTAATTCTAGCTCTTTTAGCATGAATGTTTGCCCATAAACCATCAGCAGCTCCTACTCTGCCACCTGTTGCTTTGTATTCTGCATAACCCATTCTATCTAAAGCATCTTCAAGAGCTTCTTCCGTGTCATAAAAATTCCATCTTATAAATTGGTCTCTTAATGAATCTCTTCGTTTTTTCATATCAAAGATACCTCGTTCGTCCATATCTTTTTCATGCATTGCGGCCATTTTTTGAGCTTGTTCTATTGTTCCCGCAGCACCAATTGCTTTTGTTTTAGTCCAAAGATTACCTTCTCCAGTTAATTTATTTAGAGTTTCATTTTGAGAAATTTTTTTACCAAAGTCACCAATAGCATTATACCATTTGGGATCAGCTTCTTTTATAGTTTCACTAAATTGAGTAATGCTTTCAGGACCTATCTTGTTAGGTGCTACAAAACTACCACTAAGATTTGCTGATGCATACTCTGGTGGAACTGTCATGTTAACTGGACCTTTTGTTCCAAAAGCGGTTGATAATTTTTCACCACCACCTTTAATTATATTTGGTGAAGCGGCTATAATACCAGACATAAGTGAATCTTTAATATTTGCATCTTCATCTACAGCTCCTCTAGTAGCAGCTGCTGTTAAAAATCTTCCCCATCCTTGACTACCTAAAATTCCTGATCCACCAAATCCTCCACCTGGAACAAAGCTTGCTGCAATGTAAGGTGCAAAAGGTTTTAGTTCTCTAGGAACTATCTTCCTAACAAATCTAACCGGGGCTTTAAGTGCTTTTTTTGCGCCTCTAAATAATTTTTTAAACGGCATAATCTCCTTATAATCTTGATGATAGCAAGTGGGCGGCTTGTAGAATTATGCCCATTCTATCTAATTTATTACTTTTTCCCATTACAGTCAACATACTATTCTTTAGTAGCTGTGCCTAAAGGAGGCATTTTTGCTACCTTTATTTTAACAGATCTAGTTACATGCTCTTTTTGAGTAGGTGTAGCTGGATTATCAATATCCGCTTGGGCCTCCGCATCTGATGCATATTCTTGATTTGTTTGAGTATTTCTCACTACTATTTCAGCTTCACATTTAACAACAGGAACTTGTTTCCCATTTACTGTTATATATTCAACTGACCCTTTTTCTATAAACATATTAGCTCCTATTCATTTCTAACATTGATACCACAATATGTAGTCTATTTCCAGTTGTAGGTGTAGCTTTTAATATCTCGCTTTCAAGCATAATCAATGGTTGTGTTAATAATTCAATAGTCGTATTAGCCGAAACAGCTTTAGATTTAAATAGATTAAAAACAGCTGCAGACGCATTTGTAATAGTTAAAGTAATATCATCCCCGCTCCCCGAATCATCACTCACTAATATTGATTTAATGATTGTTCTAGAATCAGAAGGGACTGTGTACAAAGTAGTTTCTGATGCTGTTGTTAGATCGGTTTTAGAATTAAGATATATATTAGCCATTATTGATGATTCCCATTAGCAAAAGTTCTTTGTCTATCTTTAAGTTTTTCAATATCAACTAAAACCTTGTTCATTTGTTTTTGTAAAAATTCTATATTAACTTTATTATGCATTCCATCCTCGATAGCTTTATTCAAACGATCCACGGACTTGTATAAGTCTTCCACTAACATATAGAGTTCTGCTTCACCAGAAGATTTACCTAATTGTCCTCTAGGATATTTAATTCTAAATTCAGAGTTAGCTTCTAAATCTTTTTGCATAAGTTCTAGTGTTGTACTATGTTTATTAAGTTGTTCATTAATACCAAAGTAAGCCCACGTACCAATAGCAACCATCATAATTAAACTTGCAACTGTTTTTAAAGGCATTTGCACAGCTGCTTCTTCTGATATTTTCATTGGTTTATTAGCCATTATGACATAAGGAAAGAAAATCTTTGTTCTTCCTGTTTTACCTCATCTAAGTAAGTTGAATTTAATTGTTCAGTTAAAGTTGTAAGAACTCTATTAATTTGTTTTTGGTTAGAGAAATCGTATTCTGCTTTTGGTTCTGGTACTTTAATA